>ERZ773139.4054-NODE-4054-length-12201-cov-4.064136_pt1 | contig 12201 bp, 7 predicted proteins | sample MGYA00580854_ERZ773139 | MGnify/ENA primary metagenome ERZ773139 (study PRJEB29015, sample SAMEA2737809) | human gut metagenome | biome: human gut; feature: human-associated habitat; material: faeces | place: China | collected 2012 ...
AAAAGTTGCATATGGTTTTCTGTCTGTATGAGTGATTGAGGTGCGAGTTTGGAAAATTCGTGACAATCAGGTCAACCTTCCTTTGCTCCAAAAGCTCCACACACTGGATAGATGTGGCATTTGTGACCTTGATAGGCACATTCGGGAACCTCTGATGGAACTGCTTTAAGTAAGGAACCAGCAGATAACGGCATATGGTATCGCTTGCGCCGATGTGAAGCTGGCCAAGTCCAAGTGTGCCTGAGTCTAAAAGCTGGCTTTCACCGCGGGCAATAAGATTCATGGCAGGCTCAATGTGCTTTAAAAGCAGGGCGCCGGCTGCGGTGAGCTGTACCTTCTTTGTGCTTCTGATGAAAAGAGTCTGTCCCAGCTTCTTTTCGAGAGTCTTAATAGACTGGCTTACCGCGGACTGTGAAATAAACAGCTTCTTGCTGGCTTCAGAGAAGCTTAGGGACGTTGCCACGTAGTAAAAGACCTTGTAAAGCTCATAATTTATATCCATTTTGTTATCCTCCGTATAAATATGGTTATTTGCATCTGTTTTTATCAATGAGGGGCAAAATACCTTTTGACCCTTATATCATTATATAAGAAAACTATAATTAACGCAACTTATAAAACAAATTAAATATATTAATTATACTTATCATAACTAAAGTGTTATACTACAACCATAGTTTTAAAGTCCGATTGTGCAAAAAGCCGGACGGTAACGAATAATTGGTTACATACTCTCGAATTGAAAGGAGAACATATGAGTAACGTACGTCGTGTATATGTAGAGAAAAAACCTGACTTTGCGGTAAAGGCAAAGGAATTAAAGCATGAGATTAAGCATTATCTGGGAATCACAACTGTGGAGGCAGTACGTGTATTAATCAGATATGATGTGGAAAATATATCAGAGGAGACATACAAGAAAGCCTTGTATACAGTTTTCTCAGAGCCGCCTGTAGATGATATCTACGAGGAGACATTTGACTATGGTGATGCAAAAGTATTTACAGTAGAGTTTTTACCGGGACAGTTTGACCAGAGAGCAGATTCAGCCGAGCAGTGTGTGAAGCTTCTCAATGAGAATGAGGAGCCGATTATCAGAAGTGCTATCACATATGTGATTGAGGGTGATATCACAGATGAGCAGTTTGCTGCTATTAAGAAGCATTGCATCAACCCTGTTGATTCGCGTGCTATCGGCATGGAAAAGCCTAAGACACTTGTGCAGGAGTTTGATGATCCTGCTGATGTCATCATATTTGACGGCTTCAAGGATATGGCAGAGGACAAGCTGAAGGAGCTTTATTTATCATTGAACCTTGCCATGACCTTTAAGGATTTTCTTCATATCCAGAATTATTTTAAGAATGAGGAAAAGCGTGATCCTTCAATGACAGAAATCCGTGTGCTCGATACATACTGGTCAGATCACTGCCGTCATACAACATTCTCTACAGAGCTTAAGAATGTCAAGTTTGACGATGGCTTCTACCGCACACCGATTGAAAATACCTACAAGGATTATCTCAATACATTTTCAAATATCTACAAGGACAGAAATGACAAATTTGTCTGCCTGATGGATCTTGCACTTCTTGCCATGAAGAGATTAAAGGCAGAGGGCAAGCTTGATGATCAGGAAGAGTCTGATGAGATCAACGCATGCTCTATCGTGGTACCTGTTGAGGTGGACGGAAAGACAGAGGAGTGGCTCGTAAACTTCAAGAACGAGACACACAACCATCCTACAGAGATTGAGCCTTTTGGTGGCGCTGCTACATGCCTTGGCGGAGCAATCCGAGATCCTCTCTCAGGACGTACATATGTATATCAGGCAATGCGTGTAACAGGTGCAGCAGATCCTACAGTACCGGTTTCACAGACAATTGAAGGAAAACTTCCACAGAAGAAGCTTGTCAGAGAGGCAGCTCACGGATACAGCTCATATGGAAACCAGATCGGACTTGCAACAGGCTATGTCAAGGAGATTTACCATCCAAATTATGTTGCAAAGCGTATGGAGATCGGTGCAGTTATGGGTGCGGCTCCAAGACGTGCTGTCCAGAGACTTAACTCAGATCCGGGAGATAAAATCATTCTCCTCGGAGGACGCACAGGACGTGACGGAATCGGTGGTGCTACAGGTTCATCAAAGGCACACAATACAAAGTCTACATCAGTATGCGGAGCAGAGGTACAAAAGGGTAATGCACCTACAGAGAGAAAGCTTCAGAGACTTTTCAGAAGAGAAGAGGTCAGCCATATCATCAAGAAATGTAACGATTTCGGTGCCGGCGGAGTCTCTGTTGCTATCGGAGAGCTTGCTGACGGACTTCGCATAGAGCTTGACAAGGTGCCAAAGAAATACGCAGGTCTTGACGGAACAGAGATTGCTATCTCAGAGTCACAGGAGCGTATGGCAGTTGTAGTTGCGCCTTCTGATGTTGAACAGTTCCTTGCATACGCAAAGGAGGAAAACCTCGAGGCAACAGAGGTTGCGGTAGTTACAGAGGATCCAAGACTTGTGCTTGAGTGGAGAGGCAAAGAGGTAGTAAATATCTCTCGTGCATTCCTTGATACAAACGGTGCTCATCAGGAGACAGATGTTGAGGTTGAGATGCCTTGCGAGAGTGACAATTATCTGGACAAAATCAGCACACCTGCTGTCGCCAAGATGGTTGAGGCAGGAGATATGAAGGGTGCCTGGGAGGCAGAGCTTGAAGATCTTAACGTATGCTCACAGAAGGGACTTGTTGAGATGTTCGACGGCTCTATCGGAGCAGGCAGTGTATATATGCCATATGGTGGACGTTACCAGCTCACAGAGACACAGTCAATGGTTGCAAAGCTTCCTGTATTAAAGGGTAAATGTGATACAGTAACAATGATGGCTTACGGCTTCGACCCATATCTTTCATCATGGAGCCCATACCACGGATCTATATATGCAGTGCTTGAGTCTATCTCAAGAATCGTTGCAGCAGGCGGAGATTACAGCAAAATCCGTATGACATATCAGGAGTACTTCCGCAGAATGAATGAGGATCCAAAGCGCTGGAGCCAGCCGTTTGCAGCACTCCTCGGAGCATATGATGCTCAGATTGGCTTCGGACTTCCTTCAATCGGTGGAAAGGATTCTATGTCAGGTACCTTCAATGATATTGATGTACCGCCTACACTTGTATCATTTGCAGTGGATGTGGCAAAGGAAAAGGATATCATCACACCTGAGCTCAAGAAGGAGGGCAACCAGCTTGTTCTATTTACAATAGATAAGGATGAGTTTGATCTTCCAAAATATGATCAGGTTATGACACTTTATACAGCAATCAGAAATCTTATCCAGGATGGCGCAATTGTTTCAGCATATGCACTTGACGGAAAAGGACTCGCCGCAGCAGTATCAAAGATGGCATTTGGTAACAAGCTTGGTGTAACCATCGAGGATGAGGTGACAAGCGATACACTCTTTGCACCTGGCTTTGGTAATATCGTAGCTGAGGTTCCTGTTGATGCACTTTCAAAGGTCAGAGAAGTAATTGATGCAGCAGGTATTTCAGATGCAGCCTCTGTAGTCGGCTATGTAAACGATAAGCAGACTATCGAGTGTGACGATATGGTGCTTCCTGTTGAGGAGGCTGTCAATGTATGGACAGCAAAGCTTGAGGGCGTTTTCCATACAAAGGCAACAGACGATACAAGCAAGGTAAATAGCGGTCTTTACGATGCAAAGAATATCTATGTATGCAAGAATAAAGTTGCTAAGCCTACAGTATTTATTCCGGTATTCCCTGGAACAAACTGTGAGTACGATAGTGCTAAGGCATTTGAAAGAGCAGGCGCTGACACAATCGTAAAGGTATTCAAGAACCTCACAGCAGAGGATATCCGTGATTCGGTTGATGAGTTTGTAAAGGCAATCGACAAATCACAGATTATCATGTTCCCTGGTGGATTCTCAGCAGGAGATGAGCCTGAGGGATCAGCTAAATTCTTTGCAACAGCATTTAGAAATGCAAAGATGACAGAGGCTGTTGAAAAGCTCATCAATGAGAGGGACGGACTTGCACTTGGTATCTGTAACGGTTTCCAGGCACTTATCAAGCTTGGACTTGTACCATATGGAGAGATCAGACAGCAGGATGCACAGTCACCTACACTCACATACAATACAATCAACCGCCACATCTCAAAGATGGTGTATACAAAGGTTGTTTCAAACAAGAGCCCATGGCTTGCACAGGCTAAGCTTGGTCAGACCTACTGCAATCCGGCATCACATGGCGAGGGACGTTTCGTAGCACCGAAGGAGTGGCTTGATAAGCTCTTTGAAAACGGACAGGTTGCCACACAGTATGTTGATCTGGACGGAAATGTATCAATGGATGAGGAGTGGAACGTAAACGGCTCATACATGTCTATCGAGGGTATCACATCTCCTGACGGAAGAATCCTCGGCAAGATGGCTCACTCAGAGCGCCGTGGCGAATCTGTAGCAATCAATATCTACGGAGAGCAGGATATGAAGATATTCGAGAGCGGTGTGAAATATTTTAAATAATTCATAACTGAATAATTACAATATCTTATATATTTATTGGGTTATTATCTCTGCAATATAAACAATTAAGCTTCCATGGAGGTCACGGTTAGTGGCTTTCATGGGAGTTTTTATTTTGGAACCAGTGAATATGTTGACGGAAAAGAAAATAAATTGAAGATAATTAAACATGTGTGTCTGCTTGATATTTGATAGTCGCAGTGGTAAAATCAAGACTAAAATTACCGGTAGTAAATGGTTTGAAAGAAAAGAGGACATAAAACAGATGAGATTGCCACAAATAATAAACAGCCTCCTTGAGACTGATATGTATAAATTCAGCATGGGACAGACGATTTTCCATCAGTTCACAAGCTATAAAACGACCTGGACCTTCAAGTGCAGAAATAAAGACGTGCATTTTACAGATGAGATGGTCGAGGAGATAAAGGAACAGGTGCAGGCCTTCTGTCAGCTTCGTTTTACGGAGGAAGAGCTTGAATATCTTGATAACATCACCTGGATAAAGGGCACATATGTTGATTTTTTAAGACTCTGGCAGCCGAGATATGAGGAGTTTACCATCACAACAGATGCACCGTGTGGGCTGGCAATCGATGCAGCCGGCACGTGGCTTAATACTTCGATGTATGAGATTCCGGTGCTTGCTATTGTAAATGAAGTGTACTTCCGTATGGCATATGATTATGATGTGCTGCTTAAGCAGTTTAAGCGCAGGCTTGATGAGAAGGTGCGTCTGCTCGAGGAGGATACCTACAGGCTTAGCGATTTCAGTGAATTTGGACTAAGACGCCGTCTGTCTGCCGAGGCGCAGGAGATGGCTGTAAAGGCAATCGCAGAGGTTGAGCTGCCAGCAGATTCACACTTTATTGGTACATCAAACGTATATCTTGCGAAGAAATTCAATTTAAAGCCGGTTGGAACAATGGCTCATGAGTGGATTATGTGTACAGGACAGGGCAATCACAAGCATAATCCGGCATATTCAAACTGGTACGCACTCGATGCATGGGTTAAGGAGTATGGTATATTAAACGGTATTGCGCTTACTGACACCATAACAACAGACTGCTTCCTGCGTGATTTTCAGCTCACCTATGCGACACTTTTTTCGGGAGTGCGTCATGATAGCGGAGATCCGTACGAGTGGGGAGACAAGATGATAGCCCACTACAACAGTCTGGGAATTAATCCAAGGACAAAGACACTTTTGTTCAGCGACAGCCTGGATTTCGAGCGTGCGACTGCATTGTATGATTATTTCAAGGATAAGGCAAAGGTTGCATTCGGTATAGGAACCTTTATCAGTAACGACACTGATGAGGAAGCACTCAACATAGTTATGAAGACCACCAAGTGTAACGGCATGGATGTGGCAAAGATTTCCGACGTGGCAGGCAAGGGTATGTGCAAGAATCCGGATTATGTCGATTACCTGAACAGGTGTATTGATTACAGGATGAAGAATGATAAATGATAAATGATGGCATGAGGGGGCAAAGATATTTTGCCCCTTTTAATCATGTGATTGAATTGCAAGAAATGTGTAAACAAAACAAAAAATACATAAAATATCAGACAATTTAAAATAAAAATAAAAATTATCAAAAAACATATTGACAAATAGGTGAAATTAGTGTAATCTTAAATCAACAAAAAGAGATACGAAAGGAACAAAAATAAAACACAGGAGGTACAGTCCAATGGGGATTACATAATTTAAGTCAAAGTACTATAAGGATGATTGAACGGAATATTTAAATCTGTAGGGCGAGCCGAAGAGCAGTAATCGCACAGATATATTAGCAAATAAATAATATCGTTGAAAAAGTTCTTGTAGATTAAAAGTGAAAGATAGAATCTCTCATAAGAGTTTACATAGATAATGTAACCAAAAGGAGTGATTTTATGAAGAAGGGTAGAGGTCCATAGCTAAGCTAAAAGAATAAGAATCCTGTCATAAACAGAATCAGATTTATAGCAAAGCAATATGGAAATGCCAAAATAAATTCATATAGCGAAAGCGGAACTTGGAGGTTATACAGTGAAGCTTACGGAACCAATGCTTTAGGAGCCACTTGATGTAAAATGTAGATCAGGTGGCTCCTATTTTTGATATTTGCGAATGCATGTGAGGTTTAATAGTTAGATAGAATGACAACGTAAGCCTTTAAGGCTGGGCTATAATTTGATGAAAGCAGGAACGCGGTTTTCAAATACTGTATAGTACATAAACCCGGCATCCTTGAGGATATTTGAAACCTTGTCAAAATCATATGCCACATGCTCCGGCTTGTGGGCATCGGCTCCGACTGTGATTATTTCCCCGCCAAGCTCGTGATAGCGCTTTAGCACATCTTCGGTCGGATTTGGGTGGCCAAGCCCGTATTTAAAGCCTGCGGTATTGAGCTCGATGCCTTTTCCCCTGGAGATAATTTCCCTTAATATAGCATCAATTATGTCGGCATACTTTTCATATGAATAGTATTTATTTTTGTCAGGACCGTATCTGACCACGTAGTCGATGTGACCGTACACATCAAAATCCGCTCCGCTGTGCAGATTGTCGAGTATGGATTCAAAGTATTCGGTGTAGGCTTCGTGCTCTGTCTTACCTTTGTAAAATGCAGGGTAGTATGGGTCAATGCCGTTTACTACATGGCTTGAGCCGATCACGAGGTCAAACGGATATTTTTTGGTGACCTCATTATTTTTGTCTGTAATATGAGGCTGTAAACCGATTTCAATGCCCCAGTGGATATTTAACGGGCAGCCCTTTTCTTTAAGAACAATTGCAAGTCTTTTGATGCGCTTTTCATATGCTGCTATATCAAGGTCGAAAAGCCCGGGCTCCTCTTTATAGTCATAGTCCAGATGGTCTGTAAAGCAGATGCCGTCCAGCCCTTTGTTGATTGCTGATTTTATCATCAATACCGGGTCGGCATCGCTGTCACCCGAAAACATGCAGTGCATGTGCTGATCCCACATATAAATACCTCCGTAAAACTGATGTATTGTTGTTAAAAAACTTTATAAGTTACATGATTTATAATTGTCTGATGCTGGCTGCCGGAAAGTGCGAATTACAGCAATTAATTAAGTGTAGCCGAGATTATAATAAAGTGCAATATCTAAAAAGAAAAATTGTGAAGAATGATAAAAAATGTGTGTAAATGAAAATATTTAGTGAAAATTTTAACAAACGCAAATAAAGTACTTGAACCTTTGAGAATTATTCGCTATAATAAAAGCATCTTAGGGCATGTCCCTAAAAATACTTTTTACAATTCTAGGAGGAATTAAAATGGCAGTAAGAGTAGCAATCAACGGATTTGGTCGTATCGGACGTCTTGCTTTCAGACAGATGTTTGGAGCTGAGGGATACGAGGTAGTAGCTATCAACGACTTAACAAGCCCAAAAATGTTAGCACACTTATTAAAGTATGATTCATCACAGGGTAAATATGAAAAGGCTGATACAGTTTCAGCTACAGATGATTCAATCATCGTTGATGGAAAAGAAATCAAAATCTATGCAGAAGCTGATGCTTCAAAATGTCCTTGGGGCGAATTAAACGTAGACGTAGTATTAGAATGTACAGGATTCTATACATCAAAGGACAAAGCACAGGCTCATATCAAAGCTGGTGCTCGTAAGGTTGTTATTTCAGCTCCAGCTGGAAATGATCTTCCTACAATCGTTTACAATACAAACCACAATACATTAAAGCCAGAAGATACAATTATCTCAGCTGCTTCATGTACAACAAACTGTTTAGCACCTATGGCTGATGCACTTAACAAATACGCTCCAATCCAGAGTGGTATCATGTTAACAATTCATGCTTACACAGGTGATCAGATGACTCTTGATGGACCACAGAGAAAAGGTGATTTAAGAAGATCAAGAGCTGCAGCAGTTAATATCGTTCCTAACTCAACAGGTGCTGCAAAAGCTATCGGATTAGTTATTCCGGAATTAAACGGAAAATTAATCGGTTCTGCACAGAGAGTTCCTGTTCCAACAGGTTCAACAACAGTTCTTACAGCTGTAGTTAAAGGAAAAGATATCACAGTTGAAGGTATCAACGCAGCTATGAAGGCAGCTTCAAACGAATCATACGGATACAATGAAGACGAAATCGTTTCTTCAGATATCGTAGGTATGAGATATGGTTCATTATTTGATGCTACACAGACAATGGTATCAAAGGTTGACGAAGACACATATGAAGTACAGGTTGTTTCATGGTATGACAATGAAAATTCATACACAAGCCAGATGGTTAGAACAATCAAATACTTCTCAGAACTTGCATAAGTTTAAGAATATTAAGATCCAAAAGGGTCCGGCTTTAATGGGCCGGGCCCTTTGTCTATGTATGGGCTTTTAGTTTATACAGTATGGATTTTTAAATATGAAAATTAGAAAGGAAAGTTAATATGCTTAACAAAAAATCAGTTGATGATATCAATGTAAAAGGATTAAAGGTATTAGTTCGTTGTGATTTCAACGTACCTTTATTACTGATGAAAACCGTCTTGTAGCAGCTCTTCCAACAATCAAAAAATTAATTAATGATGGTGGTAAGGTTATCCTTTGCTCACATCTTGGAAAGCCAAAGGGAGAACCAAAGCCTGAATTATCACTTGCACCAGTTGCAGTAAGACTTTCAGAATTATTAGGACAGGAAGTTAAGTTTGCAGCAGATGATAATGTTGTAGGTGAAAATGCAAAAGCAGCAGTAGCAGCTATGCAGGATGGTGACGTAGTATTACTTCAGAATACACGTTATAGAGCAGAAGAAACAAAGAACGGAGAAGCTTTCTCAAAAGAACTTGCTTCACTTTGTGATGTATTTGTAAATGATGCATTTGGTACAGCTCATAGAGCACATTGTTCAAACGTTGGTGTAACAGAATATGTTGACACAGCAGTAGTTGGTTACTTAATGCAGAAGGAAATTGATTTCTTAGGAAATGCAGTAAACAATCCTGTAAGACCTTTCGTAGCTATTCTTGGTGGTGCTAAGGTTGCTGACAAATTAAATGTTATCAATAACTTACTTGAAAAGTGCGATACTTTAATTATCGGTGGTGGTATGGCATACACATTCGTTAAGGCTCAGGGCGGAAATGTTGGTATCTCTTTAGTAGATGACAGCAAGCTTGATTACTGTAATGATATGCTTAAGAAAGCAGAAGAATTAGGAAAGAAGATTTTACTTCCAATCGATACAGTTGCAGCTGATGGATTCCCAGATCCAATTGATGCAGAAATCGAAACAATGATAGTTCCAACAAATGCAATTCCTGATGACAAAGAAGGACTTGACATTGGACCTAAAACAAGAGAATTATTTGCTGATGCAGTAAAGAATGCTAAGACAGTAGTATGGAACGGACCTATGGGTGTTTCAGAAAATCCATGTCTTGCAGCAGGTACTATTGCAGTAGCTCAGGCTTTAGCTGATACAGATGCTACAACAATTATCGGTGGTGGTGATTCAGCAGCAGCAGTAAACAACCTTGGATTTGGTGATAAGATGACTCACATCTCAACAGGTGGTGGGGCAAGCTTAGAATTCTTAGAAGGAAAAGACTTACCAGGCGTTGTGGCAGCAAACGACAAATAACGCTAAGGCAAATGAGTCCATTTACACAAAAACAAATTAAGAACAATGAATGCTTGCATTCATTTGTTCAATGATTTGTTTTTGTGAAGCTGGCGAATGCCAGCGTGCTTATTGATGCTTTGCATCAATAAGAAAACGGCGAAAGAATGGTAGGTCATAACGTTGCCAGCGTGCTTATTGATGCTTTGCATCAATAAGAAAACGACGAAAGAATGGTAGGTCATAACGTTGCCAGCGTGCTTATTGACGTAGAACGTCAATAAGAAATGGCGAAAGAATAAAGGAGATTTCATAATGAGAAAGAAGATTATTGCAGGCAACTGGAAAATGAACAAGACTCCAAGTGAGGCAGTTGCATTAATTAATGAATTAAAACCATTAGTAGCTAATGATGAAGTTGACGTAGTATTCTGCGTACCAGCAATCGATTTAGTTCCAGCTATGGAAGCTACTAAGGGGACAAATATTAATATTGGTGCTGAAAACATGTATTTTGAAGAAAGCGGTGCTTACACAGGTGAAATCGCTCCTAACATGCTTACAGACATTGGTGTAAAATATGTTATCATCGGACATTCAGAAAGAAGAGAATACTTTGCTGAAACTGATGAAACAGTAAACAAAAAAGTTCTTAAGGCTTTCGAACATGGTATTACACCAATTATCTGCTGTGGTGAAACTCTTGAACAGAGAGAACAGGGAATCACAATTGATTTCATTCGTCAGCAGATTAAGGTTGCATTTAACAATGTAACAGCAGATCAGGCTAAGGAAGCAGTTATTGCTTACGAACCAATTTGGGCAATCGGAACAGGTAAGACAGCTACATCTGATCAGGCTGAAGAAGTATGTGCAGCTATTAGAGCTTGCATCGCTGAAGTATATGATGATGCTACAGCAGCAGCTATCAGAATCCAGTATGGTGGATCAATGAATGCAGGAAATGCTGCAGAATTACTTGCTAAACCTGACATTGATGGTGGTTTAGTTGGTGGAGCCAGCCTTAAGGTTGACTTTGGACAGATCGTTAATTACAACAAATAATATATAACCCACAGGACACTGTTCCGCAGTGTCCTGTTTTAGTAAAAAAAGGGGATAAGATAATTATGAGAACAGGTAGAATAAAAGTATTATTATCAATAGCTGCCGTATTGTTTATGTGTACAATGTTTAATTGTAATGCACAGGCAAAAATGAATGTGACAGTGTCACCGGCCAAATTAGTTCAAAATGCAAAAAAACACCCAACAGTATATGATAGCTCAGTTGCTCATTGTATGGCTTTAAATGAATATACAGAGAGCATGAGAAAAGCAGGAGGAGGAAAACTTACATTTAAAAAAGGAACATATAGATTCCAGTATTCTGTATGTATACCATCTAATGTAACAGTTGTTTTTGAAGATGGTGTTGTTATTGAGAATATATTTGATACAAAAGCACATATTAAACCTGCAACAGCTATGTGGCAGTTGGTTCCAAAGAACATGACTTACAAGAATAAGGCAATTGGTAAATATAATGGAACATCGAATGCAAAAATGATAGCTAAAGGCAAGGTTGTATTCGATATGAAGTATATTAAAGGTTTATCCATTGTAGCAGTTCATTGTAAGAATATTGAAATTTCAGGTATTACTTTCAAAGGTATGAATGGAAATCACTACATTGAAGTAAATGGTGCTAAAAATGTAAAAATTAACAAGTGCAAATTCAACAAAGCAAAGAAAGGTTCACCACAAAAAGCTTATGTTAAAGAAGCAATTAACATTGATATGGCTGATGAAATAACAGGTGGTGTTGGTTGTACTTGGGCAAAACAGGACAAAACACCATGTGTAAACATTAAAGTTACTAATAGTGTATTTCAGGGAATGAGCAGAGGTGTAGGAACACATAACTATTCTCAAACAAAGAAAAAGAAAAATATTTATCATTCAAAGATTTTAATTAAAGGAAATACTTTTAAATGAAACAAAGAAAAAATTAATTGAATATCAAAAG
>ERZ773139.4061-NODE-4061-length-12178-cov-6.722016_pt1 | contig 12178 bp, 6 predicted proteins | sample MGYA00580854_ERZ773139 | MGnify/ENA primary metagenome ERZ773139 (study PRJEB29015, sample SAMEA2737809) | human gut metagenome | biome: human gut; feature: human-associated habitat; material: faeces | place: China | collected 2012 ...
TTGGCACGGCAGTGCCAAAGACGACGATTGAGGTTGCGGATCACTGCCCCTGCCTTAGGTGAGGATGCGGCGGAAGTCTTCGCCGGGCTGCTCGGCGGGATAGACGAGGAAGTTGCGCACGTCCAGCTCGATGGCCTTGCCCGCTTCCACGCCCATGCTCTCGTAGGGGTCGGCGATGATGCGCAGCTCCTTGCCGCCGCCCAGATCGATGCGGCAGTCGTCCACGTCGCCCAGATAGAAGTGGCTCTTCACCACGCCGTGCAGCGTGCCCTTGCCCGCCTCGGCATACTTCACATGCTCGGGACGAACGCCCACGATCACGTCGCCCTTGGCGTCGCCCTCGTAGGGCAGCTTCTGGCCGCAACCCTCCAGCGCGATGCAGCCGGCCTCCACATGGCCCTCCAGGAACTCGATCTTGCCCACAAAGTCCGCAATGAAGGGATTGGCGGGCTCATTGTAGATCACCTTGGGGGAGCCCACCTGCTGGATAACGCCCCGGTTGATGACCACGATGCGGTCGCTCATGGCCATGGCCTCGGTCTGGTCGTGGGTGACGTATACCACGGTGATGCCGTACTGCTTCTGAATGTCCTTGATCTCAAAGCGCATGCTCTCGCGCAGCTTTGCGTCCAGATTGGACAGGGGCTCGTCCAGAAGGAGCAGGGCGGGCTCGGCCACCAGCGCCCGGGCCAGCGCGACGCGCTGCTGCTGTCCGCCGGACAGCTGGCTGGGGATCCGATCCCGGTACTGGGCCAGATGCACCACGTCCAGCACGCGCTCCACCTTCTGCTTAATGGCGGCTTTGTCCACCTTCTTGATCTGCAGCGGGTAGGCCACGTTGTCGAACACGGTCATGTGGGGCCATACGGCGTAGCTCTGGAACACCATGCCGATGTCGCGCTTTTCCGGGGGAATGAATACTTTATCGGAGGAAACGACCCGGTCGTCGAAAAGCACGCTGCCGCTGGTGGGCTTTTCAAACCCGGCGATGATGCGCAGCATGGTGGTTTTGCCGCAGCCCGACGGGCCCAGCAGGGTGATGAATTCGCCGTCGGCGAACATGGCGTCAAAGTTTTCCAGCACCGTGGTGTTGCCGAAGGTCTTGGTCACGTTTTGAATGGTTACGCTGGACATGATTCCAACTCCTTTTTGTGGGAAATCCCTTTGCACTTGGTTCGAGCCTTGTCGACCGGCGGCAAGAGGGGTCATATCAATCGGAAGGGGTGTTTTAAGATGGGATGGAACGGCTGACGCAAATCAGATCGAGAATTCGCCCTTGGTGAGCTTGTTGAGCAGGAAGTTCAGGACGACAACGATCATCAGGATGCCGAAGGCCATGGCGCAGCTCTGAGGCTGGCTGGTAAAGGTCCAGTACTCGTACAGCTGGAAGCCGATGGTCTTGGTGGAGTTGGAGTAGAGCAGCGTCGTCATGCTCAGCTCGTAGAAGCTGGGAATGAAGATCAGGAACCAGCCCGCGGCGATGGAGGGGAAGATCAGGGGGCCGGTAATCTTAAGCATGGTGCGCGTCCAGCTTGCGCCGGAAATCTGGCTGCACTCTTCCAGTGAGACGTGAATCTGACTCATGGCGCTGACCACGGTACGCATACCCATCATCAGGTATTTGATGAGATAAGCGACGATCATGATGTAGGCCGTGTTGTAGATGTTCACGCCGAAGTCGCCCTTCATGGTCATGATAAGGCCCAGCGCGATGACCACGGAGGGAGTGCCCGAACCGAGGGTGATGAGGAAGTCCGGCAGCTTGCGGCCGCGAATCTTCGTCCGCTGCAGCAGGTAGGACATGGTGCAGGCCACCACGATGCCCACTGTAGCAGTGACCACGCCGAAGATCAGGCTGTTCTTCAGGCAGCTCATGGTCTCCGAGCGGGAGAAGATGGTCTGCCACTGGGTCAGGGTGAAGTTCTCCGGGTCGAAGAGGGACTTGCCCACGTCGATCTTGAAGGAGGTGGTCAGGATGGTGGCAAAGGGAATCAGCACCACGATGGTGGCGAACAGGCTCACCAGCACCGTCAGCGGGACGCGCCACTTGCCCAGATCCACGATGTTGGGCCGGGTGGACTTGCCGGAAACGGTGATGTACTGCTTCCGGGCCACGACGAAATCGCTGAGGTAAAGAATGAGAATCGCCAGCGCCATCAAAAAGACCGCAAGGCCGGTCGCGTCGCTGATGCCCTGTGCGCCCAGACCGTTGTACTCGATGATGCGGGTGGTGACGGTATGCACCTTGCCCGGTGCGCCGATAATGGAGGGGATGCCGTAGCAGCTCATGGCCGCCACGAACACCAGCAGCGCGCCGGCGATCAGGCTGGGGGTCATCATGGGCAGAGTGATGCGGAACACCGTCAGCAGGGGAGACGCGCCGGAAATGCGGCTGGCCTCCTCCAGACTGGGATCCATTTTCTCCATGGCCCGGGAGATGGTGATGAAGGCGTAGGGATAATAGAACGTGGTCAGCACCCAGATCAGGCCGCCCAGCGTGTAGATGTTCAGCGGGCCGGGGGTATCGCCCAGACCGAAAATCATGCGGAAGAACTGATTCATGGTACCCACGTTGGGGTTCAGCAGCCGCAGCCACGCCATAGCGCCCACGTAGGGGGGCACCATGTACGTCAGCACGAACAGGGAACGGAAGAACTTTTTGCCGAACAGATTGGTGCGGCCCACCAGCCACGCCAGCGGGAAGGCAATCAGCGTTCCCAGCACCATGGTGACGGTGGCGGCGATGAGCGTGTTCTTCAGCGCGCCCAGGTTCATCTGGTAGGTGTACAGCCGCTGGAATACCTCAAAGGTAAAGCTGCCCTCCGGGAAGAAGGCCTTGATGATCAGATACACCATGGGCAGCACCTGGAAAACCAGCATGAAGTCCACAATGATGAGGATGACGGCCCACTTGAAATCCAGATGCCAGCTGTGGTCTTTATACAGCATCAGGAACAGCAGCGCGATGTCCAGCGCCAGCAGGATGCCCAGCAGGATCGCCGTGCGGCTGTGGGAGATCAGCACTTGGGAAAGCAGGGTTACGGAACCGTCCGCCGTCATTTCGTAGGCGGAAATGCGGGCCTCGGCGTTGCGGGCCGCTTTTTTCAGGCCGTTCACATGGTCGGTAGGCAGGGGCTCGTTCTGAGCGTTGGCGCTGACCAAAAACAGCTGCATCAGCGCGGCGGCCCGTTCGCTGCCTGTGAGCTCGCCCATGGCGGAAGCAGCCGCCTGCGGCACGGGCGCGTTTTCGTCCAGCACCGCGCGAAGCAGGGCTTCCCGGTTCTGGTCACGCTCCGCGTCCGTCCACTGGGCCAGCAGCTTCTTTTCGGCGGAAGCCACCTTGGGCCCGTTCAGGGAGTAGGTGATGGAAAGCAGCTCCATCGTTTTCTGCTGGAGCTTATCGCCTTCCAGCCCGGCCAGCATTTCGTCCGTGCGGGCGCTCTGGTCGGCCTTGACGGCAGCCGTCCAGTTTTCCTTCAGCAGGGCGGCGGCCTCGAGGGTCAGGGACTCCCGCTCCGCGTCCGTCAGCCTGGCCATGACCGGCTGGATGGACTGGGTATACAGGCTTTCCACTTCGCCGGACAGCTTTTGGATATACCGGTAGCCTACTTCCTGATCGAAGCCAGACTGCTGATACTGCCGGATTCCCCAGAAGCCGCCCAAAATCAGCGCGGCGCCCAGCAAAAACAGGATCAGCAGCGTCAGCTTACACCGGGTTTCGGATGGATCATGTTTGCTTCGTTGAAGCTGTGTCTGCATGAACAGCACTCCCCAGTATGTTGATTGGTCGTTATACGATAGGGGGAAGCCGCCGTCAGGACAACTTCCCCCATTTGGCATGTCGGTAGGATCAGGCGGAGCCGCATCGTTCGTCGGCTGCAGCGGCGGCGCCTTATTCACCCTTTGCGATTTGCGTTAACCGGATTTATTTCTTTTCGGGAATGGTAACGGCCTCCTGGAACTTGGTGCGGATCTCGTCGCGCATGGTGTAGCAGCGCACCCAGTCAACGCCCATGTCCTTCTCGATCAGGCCGTCGGTGTCCACGGAATCGAAGGGAACCTCAGAGAAGCCCTTCAGCACGGAGTGCATATAGCCTTCCACCATGAACTTCTGGCCTTCTTCGCTCAGCAGGTAATCGGTGATGGCTTCGCAGGCCTCGATGTTCATGTTGGCGCTGCGGTCTTCCGCCACGGTCATAACGGTGGAGGGGATCAGGATAACGCCGTCGTCGGGATAGATGCAGGCGATCTTGGAGCCGTTTTCCTTGCGCTCCTTCAGCACGGATTCTTCCAGAATCATGATGACGTCGCACTCGCCGGTCTGCAGCTTGGCCAGAGCGGTGGAGCCGGATTCGATCATCACGTCGTTGTTGCCCAGAGCGGTGAAGTACTCATAGCCGTACTTGTCGCTCAGGCTGGCCACGGCCGCCATGGTGGTGCCGGAGGTCAGGGGGTTGCCCATAGAGATACGGCCCTTCAGGCTGGTGTCCTCGGCGAACTCCTTGAAGGTCTTGGGCAGCTCTTCGGGGGTCTTGAGCTCGGGATTGTAGGCCAGCACCATGTTGCACACGCGCACAGGGTACCAGTAGCCTTCCTCGTCATAGGGGAAGCGCAGGCTTTCCTTGACGGGGGTGTCGTAGCTGTGCAGCCAGCCGCCTTCCTTCAGCTCCAGGCTGTAGGCGGGCTCGGCCACCAGCATCATGTCGCAGCCCAGCGTGCCGGTTTCCATTTCGCCGGCCAGCTTGGTCTGCAGGGAGCCGGTGCCGCCATAGAAGAAGAAGGAGCCGTCGTTGCCCGGGGTCAGGTTGGGAAATTCGGCCTTCAGGGCTTCGTCCATCATATCGATGACGAACTGGTACATGGAGGTGTAGATCATAACGGTGCCGGTCACGTCCTCGTTCACGGCCAGCGCGGCGGGAGCGACGCACAGAAGCATGGCGATGCACAGTACCAGAGAGACGATTTTCTTCATGAGACAGGTTCCTCCTTTAACTTCGTGAAGTTCTATTTTTACATTGGCGTACCAATGTAGGGTACAGTAAAAAAGCGCGCGAAATAAGGGGGTTATCGAGTTGTATCTCATCCTTTTGGCAACTCCTATTTTACCAGAAAACTCCTCCCTTGGCAAGCAAAAAATGTCTGAAATATATCTCTTTTTATCCAAAAACGCCCCTTTCAGAGTGAAAGGGGCGTTCAGAAGCCGTTAAGATTTCAGGCGTTTTCCAGCGCCTTTTTGCCAAGGAGATAAGCGCCCCACAGGCCGCTGACGGGGTACAGGGCCGGGGGAACGATGTAGTCGTCGGTATGGTTCAGCAGGCGATCGGACTGGACGTAACCGCCCAGCAGACGCAGGGTCTCCTGCCGCACCAGCGGGAACAGGCCCTCCCGCTGCATCACGCCGCCGCCCAGAATGATCTTTTCAGGGCTGACGGTGACGATCAGGTTCTGGCACATCTGGGCCAGATAATGGGCCTCGATCTTGAAAACGGGATGATCGTCCGGTAGCTCCCGTGCGTCGCCCTGCACCCGCGCGCCGATGGCGGGGCCGGCGGCAAGGCCTTCCAGACAGCCGTCATGATAGGGGCATACGCCGTGGGGAATGGGATCGTCGGGATGGGGACGGAGCAGCATATGCCCCACTTCGGGGTGCAGCAGACCGTGAACGGTATGGCCGCCCACCACCACGCCGCCGCCGATGCCGGTGCCGACGGTCACATAGACCACATTGCTGCAGCCCTTGGCCGCGCCCATTTCCAGCTCGGCCAACGCAGCGGCGTTCACGTCGGTGTCGATGGCGGCGGGAATGTTCTTTCCCTGCAGCAGCTCCGGCAGCAGGGGGTAATCCTTCCATTTCAGTTTGGGGGTGGAGGTGATGTAGCCATAGGTGGGGGAATCCGGGTTCGGGTCCAGCGGGCCGAAGCTGCCTACGCCCAGCGCGTCGATCTTCCAGCGGTCGAAAAACTGCTGCATGGGCGGCATTGTCACCGCCGGTTCTTCGGTGGGGATGGTCATTCGTTCCAGTTCCTTGCCGGTCTCGTCAAAGGCGGCCAAAACCATTTTGGTGCCGCCGGCTTCCAATGCGCCGATGGTCATGTGCGTTCCTTCTTTCCTGATGATGAGCGGGAAGCAATTTAAAAGTTCTCGTCATGATTTTATCCTAACCGGGGCATTTTGGCAAGGGAGGAAGCCGGGCAATATGATTTCTCATTGCCCCCATGAGCGGTTTGCGCTACAATGAAGGGGAAAGTTTTATCGTCATTCGGAAGGACGGAGCCGGAATGAATTTTACCCCTGAACAGCAAAGCGCTATCGACGCGAAAAACCGAGAGCTGCTGGTATCCGCCGCGGCGGGCAGCGGCAAGACCGCCGTGCTGGTGCGGCGCATTCTTCACCTGATCCGGGACGAGGGCTATTCCATCGACCGGATGCTGGTGGTGACCTATACCCGCGCCGCTGCCGCCGAGCTGCGGGACCGGCTGGAGACCGCCATGCGGGACGCGGCGCTCAGCGACCCCGCCATGGCCCGTCAGGCGGAGCTGGTGGGGCAGTCTCAGATCTCCACCATTCATTCCTATTGCCAGAAGGTCATCCGGGAGCATTTCCGTTTCTGCCAGATCGACCCGCAATTCCGGCTGGGGGACGAGCGCACGCTGCAAAGCCTGTACCGGGACGCGCAGGAGGAAACGCTGGAAGCCCTGTACACCCGCGCCAAAACCGAGGAGGAGCTGGCAGCGCTGCTTCACAAGCTGCCGGAAAAGCAGCTGGTACAGGTGATGGAGCAGGTGTATGCGTTCCTGCTGTCCCGGCCCGACCCGTTGGGATGGCTGAAGGAGCAGACGGAAAAAACGTGGACGCTGGACAATTTGGAAAACGACTCGCTGGCGCAGGTCTTTCTTCGGGAAGGTTCGCTGATGCTGGAAGGCGTGATGCGGGTCTGGGACGAAAGCCGCCGCCTGTCGGAGGAAAGCTGCTTCCCCGAAGGGCTGAACCGAACCATCGAAGCCGATCTGGACACGCTGAACACCCTGTCGGAACGAATGCGGGAGGGCTTTTCCTCCATGGTGGCGGGGCTGCAGCAGTGCCGGTTCGTCACCATTGCCCGGGTCAAGCCCGTCACCGGGGACGAGGTGCGCCTTGTCGAACGGTACAAGGCCCTGCGCCAGAGCTACAAGGACAGCATCCAGTCCCTGAAGGCACTTTTGCCCATTCGGCTGGAAACGGCGGTGGACGATATGAACGCCATGGTTCCGGCCCTGCGGGGTCTGTACCGGGCCATGGAAACCTTTCACCTGACCTATCAGCAGAAAAAGACCGACGCGTCCACGCTGGACTTTAACGATCTGGAGCATTTTACGCTGGGCGTGCTCAGCGACCCGGAGCTGAAAAAGCTGGAATCCGCCCGGTTCGACGCGGTATTCGTGGATGAATATCAGGACGTGAGCGCCATTCAGGAGAGCATTCTCAACGGCCTGAAGCGTCCGCCCGAGGAGGACGGCAAGCTACCTCAGTTGTATTTCTACGTGGGCGACGTAAAGCAGAGCATCTACCGCTTCCGGCAGGCGGAGCCGGGGCTGTTTCTGCACAAGTTGGAGACTTTTTCCACAGAGGAAACTGCCGAAAAGCGGAAGATCATCCTCAACCGAAATTTCCGCAGCCGGGAGGGCGTGCTGGACGCGGTGAACCGTACCTTCCTGCACGTGATGGACCGCCGGGTGACGGAGATCGATTACGACCGCAGTGCCATGCTCTATCCCGGCGTGCCATCGGAGAAAGACCCCATGACCGAGCTGCATCTGTGTCAGGTGGGCAAAACCAAAGAAGCCCCCAAGACCGAGGCCGAGTGGATCGCCCGGGATATTTTGGACAGGGTGGGCAGGCCGTCCCCCGGCAGCGAGGGCGGCGTGCTCCACTATCGGGATATCGCTATTCTGCTGCCCGTCAGCAAGGGCGTGGCCGATCAGGTGGAGGCGGTGCTGACCGCCCATCAGATCCCCGTATATTCCGACGCGGGGCAAAGCCCGCTTGCGGGGGAGGAATCTATTCAGGCGGTGCAGCTGCTCATGCTGCTGGATAACCCCCGGAACGACACGGCCCTGCTTTCTGTGATGCGCAGCCCGCTGTTCGATTTCGGCGAGCAGGAGCTGGCCCATATCCGGCTGAACTTCCCGGACGCGCCCGGCTTCTATGACGCGGTGCAGGGTACGGCGGACTTGCAGGGCGACCCCATGCAGGAGCGCTGCCGGGCGGTGCTGACCCGGCTGGAAGAGGAACGGTTCCTGTTTCGGCACATGAGCCCTCAGGAATATCTTTGGGATGCACTCATGCGCACAGGCTTGTATGCCCACTACGGCGCGCAGCCCGGCGGACGGCTGCGGCAGGCGAACCTGCGGATGCTCTGTCTGAAATTGGAGGAGTACTTCCAGCTTCATCAGGAGGGGCTCGGCGGATTTCTGGACTCCATCCGGGAGCGGGAGGTGGGCGACAGCAGCTCGCCTACGGTGGTCAACCCGTGGGAGGACGTGGTGCGCATCATGACCATCCATAAATCCAAGGGACTGGAATTTCCCACGGTGTATGTGATGGGGATGGGGACGGGTCTGAGCCGCAAGCGGCAGACCAGGACCGTCAGCCTGCACGACCGGCTGGGCGTTTCCCTTCTGTATATGAATGAGGAAAAGCGCACAAAGCGGCAAACCCTTATGCAGAGCGGGATTCAGCTCTGTCTCGGCGCGGAGGAACGGGCCGAAAAAGCCCGTCTTCTGTACGTGGCGATGACACGGCCGAAAAATCGTTTAGTGATGATTGGTTCGTCTACGGACGAAAAAAATGCTTTAGAATCGATTCTGGAAAACGTGCTTCGCAAACCCTTTGAAATCAACGATTTGGCGGCTGTCCGTTCCGCAGCCTGCTATCTGGATTGGCTGATCCAGTCTATCAAGCCATGGGATGAATTGAACCAGCAGGTGGGCGATGAGTTTCCCACATCATTCTTATGGGAAACCTGTGGTCAACCAGAGCTTTTCGACAATTCCACAGGTTTTCCACATAAAAGTGCCCCTTGGAGGGTAGTTTTCCACATCCCTGCGGAAAAGAGTTCACAGGATATGGAAAAAGAGGAGGATTCCTCTAATGAAGTGCCCGATTTGGAAAAATTGTGGCCATCGAAGCAGGATGCCCAGCTGCCCAGCTTGGGCGACCCTCTTTCCCCCTTGCCGGAATATGAACATTTGCCCTTGAAGCTGGGCGTGACGGCGCTGTGCCGCGCTATGGAGCAGGGACAGCCCCAGTCCGCAGATGAAGAGGAGATCGAGACCGCCGAAAGCAAACGCATTCCCCTGACGGTGCAGCGGCCAAGACTGCTCAGCGCCATTGCACAGGAGCCGGCGTTTCTCACAACCCCTGTGGAAAACGCCGGAGCGCTGCGGGGCACGCTGACCCATAAACTGCTGGGTCTGCTGCCGCTGGACGGCGTTCGAGCGCACTGCGGTGAGCTGTACGCTTATATAAAGGAAGAAACGGCTTCACTGGTGGTACGCGGAGTGCTGACGGCCGAGGAAGCGGCGCTGATTCCTCTGGCCCATGTGGAAAAGTTTTTCCTTTCGCCGCTTGGTCAGCGGATGCTGCGTTCGACAAATGTCCGCCGGGAGTGGAATTTCAATCTGCATATCACTGAACCCTTTGACACCATCGTACAGGGCGTGATCGACCTGTGCTTTTGGGAGGACGGCGGCTGGGTGCTGGCGGATTACAAGACTGACCATGTGGAAAACGCGGAGGAGCTGATTCCCCGTTATCGCCGTCAGATGACGCTATACCGGCAGGCGCTGGAAAAGGCCACCCCCTATCCGGTGCGGGAATGCGCGTTATATTCTCTTCGACTGGATCAGTCAGTGACGGTACTGGAATGCTAAAATGTGACAAAAATATTTCACTTTCCTGCATGAAAAACGGAATCCCATTCGTTTCTATGATTGTTACAAGAATATTGGGTATTGATTTAGTTGGGTTTTGACGGTATAATCCCATTGAGACTGTAGTGGTATTCCACTGCTGTTTCGTTACAAGATTGTAACATTTCAGAACCGCCCAATGAAAGGTGTGGATAAAATGAAGCAATTCCGCAGCGATAACCGCAAAGGGGGAGCGTCCGCCGCGAAACGCTTGGCGCTGGCGCTGATCCTGATCGTCGCCTGTGCGCTGATGACGGCCTGCTATATGGAGCCTGACCGTGTGGTGGATGCGGGCAACGCTCTGGATAACAGCGGAAAGCAGGATTTCCAGACGGTTATTACCGACACCCCTGCCCCGACCAATACGCCTACGCCCGCTCCTACTTCGTCCAGCGGGCAGCAGATGGACTGGTCAGCGTGGACTTTTGGCGATGATAACGCCACCAATCCGCCCGCCAGCAGCACCGATGCGTCGGGCGTGACCGCTACCAGCACGCCCTCCGGCGGCACCATCACCGTGGGCCTGACCACCGCCACGCCGCGGCCTTCTTCGGCCTCCGCGACGGCTACGCCCAAGCCCACGACCTCTTCCGCCGCCGCTTCCTCCACGCTGAAGGAAGGCTCCTCCGGTTCGGAGGTCAAGACGCTGCAGCAGCGGTTGAAGGAGCTGGGCTACTACAAGGGCTCGGTGGACGGCAAGTACGGCGCTGGCACGGCGGAAGCCGTGAAGGCTTTCCAGCGGGCCAACAAGCTGACGGCGGACGGCAAGGCGGGTAAGAACACCCAGACGGCGTTGTATTCCAAGAATGCCGTGAAGGCCTCTGCTACCAACAGCAGCAGCTCGTCTTCTTCCAGCAGTTCCAGTTCTTCCAGCAGCTCCACGTCCTCCAGCTACACCAACGGCCGGACGGACGTGTACCTGCAGATCGGCTCCTCCGGCAAGCAGGTGAAGATTTTGCAGAACCGGCTGATCGTGCTGGGCTATCTGACCGGCACGGCGGACGGCGAGTTTGGCGAGACCACCGAAGCGGCTGTGAAGGCCTTCCAGAAGCGCAACAGCATTTATGATGACGGTGTGGCCGGGCCTACGACCCTGACCAAGCTGTATTCTTCCTCCGCGAAGAAGGCCAGCAGCGTGGTAGCCAATCTTGGCTCCATTCGCCCCGGCACCAACGGCAGCGCGGTACGCGCCCTGCAGCAGCAGCTGAAAACGCTGGGCTACTACAGTGGCTCGGTGGACGGCGATTATGGCTCCGGCACTACGGCAGCGGTCACTGCTTTCCAACAGGCCAACGGCCTGACGGCGGACGGCATCGCGGGCAAAGCGACTCAGAACGCTATTTATGCCGCTATCAACGGCGGTTCCAGCTCGAGCGGCGGCAGCTCTTCCGGCAGCAGTACCAGCCCGGCCAGCTACGGCGCGAAGGCTTCCAGCAATGGTTACACGACCATTTCCTCCACCTCCGGTTCCAACAGCTCCAATGTAAAGGCTGTGCAGAGCGCGTTGTCCGCCAAGGGCTACTACAACGGCGATTATGACGGCAGCTACGGCAGCGGCACCGAGCAGGCGGTGAAGGACTTCCAGAAGGCCATGGGCCTGCGGGTCACCGGCATGGCCGGCCCCACCACCCAGCGCCTGCTCTACGGCGGCACTTCCGCCAGCGGCAGCTACTCCAAGCTGCAGCAGGGCGACACCGGCAGCAAGGTAAAGCAGCTGCAGTACGCGCTGTACGAGCTGAAGTACTACGACGGCGACATTACCGGCACCTACGACACCGCCACCACCAACGCGGTGCTCACCTTCCAGCAGGTGCACGGACTGGAAATGGACGGCATTGCGGGCCAGCAGACTCAGCAGATTTTGTTCTCCTCCAGCGCCATTCCCTGCAATATCTAATGAACACATGGAAAACCCCGGTGCGGATATGAAGCCGCGCCGGGGTTTTTGATAGGAGGGAAAGTGGGAGACTCCGTTGGAGCAATGGAGCGATGAAATGCGGTAATGATGGGGATTGTGATTGCCTTGGGATGGGATGACATGTTTCATGAGGTGAATTTCTGTAGCGCTTTATGAGGCCACTTGGGCTGCAAAGCGCTGTTGAATAAAGAAAAGGCGCGTGTATTTCCGCGCCTCAGACTGTCGAAAAAAACTGATTGGCCGTTATTGCCCGCAAACAGCGCTTTGCGGCCCACCCCGCCGCATGTCTGCGGCCAAGCCCTGCGCTACG
>ERZ773139.4068-NODE-4068-length-12161-cov-3.535933_pt1 | contig 12161 bp, 11 predicted proteins | sample MGYA00580854_ERZ773139 | MGnify/ENA primary metagenome ERZ773139 (study PRJEB29015, sample SAMEA2737809) | human gut metagenome | biome: human gut; feature: human-associated habitat; material: faeces | place: China | collected 2012 ...
CATCGGCGTGTATTACACCAGGACGGATGACAGCAATCCGACGTTCGACCAGAGAGTGCAGCTTGCCAACAAGTCGGACGCGGATCTTTTCATCAGTATACATAATAACTCGACGAGAAGCGGACGCATGTCGGGTACCAGCGGTACACAGGTGATGTACGACGAGACGTCGGAGGCGAGCCGTCAGTTCGCGCAGATCTGTCTGGAGGAAGTCACAGGCAGGATCGGAAGCCGTGACAAAGGACTGGTGGAAGGAGACAGTATTTATATCATTAGAACCAGCAAGGTGCCGGTTGCACTGATTGAAGTCGGATTTATGACGAACAAAGATGAACTGGAAAAGCTGAATTCTGATGCATATCAGAGGGAGACGGCAGAGGGCGTCTATCAGGCAGTGCTTCGCGCATTTGAAGAAGGATACTAAAAAGAGGACAAAGCCATGAGAATAATTTTTGCCACCGGCAATGCCGGAAAAATGAGAGAAATCCGTGAGATTATGTCGGATATGGATATGGAGATCTGCTCCATGAAGGAAGCAGGTATTTCCCTGGATATTGAGGAGAACGGCACGACGTTCGAGGAGAATGCGCAGATCAAGGCGAAGGCGGTAGCTGCCTGTACGAAGGATATTGTGCTGGCTGACGATTCCGGTCTGGAGGTGGATTATTTAAACAAGGAGCCGGGCGTATATTCGGCGCGGTATCTGGGCGAGGATACTTCCTACGATATTAAGAATCAGGCGATTCTTGACCGTTTGAAGGGCGTGCCGAAGGAGCAGCGCACGGCGCGGTTTGTCTGTGCGATTGCAGCAGTGCTTCCGGACGGGAAGACGCTTGTGACACGGGAGACGATCGAAGGATATATCGGGGAATGTCCGGCAGGGGAGAACGGATTTGGATATGATCCTATAGTTTATGTACCTGAATACGAGATGACAACAGGTGAAATGGCTCCTGAGTTAAAAAACAGCATTAGCCATAGAGGAAAAGCGTTAGAGCAGATGAAAGAAATTTTGAAGAGAAAATTGGATTTAAATTAAGATTGGGCTTTTGAAAGTACATTAAAGAAAAAAAGACTAGTGTAGTTGGAGACTACCCAATGAAAGAGAGGGGAGATAACATGAGAATATTAGTAATAAGCGATTCACATGGACAACTTGGAAATTTAAATGAAATATTAAAAGAAGCAGGCAAGGTGGATAGAGTTATTCATTTGGGCGATGCAGTTGGACAGGATGAGGAGATTCGTGAAATGTGCGGTTGTCCTGTTACAATTGTAAGAGGAAATTGCGATTTTTATTCAAAGAATGAGTTGGTTGAAATAGTTGAAGAAGAAAATGTAAAGATTTTTGCAAGTCATGGACACAGATTTAATGTTGAGTATAGTGCAAATGATTTGTGTAATGCTGCAAGAGAAGAAGGGTGCAGTGTTGCGTTATACGGACATACTCATGTGCCGGATGTTTCATATTGCAAGGATGTACTTGTTATGAATCCGGGAAGTATTTCACGACCAAGACAGGCTTCAGGCAGACCAACATATGGAATTGTAACAATAGGAAGCAATGGAGAAGCCAGAGCTGACACCTATAGTCTTTAAGGCTTTTTAGCCTTAAAGAAAGGCTGAAAAAGAAAAAATAAAAAGTTTGTAAAAAGTTGTTGACAAAAGTACTTAACCTATGGTAAAGTAAACAAGCTGTCGGGTGACAGTAAAGAACTTCTAAGAAAGTAATAAGACTTTTGAAAAAAGTTCAAAAAAGAATTAAAAAGTTGTTGACAAACAACACAGAATAGAGTATACTAATTCTTGTGCTGTTACGAGAGAAATAACACAGACAACGCAAATACGGGGTGTGGCTCAGCTTGGCTAGAGCGCCTGATTTGGGATCAGGAGGTCGCAGGTTCGAATCCTGTCACCCCGACGCATGCGGGTGTAGTTCAGTGGTAGAACACCAGCCTTCCAAGCTGGATATGTGGGTTCGATTCCCATCACCCGCTTTTTTGATGCAATGAAATCGATCATGGTAATTGTAAGAAACAATTATTGTGGTCGATTTTTTGTATAATAAGGATTTATGAAGTGATTTCTTATTATACAAAAACGTTCCACTAGGGAGGCATCTTCGTGAAAGAAGAAAATAGCTGCAAATGGGCACGCATTCGGTGTGTAGAATGTGACAAGCAACATTCTTGGGCTGGCTTTACTTTTTATGGAAATATTTTTCTTATAAAAAGTTCATGGAAATTTTGACAATTATTTCATATTAAACTATTGTTGTATTAGCAAAAACAAGGAGCGTAAAATGAAAGTTTTATTAGTAGCAATAAATGCAAAATATATACATTCTAATTTGGCTGTGTACAGTCTAAAAGCTTATGCCGAAAAATACGGTCTAAACAAGCACCAAATTAAAATAAAAGAATACACAATAAACCAATATCCGGAGGGAATATTGTCTGACATATATTCGGAGAAGGCAGATATTGTGGGATTCTCCTGTTATATATGGAATATTGCACTTACCAAGGAAGTTATTAATGACTTGAAAGTGGTAGCTCCAAAAACTACTATAATTGTAGGTGGACCGGAAGTCTCTTATAATCCAAGAAATGTTCTTATGGAAAATCCGGCAATAGATTACGTTATGTGTCAGGAAGGGGAGGAACTTTTTAAGGAGTTTTTAGATAACTACGATAACGAGTTGACGGACAAAAATATAAAAGGGTTGGTTTATCGTCAGGGCAACGAAATTATTGAAATTCCAAATACATGCCCTATGGATTTGTCGAAGGTTCCTTTTGTGTACAAGGACATGAAGGATTTTGAAAATAAAATAATCTATTATGAAACAAGTAGAGGTTGCCCTTTTTCATGCAGTTATTGTCTTTCATCCATAGATAAAAGAATTCGCTTCAGGGATATAGATATAGTCAAAAAAGAGTTGCAGTTTTTCCTTGATAACAACACTGCACAGGTAAAATTTGTGGATAGAACTTTTAACTGTAACAAAAATCACGCCATGGAAATCTGGCAGTATATAAAAGACCACGACAATGGAATTACCAATTTCCATTTTGAAATAGCGGCTGATTTAACGACAAAAGAAGAACTTGAATTAATGAAAACAATGAGACCAGGGTTGATTCAGTTAGAAATAGGCGTTCAGTCGACTAACGAAAAAACGCTTGAGGCTATTAACCGAAAAACGGATATTAAGGAAATTGAAGAAATAACGTCTATTATAAAAAAAGGAAAAAATATACATCAGCATTTGGATTTGATTGTTGGGCTTCCTTATGAAGATTACCAATCTTTTGGAAAATCTTTTAATGATGTTTACAGAATGAAACCGGACCAGCTACAGTTAGGATTTTTGAAGGTTTTGCATGGCTCAATGATGGAAGTTGAAGCAGCAAAATATGAAATAGAATATAGTAAGAGACCACCTTATGAGGTACTTAAAACTAAGTGGGTATCTTTTGATGACGTACTGAAATTAAAAGAAGTTGAGGCTGTAGTAGAAATTTATTACAACAGTTTGCAGTTTGTAAATACAATGGAGGCATTAGACAAGTATTTTGAGACACCCTTTGAAATGTTTGAAAAGCTGGGAGAATTTTATAAGCAAAACAGTGAGAATGGCGTGAAACATTCAAGAGTAAATAGATACAATTTGCTTCTTGAATTTATCGAAAAAACATTGAATTTGCAAAATGAAGAGTTAGAGAGGTTCAGGGAACTTCTCACATTTGATTTTTATTTAAGAGAAAATGCAAAATCAAGACCGACCTTTGCCAAAAATCAGGAACAGTATAAGAAGCAAATTAGAAGTATTTATAGAAATGAAGCACTGCTTGAAAAGATGGATTTCTATAAAGAATTCAATTCAAAGCAGTTTGAGCACATGACACACATTGAGGTGATTGACGGTAAGTATTTATTGTTTGATTACAAAAACAGAGATCCGTTATCAAAGGCAGCAAATATTATAAATGTAACAAAGTATGTTGATGGGAATGAATAGAGAGAAGGAGTATTAATGGATTTAATAAAAGATTACGTTTGTGTTGATATAGAAACAACAGGCGTAAGACCAAAGTGGGACAGAATTATAGAAATTGGAGCCGTAAAAGTAAGAGACGGCAGGAAAGTTGAAACTTTTTCTAAACTTATATATCCAGGAATACCAATTCCTGAACGAATTACAGATTTAACTGGTATTACAAACGAAATGATTAAGGGACAGGATAAGATCCAGCAGGTTTTACCTGAGTTTATTGAATTTGCAGGAGATGACTTGCTTTTAGGACATAATATAAGATTCGACTATAGCTTCCTTAAACAAAATGCCATAAACGAAAAACTGACTTTTGAAAAATCAGGTATGGATACCCTAAAAATTGCAAGAAAACTTCTACCTGATTTAGAAAGCAGGGCATTGGATTTTTTGTGTGAGCATTATGGAATAAAAGATGAAAATCATCATAGAGCGTTTAATGATGCAAGTGTTACGTCACAATTATATTTGATTTTGTTAGAGCAGTTTGGAGAAACTAATCCGGAAGTTTTTAATCCTTACGAGTTTTCTTACAAGGTTAAGAAAATGCAGTCAATTACGGATAAACAGAAAAAATATTTACGTGATTTAATGAATTATCACCAAATAAAAATGGATTTTGACATTGATACGCTAACAAAGAATGAAGCATCTAGAAAAATAGACAAAATTCTTTCTGAAAAGGGCAAAATTTTTGACTAGGACAAATAACATAGTTATGGTATACTTTCCTAAAGTAGGGTGCCATAGTAGGCACAAAATCTGTAAAAATAAAGCAAAGAGGTGAAAAAATGAACTTTTTTTATAACAAAAAGAATCAGAAAATAATAGCAGGAGCAATTGCATTAATACTTGTTGTAGCTATGGTTGTAACAATGGTTGCAAGTTTTTAATTAATCTGATTAATTATGTTGGCTTGCATTTTTTGGAATACGCAGGCCGACATTTGAATAAAAATACAAATAAGAAAATAAAAACTAATTTACAAAAGGAAAACACTCGGAGGAAAAATGAAAGGATTAAAGAAAATATGCATTATCCTTTGTGTAGTGATGATGCAATTAGGCATAGGTTATGTGGTAAATGCAGCAGAAGACTCTGATGAAGTAGTTAAAGAAGGAGTTAAAATCGATTCTGTTAATGTTGGTGACATGACAGAAAAGGAAGTAAAAAAAGCCGTAAAGAGCCATGTGAAGAAAAAAACAAACATAAAAGTACAGTTACGGATTAACAAGGACAAAATTACTACTACCTTGAAAGATTTGGGCTACAAGTGGGAGAATAGGGAACTTGTGGAACAGGTAATGGAAGTAGGAAAACAAGGTAATGTTATAAAAAGATACAAGGACAGTGTTGATTTAAAGAAAAATGGTAAGACATTTGAACTGAAAATGGGCATTGACCAGAAGAAAATGAAAGCAAAATTGGAAGAGTTATGTAAAGCTTTTAACGTTGATGCAAAAAATGCTTCTTTAGAGGCAACAGGTCATGGATTTAAGATTATTGCTGAAAAAGAAGGCTGTGAAGTGGATTATGAAACGACAGTAAATCAGCTTGTTTCATACATAGAAAAACAGTGGGATAAGAAGTCTGCCATTCAGTTAGAAGCAACTACAAAGATTACAAAACCTAAGTACACAACAAAGGATTGTAAGAAAGTTTCTAACACACCAATGGGTAGTTATACAACGCAGTTTACTGCAGGTGTTGTAAACCGTAACGCAAACATCAGAAATGGTGCAGAAAAGTTAAACGGCAACGTTGTATATCCGGGAGAAAGATTCTCATGTAATGAACATTTAGTTCCATGGACAGAGGACAATGGCTGGAAGCCGGCAGGTACATATTCAGAAGGTTCTGTGGTTGATAGTTTAGGTGGAGGAATCTGTCAGGTATCAAGCACTTTATACAATGCTTTACTTAATGCAGAAATTAAGGTGGTTGAGAGATATCCACACTCAATGGCAGTATCTTATGTTCCATTATCAGCGGACGCTGCATTAGCAGGTGATTACAAGGATTTAGTTTTTGAAAATAACACAGATGCACCAATTTATGTGCAGGGTGTTTATACAGAAGGTGCTATAACATTCAACATTTATGGTCATGACACAAGAAAGAAAGGTCATTCAGTTGAATATGTAAGTAAGACTACCAAGACTATTCCAATTAAGACGGCAACAAAGAAGGATCCAACATTACCGGCAGGAACAAAGAAAGTTACACCGGGTCATGTAGGTTATGTTGCTGAATTATACAAGATTACATACGAGAACGGAAAACAGGTAAGCAAAGAATTAGTACATACAAGTACATACGCAATGGCACCAACAACAACTTTAGTAGGTACTAAGAATGCTAGCTCAAGTACAAAGAAAAGTCCAAGCAAGGATAAAGACAAAAAATCTGAATAAGGTGGTACATCTATGAAAACAGAAAAAATTTCCGAAATCGCTTATAAGCGTTCAGTTTTAAAAAAAGTTACTGACAAAACTGAGGGAATAAAAGTGGGTGTAGATGCGTCATATATTAAGTTAGAAGATGTTACGGCAGTAATGTCTTCTAATTTTATATTAAGCTGGTTTAAAGGCGCGGAAGAGTTCTACGTTCAAAAATCAATAAATGAAATTTATGTGGCGGGCGGCACGCCTAAATACCTTCAGTTGGAAATAACAATACCGGAAGAGTTTCCTGAAAAACAACTGGGACGAATAGTACGCAATTTTAATGAAAGTGCCCAAATGCATTCGTTACAAATTATGCAATGCAAAACTTACATTAGTGACATTACAGAACCTATGGTTCATATAAATGTATTAGGCACAGCAGAAAAAACATGGTCCACCTCAGATATAAAACCGGGCATGGAAGTAGTTATGGCAGGCACAATTGCAATTGGTGCCACATCAATAATGACGAAAAAATATTTGAACCAAATAAAAGAAAAGTTTAACGCTAAGTTTGTGGATGATTGCTTGGAAATAAGTGATTTTACAGATGTGAAACCAATCATGGATGCGGTGCTGGAATCAGATGGCAAGAATGTATCCTATACGGAAGAACAAGGGGAACAGGCACGATGTGATGGGAAAAGTATTAAGGTTAAATATTGTGGAAAAGAACATTGCAAGTTTGCACATTGTGTGGGAGATAGAGGCGTTTTCTCAAGTGCGTGGGAATTAGCATCTGCCATAGATAAAGGCATCCGGATAGAACTTGAAAAGATTCCTGTTTGGCAGGAGACAGTTGAGATAGCAGAATTGTTTGATTACAATCCTTATCTGGTTGACGGCACAGGGGCTGTGCTTTTTGTTACAGAAAATGGAACCGGGTTAGCTGCATTGCTAAATGACAATGGATTTTATGCAAATGTTATTGGAAAAATCACTGACGGAAACGATAGAGTGGTTGTACATGGTGACGAGAGAAGGTTTTTGGAGCCACCAAGACATAACCAGCTAGAAGAAGTTTTCCAAAAGTATAAGTAAAGCTATTTTATTGATTTGTATATATGATGTTAAAAAAAATCAAAAAAATATAAATAAAAGTCTATGTTAATATATGTAACTTGTTGTATAATGGCAAGGTACGACAAATTTTTTAGTAAAGGAGATTATGGCATGAAAGAAGGCAAGAGAGAAGAAATTTTAAGATTAATTGAAAACAAAAGCAGAATCGATCTTAAAGAGGCCGCGATTTTGTTAGGTATGGAGGAAGCAGAAGTCGCCAATGCCATAGCGGACATGGAGAAAGAAAAAGTAATATGCGGATATTACACTATGATAGATTGGGAAAAGACTAACGAAGACAGAGTTACAGCTTTAATTGAGGTAAAGGTTACACCACAAAGAGGAACAGGTTTTGATGACATCGCTGACAGAATTATGAGATATGACGAAGTTAAGGCAGTATATTTAATGTCAGGTGGCTTTGACTTCACAGTAATTATTGAAGAAAAGACAATGAAGGAAATTGCTCAGTTTGTAACAAGCAAACTTTCAACTCTTGATTCAATATTAAACACAGCAACACATTTTATACTTAAAAAATACAAGGATTATGGAACGATTCTTGTAGAAGACAAAGAAGAAAGGATATTGGTGACACCATAATGAGAGACCCATTGTCAAAAATAATGACTGATATTAAGCCATCGGGAATTAGAAAATTCTTTGACATTGTTAGTGAAATGAAAGATGCAATTTCTCTAGGTGTTGGAGAACCTGATTTTGATACCCCATGGCATATAAGAGAAGAAGGTATTTACTCTTTAGAGAGAGGCAGAACATTCTATACATCCAATGCAGGATTAAAAGAATTAAAAATCGAGATATCAAACTATTTAAAAAGAAAAATAAATGTAGAATATGACTACAATCACGAAATAATGGTTACAGTAGGAGGTAGTGAAGCTATTGATTTGGCCATGAGAGCCATGCTTGATCCGGGAGATGAAGTGTTAATACCACAGCCAAGTTATGTTTCATACGTTCCTTGTGCACAACTTATTCACGCTGTACCTGTAATTATTGAATTAAAAGAAGAAAATGAGTTCAGACTTACAAAGCAGGAATTGCTTGACGCTATTACTGATAAAACAAAAATGCTTGTAATGCCTTTCCCAAACAACCCAACAGGTGCAATTATGGAGAAAGAAGACTTAAAAGAAATCGCAAAAGTCTGCGTGGAAAAAGACATTTTTGTTTTGTCTGATGAAATTTATTCGGAACTTACATATAAGGATAAGCATGTGTCAATTGCATCGATGCCTGGAATGAAAGAAAGAACAGTTGTAATTAACGGTTTTTCAAAATCATATGCAATGACAGGTTGGAGATTGGGATATGCAGCTGCCCCACAGGTGATTTTAGAACAAATGCTTAAGATACACCAGTTTGCAATAATGTGCGCACCAACAACGAGCCAGTACGCAGCAGTAGATGCATTACGAAACGGCGACAAAGATGTTGAAAAAATGTGCGAAGCATATAATCACAGAAGAAGATATCTTTTATACGAATTTAGGGAGATGGGCTTAGATTGCTTTGAACCATACGGAGCATTTTATGTTTTCCCTAGCATAAAGAAATTTGGCATGACATCTGAAGAGTTCGCAACAAGATTATTGGAGGAAGAGAAAGTGGCAGTTGTTCCAGGAACAGCTTTTGGTGACTGTGGCGAAGGCTTCCTTAGAATATCTTATGCATATTCTTTAGAAAATTTAAAAATTGCAATAGCACGAGTAAAAGACTTTGTTAAGCGGCTAGAGCAGGAACAGAAGAATGATTAATTAGATGACTAATTACTGCCAACTAAAAATTCTTATTACAAATGAAAGTGTGTATTAGTCAAAATAATGTTGGAGAGAAGAATATATGAATATTGTTTTATTAGAACCTGAAATCCCGCAAAATACAGGAAATATAGGAAGAACATGTTGTGCCACAGGCACAAAGCTGCATCTTATAGAACCAATGGGGTTCAGAATTAACGAGAAATCATTAAAAAGAGCAGGCATGGATTATTGGGACGATTTGGATGTTACAATTTATGATTGCTACAACGATTTTGTAGAGCAGAATCCAAATGCAAAAATCTGGTATGCAACTACAAAAGCACCAAAAAGATATTCAGATGTGGAATTTGGTCCAGATGATTACATTATGTTTGGAAAAGAAAGTGCAGGAATTCCTGAAGAAATTTTGGTAGACAACAAAGAACAGTGCATCAGAATCCCAATGAATCCTGAAATTCGTTCTTTGAATCTGGCAAATTCAGTGGCAATTGTTTTATACGAAAGTTTAAGACAAAATAATTTTGCAGGAATGCAGATGGAAGGACATCTTCATCATTTACATTGGAAGTAAAAGCAAAATAAAAGAAAAATCAAAAAGAGCATCCCTAGTAAGCTTAAATCTAAATTGTCATTATAAAATTAAATTCTAATTATATAAGATTAAATCCTTAAATTATTATATTGAAATAGTAATTGTATTTTGATAGAATTGAACCGTTTAAGGTATTTTAGGACGGAGACGGAATAGGACCAATGACAAAATGTATAAGGGAGGATTTTGACAATGTCAAAAGAAAAAATCAATGTCGGTAAGGAACCGGTATATGATGCAAGAAAATTAGGTTACGGCAAAATGGGCGTTCTTGGTTTTCAGCACATGTTTGCCATGTTTGGGGCAACAGTAACAGTACCACTTTTAACAGGACTTAATGTTCAAACAACACTTTTAATGGCAGGTCTTGGAACTTTATTATTTCATTTATTAACAAAATTTAAAGTTCCTGCATTTTTAGGCTCATCATTTGCATTCTTAGGCGGATATGCAACAGTAGCACCTATGGCAAAAGATGGTTCTGCAAATTTAGAAATGTTACCATACGCATGTTTAGGTGTAGTTTTTGCAGGCTTGCTGTATTTAGTGCTTGCATTATGTATTAAGTTAATAGGTGTTTCAAAAGTTATGAAATTATTCCCACCTGTTGTAACAGGACCTATTATTATTGCAATTGGTCTTTGCTTGGCACCATCAGCACTAAATAACTGTGTAACATGTTGGCCACTTGCTATTATTGCATTAGCAATTGTAATTTTCTTCAATATTTTGGGAAAAGGAATGACAAAGATTATTCCTATTTTATTAGGAGTAGTTGGAGCATATTTAATCGCTTTGATTTTCGGTAACGGATTTGGTGTTAGCTGGATTACACCAATTGACACAGACTCTATTGCAAAAGCAGCTTGGATTGGTTTTCCTATTGACTGGAGCCAGACAATTTTTTGTGGTGTAGATTATGCTGACACAGCAAAAATCACAACAGCATTAACAACAATGATTCCAATTGCCATTGCAACAATGATGGAACATATTGGTGATATTTGTGCTATCGGAGCAACAGTTGGAAAAGATTATATCAATGATCCGGGACTTCACAGAACTTTAATCGGTGACGGACTTGCAACATCATTATCATCATTATTCGGTGGACCTGCAAATACAACATACGGAGAAAACACAGGTGTTCTTGCTTTATCAAAAGTATACGATCCAAGAGTTGTAAGAATTGCAGCATATATTGCAATTGTATTTTCATTCTGCCCTAAGTTCGCAGCAGTAATCAATGCTATGCCAATGGGAATTGTTGGTGGTATTTCATTTATCCTTTACGGAATGATTGCGGCAATCGGTGTAAGAAACGTAGTTGAAGCCGGAGTTGATTTCCAGAAGTCAAGAAACGTAATTGTTTCAGCAGTAATATTTGTATGTGCTTTAGGAATTAACTTTAGTGACGCAGGTGCAGCAACATTTACAGTCGATGGTGTAACAATTAGCCTTTCAGGTTTAGCAGTTGCAGCTTTAGTAGGAATTATACTTAATGCAATATTCCCTGAAAAAGATGAAGTTAAGTCAATTGATTTAAAATAAAATCGAAAAACAAAGAGTTAAGCTTAACATATACTGATAAAAATATACAAAGTTAGGCTGAAGACAAACTGATAAAAATCAAGAATATAAAAAGTAAGTTAAGACATTCTGATAAAATTAAATATTTAAAAAGTAAGTTGAAGACGTACTAATAATAAAGAAAAGATTCTACTTAGTTCTTAAATTTATAAAATGTATCAGAAAATTAGAATGAAAAATCTAATGCTGATATAATTTGATTAAATTAGAACACGTAGAATCTTTTCTCTATTTAATAAGAAATGTTTCCCTAGGGATACACAATTGAATGTTTATACAAAAACTTTCTACAATAATGTAATCTTTCTTTTTGAAACTTCTATAAGCTTATCTTTTCGCATTTTCTGTAATTCTCTGCTCATGGCACTTCGGTCTACGGACAAGTAGTCTGCCATATCACTTTTGGTAAAAGGTAATTCAAAAGTTTTGGAATTATTTTGTCTTGCCAGGATTTCAAAATAGCATAGAATACGTTCTCTAATGGAACGTTGGCTGAGAACTTCCAAATGCTCACATATTTGCTTGGTCTTATCCTGAATCATTAACAAAACATTACTTACCAGTTGGCTGTGGTGTGCGCAGGCTTTTTCACAACGTTTTATTAAATGTTCGTAATCAATGTATCT
>ERZ773139.4069-NODE-4069-length-12147-cov-3.548793_pt1 | contig 12147 bp, 10 predicted proteins | sample MGYA00580854_ERZ773139 | MGnify/ENA primary metagenome ERZ773139 (study PRJEB29015, sample SAMEA2737809) | human gut metagenome | biome: human gut; feature: human-associated habitat; material: faeces | place: China | collected 2012 ...
TCCGACGAGCAGCCGGAGCAGGACGAGCAGCCGCAGCGCGCGCATCTGGCGGCAGGCGTGAAGGTGCTTTTGTATGTGTGCTGCGTGCTGGCGGCATCGGTGCTGCTGGCGGTGTTCGGATGGCGGCTGGCAGACGATGTGCTGGCGCTGACCAAGCCGGACGAGGAGATCACCATCACCGTGCCCGAAAATGCAACGGTTGCGGATGTGAGCCGCGAGCTCAAGGAGAAGGGACTCATCGAATATGAGTGGCTGTTCCGGTTTTACTGCCTGTATTCCCACGCGGAGCGCAAAATTCAGCCCGGTATGTATGAACTCAATCATCTCTATGACTATCACGCGCTGGTCAACGGCATGACGCCGAGCGCGGGTGTGCGGGCAACGACCGAGGTCACCATCCCAGAGGGCTACGAGTGCGAGGATATTTTCGCACTGCTGGAAGAAGCGGGCGTGGCGAGCGCTGCAGATTTGGAGCAGGCGGCGGCAAACTACGAATTTGACTATGCGTTTTTGCAGGACCTTCCCTACGGCGATAAAAACCGGCTTGAGGGCTACCTGTTCCCGGATACGTATCAGTTCTATCTGAACGACAAGCCGGAGAACGTTCTGGGCAGATTCCTGCGGAATTTTGAAAGCAAAATTACGGACGATATGTATGCGGCGCTGGACGAACTGAATGCGAAGCTGGAAGAGAAAATGCGCGCCAACGGTTTTGAGGAATCGGAAATCGAAAGCGCAAAGCTCTCGTTCCACGATGTGGTGATTGTCGCCTCGCTTGTGGAAAAGGAGACGGCGAAAACGTCAGAAAGCGCGTCGATTGCGTCGGTCATTTATAACCGCCTTTGCAGCAAGCTCTATCCGTGCCTGCAGATTGATGCGACGATTCAGTACGCGCTTGACGAGCGCAAGGAGGTCCTCTCCAACGCCGACAAGGCAATCATCAGCCCGTACAACACCTACACGAACGCGGGGCTTCCGGCAGGTCCGATTGCAAACCCCGGCATCAACTCCATCCGCGCGGCGCTGTATCCGGCGGATACGGACTACTATTTCTATGCGCTGGGAGAAGACGGCGTTCACAAGTTCTCGAAGACGTATTACGAGCACCAGGACTTCCTGGCAAGCCTCGCAGGCGAGACTGCGGACGAGGAAATAGGCGGTGATGCACAACAGGACACGGGCGCAGAAGGCAATGACGCGGATGCGCAGCCGGATGCAGCCGGCACGGAAGACGGAGGAAACGGCAATGGCACGTAAACCGGAGCTTCTTTGCCCGGCGGGCGATATGGAAAAGCTGCAGATGGCGGTTTTATACGGCGCAGATGCGGTCTATCTGGCGGGTACAAGCTTCGGTATGCGCTCGTTCACCGGAAATTTTACGCCTGAGCAGCTGCCGCAGGCAATCGCGTTTGCCCACGAGCACGGTGTGCGCGTGCATGTGACGGTCAATACCATGCCGCGCAACGATGAGGCAGCCGCGCTTCCCGCGTGGCTTGAGCAGCTCGACGCGGCAGGTGCGGACGCACTGATTCTGGCAGACCTCGGCGCATTCACGCTGGCTGGAAAATACGCGCCGCACTGCGAGCGGCACATCTCCACCCAACAGTCGATTGCGAATTACGTCTGCGCGCAGAGCTGGTTTGACCTCGGCGCGACGAGGGTCGTGCTGGCGCGGGAGCTGAGCCTTCGAGAGATCATCACCATTCGCGAAAAGGTCTCGCCGGAGTTGGAGCTGGAAACCTTCTGCCACGGCGCGATGTGCGTGTCGTATTCCGGCAGATGCCTTCTTTCCAACTACATGACCGGGCGCGACTCGAACCGCGGACAGTGCGCCCAGCCTTGCCGGTATCAGTATGCGCTGATGGAGGAAAAGCGCCCGGGAGAATACTTCCCCGTCTTTGAAGACGAGAAGGGCACGTACATCATGAACTCGCGCGACATGTGCATGATCGACCATATGAAGGAGCTGACGGATGCGGGCATCGACTGCTTCAAAATTGAAGGCAGGGCAAAATCGGCGTATTACGCCGCAATTGTCACGGGCGCGTACCGCCATGTTCTGGACGATGTGCTTGCAGGGCGGAAGCCGGATAAGATCTGGCGCGACGAGGTTGAGCATGTCTCGCACCGGCATTATTCCACGGGCTTTTTCTTCGGGCAGCCGGGGCAGTACACCGAAAGCTCCCGGTATCTGCGCGACTGGCAGATCTGCGCAGTCGTGGAAAGCTGCGACGAAGACGGAAACGCTGTTCTGAGTCTGCGCAACAAGTTTGCGGCGGGCGACGAGGTGGAGCTGGTCGGACCCGACTGCGAGCCGTTTTCGTGGGTTGCGGGCAGCATGCAGGATATGGACGGCTTGCCGCTTACGGAGCCGAGAACGCCGCAGATGCGCTTTCGGGCAAGGCTTCCAAAGCAGGTTCCGGCAATGAGCTTCGTGCGGCACGCGGTGGAGCTGTCCGGAAGATAGAATTTTTTGTAAAATTGCGACTTAACGGTTGACATTGTCGCAGTTTGTGATAAAATATTTGCAATATTGGTTTTTGCAATGACGAACCGAGCATCAAGCAGCAGCCTTTAGAGAGAAGGGGAAAGGTGGAAGCCCTTCGGCGAGCCTTGATTGCAGCCAGTTCCGAGCATCCGGAGGACGACTCCGGCGGGCGCTCCCGATACAGAGCAGCTAAGATGCGCGCGAGCGCAATTAGGGTGGTACCGCGATTCACCTCGCCCCTATGACAGTAGGGGCGAGGTTTTATTTTGCCTTGCCCTGCCGCGCGTAATGTTGTTGAAAACTTTTTCGATAGAAGGAGATTTTGTTATGGCACACAAAGCATACGGTCTCAACGAGCTTCGTGAGATGTATCTGAAGTTCTTTGAGTCGAAGGGTCATCTGCGTCTGCCGAGCTTTTCGCTCGTTCCGCAGAACGACAAGTCCATCCTGCTCATCAACGCCGGCATGACGCCGATGAAGCCGTGGTTCACCGGCGAGGAAGAGCCGCCGCGCCATCGTGTGACGACCTGCCAGAAGTGCATCCGCACGGGCGATATTGAAAACGTCGGTCATACCGCGCGCCACGGCACGTATTTTGAGATGCTCGGCAACTTCTCGTTCGGCGACTACTTCAAGAAGGAGGCAATTCCTTGGGCATGGGAATTCCTCACCAGCCCCGAGTGGGTCGGACTCGAGCCGGACCGGCTGTATCCGTCGGTCTTCGAGGGCAACGAGACGACGCCTGCCGATGATGAAGCCTTTGCCATCTGGCGCGATGATATCGGCATCCCCGAGAACCGGATTTTCCGCTTCGGCAAGGAGGATAACTTCTGGGAGCATGGCTCCGGTCCGTGCGGTCCCTGCTCGGAAATTTACTACGACCGCGGCGCGGAATACGGCTGCGGCAAGCCCGGCTGCACGGTCGGCTGCGACTGCGACCGCTATGTCGAGGTCTGGAACATTGTCTTCTCGCAGTTCAATAACGACGGGCATGGTCATTATGAAGAGCTGAAACAGAAGAACATCGACACCGGCATGGGTCTGGAGCGCCTTGCCTGCGTGTGCCAGAATGTGAACTCTCTGTTCGACGTTGACACTGTCATGAACATCACGAACAAGGTCTCCGAGCTGACGGGCGCGCACTACGGCGAGTCCCAGAAGACCGACGTTTCCCTGCGTGTCATCACCGACCACATCCGCTCGTCGACGTTTATGATCTGCGACGGTATCCTGCCGTCCAACGAAGGACGCGGCTACGTGCTGCGCCGGCTGCTCCGACGCGCTGCGCGCCACGGTAAGCTGCTCGGTGTCAACGAGCCGTTCCTGTACAGAATCGTCGATACCGTCATTCATGAAAACGAGTGCCAGTATCCGGAACTGCGCGAAAAGCAGGCATATATTACCCGCGTGATCCGCACCGAGGAGGAGAACTTCGCCAAGACCATCGACGGCGGCATGAAAATTTTCTCCGAGATGCTGGAAAACCACAAGGCAAAGGGCGAAACCGTCTTCTCCGGCGCGGATGCGTTCAAGCTGTACGATACCTACGGCTTCCCGATTGATCTGACAAATGAGATGGTCAAGGAAGTCGGATTGAGCGTGGACGAGGATGCGTTCCGGCAGCTCATGCAGGAGCAGAAGGTCCGCGCGCGTGAGGCAAGAAAAGCCCTCGGCGACCTCGGCTGGGCAGGCGTGGAATTCGGCAAGGAAATCCCGGCAACCGAGTTTGTGGGCTACACGAACCTGGAATCGGACGCAAAAATCGTCGCGATTGTCGCAGAAGACGAGCTTCGCGACGCGATTACCGCGGGGCAGGATGCGATTCTGGTTCTCGACCGGACGCCGTTCTACGCAGAAATGGGCGGTCAGGTCGCAGACCACGGCGTGATTTTCGCGGGCGACGCGAAATTTGCGGTTTCCGACGTTCAGAAGAACAAGGGCGGCAAGTTCATGCACTACGGCAAGCTTCTCTCCGGCTCCGTTTCCGTGGGCGACGCTGTCACTGCCTCTATTGACGCAGACCGCCGCAAGGCAATCATGCGCGCGCACTCGGCGACGCATCTGCTCGATTACGCGCTGCGCACGGTCCTCGGCGACCATGCCCACCAGGCGGGCTCTCTGGTCGAACCCGACCGGCTGCGCTACGACTTCACGCATTTCTCCGCCGTGACGGCAGAAGAGCTGATGCAGGTCAGCCACCTGGTCAGTGAGCTGATTCTCGACGGCATGGATGTTGAGACGAAGGAAATGCCGATTGCGGAGGCAAAGAAGCTTGGCGCGATCGCGCTGTTCGGCGAAAAGTACGGCGATGTCGTGCGCGTGGTCAACATGGGCGGCAAGTCCATTGAGCTCTGCGGCGGCACGCATGTGGAAAACACCGCAAAGGTCGGTCCGTTCCGCATTGTGAGCGAGTCTTCCGTTGCCTCCGGCGTGCGCCGCATTGAGGCGGTGACAGGTCTTGCATTCATCGACATGGTCGACGAAATGAATCTGCGCCTTGTGAAGGCGGCAGAGACGCTCAAGACGACGCCGGGCGAGCTGATTGCCAAGGCGCAGAGCAGTATGGCGGAAATCCGCGAGCTGCACCAGACGATTGAGAAGATGAAGGACAAGGTCTTCGCGGGCGATGTGGACAATCTGATGTTCGCAGCGAAGAAGGTCGGAGACCTCAAGGTCGTCACAGCCGTCCGGCAGGGGACCGATGCCAACGATCTTCGCAAGCTCGGCGACTTCCTGCGCGACAAGGACGCCTCTATCGTGGCGGTCCTCGGCACTGTCAACGGCGAAAAGGTGACGCTCCTTGCCGTCTGCGGCAAAAACGCCGTGGCAAGCGGCATCAAGGCAGGCGATATCATCAGGAATATTGCTCCGATTGTCGGCGGCAAGGGCGGCGGCAAGCCGGATTCTGCGATGGGCGGCGGCACGAACGCGCTCAAGCTCGACGACGCGCTGGCTGCGGTGGACGATTTTGTTGCCGGGCATCTGAAATAAGGAGGAAGCACAATGTCTGATTGTCTGTTTTGCAAAATCATTGCCGGTGAGATTCCGACGACGAAGGTCTATGAGGACGATAAGTGCCTCGCGTTTCTGGACATTGCGCCTCTGGCGCCGACGCATTTTCTCGTGATTCCGAAGCAGCATTTTGCATCCGCTGCCGAGGTAACGGAAGAAAATGAGGCGCTGATCGGTCATATTTACACGGTGATTGCGAAGCTTGCCAAGGAGCAGGGCTTTGCAGACGGCTACCGTGTGGTCACAAACGTCGGCGACCTCGCCGGTCAGACGGTTCACCACATCCATTTCCATGTTCTCTCCGGCAAGCAGCTCGGAAGCTTCAATTGACGAGTTTCATCCAGCTACAGCTTCATAAGGATACAAAGCAGGCGGCGCACCCGATTGGGTGCGCCGTTTGTCTGTAAAACGTGCGGTTTGCTGTTTTTCCAATGGAAGCGACCGGCAGAAATGGGGTACACTAAGCATATCTGAACAGGAGGGATTTTCATGAACGGTATCAAGAATATGGAGAAATCGACGGTCCTGACGCTGAAAGATCAGGTTGCCTATCAGCCGGGGCAGGTCGTCAGCAAGACGCTGGCACAGAACAATGCCCTGAGCGTGACGCTCTTTGCCTTCGACAAGGGCGAGGAAATTAGCACGCACGAGTCGGGCGGTGATGCCTTTGTGACGTGCCTCGACGGCATGGGCAGAATCACGATTGACGGCGTGGATTTCACATTGCACGAGGGCGAGTCCATCGTCATGCCCGCGCGCCATCCGCATGCGGTTTACGGGCAGGAACAGTTCAAAATGCTGCTGGTCGTCGTCTTCTGAAAATGCTGACGCAAAGACGCAGAAAAGACTGCAATCCGAACCGGATTGCAGTCTTTTGCTTATTTCGAGAGCCGGGAGGCGGCTGTTTCGCGGTTCTGGCAGAGCGTCCAGCATTCATACAGCAACTCTGCCGCCTCGCGCCGCGTCAGATTCTCGGCGGACGTTGTAACGGGAATCGAAATCCCTGCGCTTTCCAGCGCCGAGACGGATGCCTGCGCCCAGACGGGGACAGCGCAGTCCTCCGAGAAAACGGCAGCCTCCTGCGACTGCGGCAGATCCAGAATATTCTGCAGCATCACGGCAGCCTCGGCGCGCGTGAGGTTGGACGATGGGCGGAAGACCATGCCGTCGGGGCTGGTGACGCCCGAGACCATACCGCTTTTGAACGCAGAGACGATATATGGGCGCATCCAAGCGGGCGTCTTGCTCTCGTCGGCAAAGCCGGAGGTGAGGCGCGCGCTTTCCGGTTCCGCGCCGAGCAGCTTCATTGCCATGACCAGAAACTCGCCGCGTGTGAGCGTGCCCTCAGGCTCGAAGCAGAGATTGCCGGCGATGCGTTTTCCGGTGTAGACGCCTCGATCTTTGAGCCACATCGCCGTGTAGGCGAGCGTGTCTCCGGCAAGGTCCTGATACATCGCCTTGTCGGTCGGCTTGACAATCTTGACGGTGACGTTTGCTACGTTCGAAACATTCCCGGCGGAGTCGGTTGCGGTGTAGGTAAAAACATCCTTGCCGACCTTGTTCTGCGCGGGCGTGTAGGTGAAGCTGCCGTCCGGCGCGATGTCAACCGTGCCGCGCTTCGGCTCTTTGACAAGCTGATAGGTGAGCGTGTCGCCCTCCGGGTCGCTGGCGGAAAGCACGCCGGTGTTTGCGATATTTTTATACGTTTCGAACTTCACGTCCCGGCAGACGGGCGCTTCGTTTTTCCCCGTGAGAATCGAAAGCTCCAGTGCACGAGAGGGCTGCACCTCGCCGCCTTCAATCGGGCAGTAGACAAGTTCGCAGCTGGCATCGCGGTTTTCTGCCGGCAGCACAAGAAGCTGCGAGAGCATGGAGCGGTCCAGCACATCGCCTGCGCGCAGCGTGCGCGCACCGAGGCTTACCTCTGCGTCCAGCTGCGACGGAACGCTTGCAACGTAGACACCCTCGAAAGCTTCATTCTCCGAGAAGACTTCGGCGCTGAGCGCCAGACCGTCCAGCGAGCTGACGCGCAGCTCGAGCGCCTGCGCAGACGATGCAAATACCAATAAAACCAGCGTCAGGGCGGCAAGCTTTCGCCCAAGATGATAACGGTGTTTCAAAATGATAACCTCCTGCTTGTTTGATGACGCTGGTAGTGTTTGTTATTCTTTGCAAAATATGCAGAGGTTTTATTTTGCCGCCACGGACGGCAAAAACAAAAAGTACCCTTGGCAGGCACTGCCGGAAAAGCAAAAAAAGAGCCGGGCAGCTCTCACTGCCCAGCCTATGCTAATTGAGTTTTGGCCTGATATACATGGCGCTGATATCGGGCTCCGAACGCATGTGGATACCGGAGACAATGCCCATGGCAAGGAACATCGTGACGATCGAGCTGCCGCCGTAGCTGAAAAACGGGAGCGTCAGACCAACAACGGGGAAAATGCCGAGGCACACGCCGACGTTGATGATCGTCTGCGAGGCGAGCATGCCCGCGATACCGACGCAGATGAGCCGGTTCATATTGTTGCCGGACTTGATGCCGACATGGATGATGCGGATGATGATTGCTGTCAGCAGAATCAAAACCGCAAGGCAGCCGAGAAGTCCCAGCTCTTCGCCGATGGACGAGAAGATCATATCGTTGTGCCGTTCGGGAAGGGAGCCACTCTGCACCATGCTGCCGTGGTAAAGCCCCTGCCCGGTGATGCCACCGTTTTGCAGGGCGCGAATGCTTCGGTTCATCTGATAGCGGACGCCCTGTGCATTGGGGTCGATTGTCTCGTCAAAAATGACGAGGATACGATTGCGCTGGTCCTCTCGCATGCGGCTCCAGAGAAACGGAGAAGCAACGGCGATTGCGCCGAAGCCGGCAAGAAACCACATGAAGTTCACGCCGCCGACATATGCCATGATGATGAAGATGAAGATATAGCACAACGCGACGCCGAGGTCGTCGGACACCAGAATAATCTCGCCAGCCAGCAGCAGCGTAATACCGGCAATTTTGAAAACTGTCAGGGGAGAGGAAATCTTGTTTTCCTCGACGCTGATGACCTTCGCCAGAATCAGAATATAGAAGATTTTGCAGATTTCCGCAGGCTGGATGTTAAACGGCAGAAAGGGGAAATCCAGCCAGCTCTTGTTGCCGCCGCGGTCGACGCCCCAGATTTTCAGCATGCCGATGAATAGCACGCTGAAGATCAGCAGCAGCTCGCGCCGCTCGGCGATGATATCGACGTCAATGAGCGTCAGAACCACATAGACTGCGATACCGAGAATCAAAGCCAGCGTCTGCGTGCGCACATAGCGGGCGCTGCCGCCATAGTTGGTGGCGCTGGAGATCACGACAATGCCAAAGACCGTCGCCGTGACGCACAGCGCGAGCAGAATCATATCCGCTTTTCTGACAAATTCCCGGATGGCGCGGAAAATTTCACGCAATTGCGTCACCTCCATTCCAAGCGTGCGGGATAATTACAAGACATTATACCAAATTTCCCGCGATCTGTAAACCGGAAGTTTCAGCGGCAAAGAAAAGCAGGATTTTCTTTGCAATTTCCGGGCAGGTATGGTAAGATAGGGGGCGAAAAATCGACGAATGAAATGAGATGGGTCCATGACCATAACGACGAATTCCCCGGAGCAGACCGAGCTGCTCGGGAAAAAGCTGGCGGCGCGATTAAAGCCCGGCGATGTGATTGCCTATTACGGAGATCTCGGCGCTGGAAAGACCGCCTTCACCCGTGGGCTGGCAGCGGGACTGGGCGTTACGGAATGCGTGACGAGTCCGACGTATACGATTGTCAACGAGTATCTCTCCGGGCGCATGCCGCTGTTTCACTTTGATATGTACCGGCTTTCCTCCAGCGAAGAGCTGTTCGACATCGGCTGGGAGGACTATCTGGCGCGCGGCGGTGTCTGCGCGGTGGAGTGGAGCGAAAATGTGGAAGATGCGCTCGAAGGCGCAATTGCCGTCACGATCGAAAAAGACCCCGTGCAGCCGGACCGGCGCAGCATTACGATAGAAGGAGGCGCACGCTTTGAAGCTCTTGGCATTTGAATCCTCGGCAAAAGCCGCGGGCGTTGCCGTTCTGGACGACGGACGGCTGCTTGCCGAATACTTTCAGAATTCCGGGCAGACGCACAGCCGGACGCTGATGCAGATGGCAGAAGACCTGCTGGATAACTGCGATCTCACGCCGCGGGATATCGACGCCTGCGCCGTGGCAGACGGACCGGGCAGCTTTACCGGCGTGCGCATCGGCGTGGCAGCGGCAAAGGGCTTTGCCTGGGGGCGGGAGATTCCGTGCTACGGCGTGTCGACGCTGGAGGCGATGGCGCGCAGCGCGGCATGTTTGGGCGGCGTCATCTGCTGCTGCATGGACGCAAGACGCGCGCAGGTTTATAACGCGGTGTTCGAGCGCTGCGGCGAAACGCTTGTGCGCTTGCGTGAGGATCGGGCAATTTCGCTGGACGATTTATGTGAAGACCTACAAAAAATCGAAAAACCGATTTTTTTGGTTGGCGACGGCGCGGAGCTGTGCTATACTACTCTTTTAGAAAGACTGCCGCGGCTGACGCTGCTTCCCGAGCATCTTCGTCAGCAGCGCGCATCCGGCGCGGCGCTTGCGGCGTGGGAGAAAATCGGCAGAGGCGAACGCGGCGACGCGGGAAGCTTAACGCCCAATTATCTCCGCCTGTCACAGGCAGAACGCGCGCGATTGGAGAAAACAAAAACAGAATAACGGACGGTAAAGGAGAGTAACAGGATGAAGGAAAACAAATTCGGTCCCCATGTCCACATTATGGATCATCCGCTGGTGGCGCACAAGCTCACCATCATGCGAGACAAGGACACCAGCGTCAAGGATTTCCGCGAGCTGGTCAGCGAAATCGGCATGCTCATCACCTACGAAGCAACCCGCGACCTGCCCATGACCACCAAGCACATCGAAACGCCGATCTGCGAGATGGACGCGCCGACGCTTGCCGGTAAAAAATTCGCGGTTGTTCCCATCCTGCGCGCAGGTCTCGGTCTGGTCGACGGCGTTCTGCGCATGGTTCCGTCCGCCCGTGTCGGTCACATCGGCATGTTCCGTGATGAAGAAACCCTCATCCCCCACGTCTACTTCTGCAAAATGCCCAAGGACGTCGCCGAGCGCGATATCCTCATTGTCGACCCGATGCTTGCCACCGGCGGCTCCGCTGCCGCGGCAATCGACGAGATGAAAAAGCGCGGCTGCAAGCACATCAAGCTCATGGTCCTCGTTGCCGCGCCCGAAGGCATTGAGTATCTCCAGAAGAACCATCCGGACGTCGAAATCTATGCTGGCGCGCTCGATGACCACCTCAACGAGCACGGCTATATTGTCCCGGGTCTGGGCGACGCGGGCGATAGAATCTTTGGCACAAAATAATCTCCGCCGGATCTTTTCGCCCAGAGCCGCGTTGGTCGGGCTCGACGTACACACGGTACGCTTTCGCCCTTCCGCCTTGCTCTGAACGAAAATCTCTCGCCGGTGACGAAATTTGATAGACTGATTCTGAAAACCGGGTTGTGTTTGGCAGCCCGGTTTTTTGAAACATGAGTTGCTGATATGCAATACACAATCAGAAAAGCGATGCAGGCAGATGTTCCGGCGGTTGCCGGTATTTATGACCGGATTCTTTTGAAGGAGGAAGCCGGGCAGGTAACGATCGGCTGGTTGCGCGGGGTATATCCGACCGAACAGACGGCGCGTGCTGCGCTGGCAGCAGACGACCTTTTTGTCATGGAGGCAGACGGTGTCATCTGCGCGACGGCGCGCATCAATCAGGTGCAGGTACCGGAATACAGAAACGCCGACTGGCGCTATGCGGACGTGCCGGAAAACGAGATTATGGTGCTGCACACGCTGGTGGTGGACCCCGGGACGGCGGGGCGTGGCTGCGGAAAAGCCTTTGTCGCGTTTTATGAGCAGTACGCAATCGATTACGGCTGCGCGTATCTTCGCATGGACACGAATGCCATCAACGTGGGTGCGCGCCGGTTTTACGCGAAGCTCGGCTTCTGGGAGGCAGGGATTGTAGAGTGCACCTTCAACGGCATTCCGGGCGTAAAGCTGGTGTGTCTGGAAAAGAAGCTGGAGCTCTGATTTTTGGCAGAATGACGGAAGAAGTACAGGAAAACACAGAGCGATTTTCCTGTGGATTTCTTGACATTTCTGTGAAATCTGGGTATAATCCAAATGTAAGATCGGTAACTTCGGGTTCTCCGGGGCTGCCTTGAGAAATACTGTCTGAAAGGAAGACTCTTATGATTTATACGGCTGAAGTACAGCATATGTGTCCGGTAGCAAAGGGCGCATATCATGGTCCTGCTCCCATTCCCGAGGAGGGCAAGTGGGTCCAGGCCAAGGAGATTTCCGATATTTCCGGGTTTACCCACGGCATCGGCTGGTGCGCACCCCAGCAGGGCGCCTGCAAGCTGACGCTGAACATCAAAAACGGCATCATTGAGGAGGCGCTGGTGGAGACCATCGGCTGCTCCGGCATGACCCACTCCGCCGCCATGGCCTCCGAGATTCTCATCGGCAAGACCATTCTGGAGGCTCTGAACACCGACCTGGTGTGCGACGCCATCAACACCGCCATGCGGGAGCTGTTCC
>ERZ773139.4078-NODE-4078-length-12124-cov-6.193885_pt1 | contig 12124 bp, 10 predicted proteins | sample MGYA00580854_ERZ773139 | MGnify/ENA primary metagenome ERZ773139 (study PRJEB29015, sample SAMEA2737809) | human gut metagenome | biome: human gut; feature: human-associated habitat; material: faeces | place: China | collected 2012 ...
GAAATTCGATTACACGATTTTTATGACTTTTTCTGGAATTATGAAATGACTTCTAGATATGAAAAATGGCGATGTTAAAAGAAATTGCCATCTATTTAGTTAAATTTGAATCCATTTTTCTGGGATAATATCTGATGTATCTACACTTGTATCGGCAAACCACCTGCGGGGAGCAATAGTTAGTCCGCCTTCTTGTCCTAGCCAAGCTCCCCACCAGGAGAAACTAGAATTAGCAATAATGTGATGCCTACAGAGAGACATTAGATGCATATCGAGGTGCGGAGCATCCGGAGAGACTAAGTCTATTATAGTAGCATCATGTCCACAGCAATCAAAATTTTCTCTTGTCCATTGGGGATCATCACTAAATAGAAAAATTGTTGTATTGCCATAATTATTTTTTATAATTTTTAATGCATCACTATAATATCTTTGTTGGAGGTTTCCATGAAAAGCTTGTGTCTGCGGATTGCTAATATAGTCACCTCGACGAATATGTATAGATATAGAGTTCGGTGTATTTAATATCTGTGAAGAGATCTCTTTAACCTTTTCAGGTAAGTCTGGAAAGGTAAAGTCATGGCGGATTTCTTTTTCAAAATCCATAAAGTATTTTTCACTCTGCCAATAACCATCTAATACTATTGGTGGCGTAAGTTGTGAGAATCCAGGCCAATAAGCAAAATGTGGTTCCTGGATTGTATGTGAAAATGGTAGGTGTTTCTTGATGTGTTTGATTATACCTCGAAAATGCAATGTAGATGACGTCTCGTCTATCGTTGCAGTAATATTTTTAAAAATACCAAGTTGATAGGTCCGTACTGTAGCAGAATCCTGTTTTCGACTGAACCATTCAATATCCAAGCAAAGCGGTACTTGATGCCGCAGGGAGAGAGCCCTCCCTGCGGCATACTGGAACATTTGATTACCAAGGCCGCCATAGAGAATACTAGTGATCTGTTTCATTGTTTATTGTATATATCACTTTTGCTTGCGATTTCCTGCAAGATAGAATGATCGTACTCAGGAGTAGTTCCTGATCCTTTCCATTGCCAGTAGCAGTTAGGAAGATGCCCGATATCGATAGCTTGATAACCAAGTTTGCTTAAATCATAGGCCAAGACAGTTGCTGTTGGACCAAGAGCTAGTAACACAAGCCAATCAGAATCATGCGATAAGATTTTTTTTAGAATGTTATCGTAATCCGTGAAAGCGCTTTTTCTGGGGCCAAGAATAGTTTCATAGCATTCGATGTTATCAAATAATTTTTTTTCAATGCAGAACTGGGAATTTTCGCCATAGACAAAAAGAACTTTTTTATTTTCCCAAATTCTTTTTATAAATTCTATAGAGTTTTCGTGAAACACGGTGCTTCGAGAGATAAGCGCATTTGCATATACAGAATGTATAAATAGATGCTTTAGCTGCGGGAAAAAGCGAAGTAAAAAATCTTCCCAGTAGCTCAGCGAATATTTGCTGAGTCGCTCGTCGTCATATAATAGTCTGCCTGGGGATAGTGCAACAAGGCATTTTTTTTGTGTAGTATCTTGCAATATTTCTAGTAATCTTTTTTGTAATTTTAAGTCTGCAATTTGGTATTCATTTTTAGCACCTTTTTTTCCAAGTCCTATGCCTAATGCAAGTTGCAATTCTCCATCACCAAAACGAGCAATAGAACATCTCTCTGTGATAATCCTATCAAGCGTCTCTTGGGTCGTCAAAACATGTGGATATTGGCACAATATTTTTTTTAATCTATTTCTACAGAATATATATTTAGGTAGTTTGGATAATATTTTTAGATATTTTTTCATAAAAAAGATTAAATTTTTATATTTTCTTAAGAAATCAAGTTTTACCGTAGCTTCAAAAAATTTTGTATTAAACGTGATGCGCGATCCCACGCGAGAAATGAGTTGTGATTCATTTTGAAGTATATATTTTCTATAGGTCGATAGAGTAACGTTGTTATCTACAAGAATATTGTTATCTTCTATAACTGTAATAAAAATCTTTCTATTCTGCGGATCAATTTTGAAACTTTTTCTCTTTTTATCGTAGCTTTTTTTAGGGTTATCTAGGTGTAGATGTTTCACAAATAATTTATTGGTAAAATAGCATTGAAGCCCTTTTTCTTGTGCTTCAATAAAATAAGCATTATGTTCATTGGTTATAAATTCTTCATTCCAAGGATGATTAATAAGTGTAATTCTTTTACTAATGAAAAAATTATGAATGACAGTACAGGGAATAAAGTCTGGAAAAACGTCTGTAAATATTGTGAGAATATTTATTTTTTCTGATGAGTAGAATCCAAGCCAATTTGATAATTTTATTTTTAGTGAGTTCTTTGAGTTGATATTTTTATAAAAACCACCAAGGTAATCTATATTGTTAGATATAAATAAAGAAAGACAAGACATCAAATTGCACTGAATATCTAAGATGTAGTCATCATCACAAAGCAAAATATATTTTGAAGATGCTCGCTTGACACCAAGATTGCGACCTTTTGAAGCGCCTAAAGAATTATATGGGTAATGTTCATAAATAATACTGACGAATTTTGCGTATTTATTTATAATTTCTATATTCTGTCTATTGCTTTCTTCATCGCTATCATCAATAATAACAATTTCGTTGAATTTTACAGAATAAAAATTCTGGTACGCTACAATAGATTCTATAAAATTACATAAACATTGGGGTCGAAGAAAGGTTTTGACAACAATGCTTAAACTATCTTCAAATGTCATTTATTAACTCCTGTTTTAACTTTTGTATAATTTTTTGTGCTTGGAGAAAATCTTTTTCCCACCACAAAGATTCTAAAATAATTTTCTGTACTTTTTCTGAAAACCTATAGCGTATTATACGCGCAGGATTCCCACAGGCAATGGCAAAATCTGGAATATCACAGTTAACGAAGCTGTTAGCTCCGATAATGGCTCCATTACCGATAGTAACTCCTCTACGAATGATACTATCTACACCAATCCAGACATCATTTTTTATGATGCAGGGCTTTTGAGTTAGGATATCATATGGGTTCTGTTGATAGAAGATTGTATTTGTCGATATCTCTTGGAGATCATGTTCCCCCATGCCAATACTAACATTATTTGCAATAGAACAATATCTCCCGATAGTTGTTTTTGTAATACAAGTATTCTTTCCTATATATGTGTACTTACCAATGATAGATTTATCATCGATCCATGGACGCTCTGAGTACCTCTTTATTATTCTTTCTATAATATTTTTTATTTTCATCATTTAAACCTTCTAATTACTTTTTTTACTGTATTGTATATTGGCTGAATAACATTGTATATGTGAAGTTTTTGTGTAACTATCACGATAATATCTTTCATATTTATTGCTTTATAAGAAAATTTATTTTTTAGGATCGTAGATATAATGTTTCCGAATGTGCTGATTATTTTGATATCATCACTATATATATTGCCACACTCAGCTCTGTTGTTTTTTTGGGGAATGGCAAAGAGGACAGTTTCGTAATTGATATCTGAGTTATGTTTGATATAAAATGAATATCCTGAATATAGTTTGTTTAATTTTAGAGGAATGTTAAATATATCGTCAGGCCTATGGTATAGGCAGATTGCAATTGTGGGCATATTACTTCTTATAGTTTCTTTTGCTCCATCGATGGCATCTTGCTCACATCCTTCAATATCTAATTTAATGAAGTCAACATGTGAGATATTGTTTTCTTTTACAAAACTATCAATAGATCGTAATGTAATACTAATATCTCCTTTCTCGACAACTGTAGAAGCTGCGCCGCTATTAGTGATATTGGCAGTATCATCATGGCTAGATATTCCACTATTTATAGGGATAACTTGTGGGTATTTTTTCGTATTTTCGCATAGCTGTGAAAATATCTGGGGATTTGGCTCAAAAGAGTAAACTTTTCCCTGTCGTTGAACTAAATTAGCAAAGTAGCATGTCGTGTTCCCTGTAAAACATCCTCCTTCAATAACGATATCTCCTGGTTTAGCCTTATATTTTTTATATTCGTATCCCTTAAGAATCCAAGTTTCGACTCTATCAAGTATGTAATCTCCAGGTAACCCCTCCATTTTTTCAGCCTCAGAAATCAACCTATCCCATTCCTTTGTCGGGAATAGAGAAAAATGTTTTTTGACTGTTGATAGAGGGAATAACATCATGGCAATACGCAAAATGATGACGTCTGCAAAAATTTTTTTTGACTCATCATCATCAAGCATATCATAAATTGTAAGGATTTTATCCCAGTTGGCTAAATCACTTGCACCATATTCTGTTACATAATCTTGCTGGGGAGGATTAATGATATCTATATGACTGTTTATTTTTTCAATCAGCTTCTGCGTTAAAGGATGCATAAGTAATTTCTCCTGCTTGCTTATCATTTTTATATTCTTTGAGGACAAAAAGTGAGGTTCCTTCTTTATAAACGCTACCATCTAATATCCAGTATATACGATCACACTTTTCTACAGTGGTCAGTCGATGAGCGATAACAACTACCGTCATATACTCGCGTAGTCTTTCTATAGTTTTTTGTATAGCTTGCTCCGTAGCGCTGTCCAGCGCAGAGGTCGCCTCATCGAAAATAATGAGTTGCGGGCGGTTATATAAAGCACGAGCAATGGATACACGCTGTAGCTGTCCACCAGAGAGCCGTACTCCTCGTTCACCGATGATGGTATCAATACCTTCTTCCAAATCGTCTACAAAATCCATGGCCGCCATGTGACAGCACTCTTTCACACGCTGACGGTCGATTTCTTGTCCCCACTGGCTGAACGCGATATTCTCGGCTAGACTTCCATTAAGCAGGAAAGGGTTTTGCGGCACATAGCCGATACTCCGCATCCAGCCCGCGCGCAGGCTGTCGTCCAGCTCCTGTCCGTCCACCAGTATTTTGCCGCTGCTGGGTGTGTACAGGCCGGTCAATAGACTAACGATGGTGCTTTTGCCTGCGCCCGATGGTCCGATAAGGCCAATCATGCTGCCCTTGGGGATGCACAGGTTGATGTCCTGCAGGGCGCTTTTATGCTCTGCACCCGTATTAGGATAGCGGAAGCTGACATGCTCGAAGCGTATTTCCTCCCGCAAGGGGCAGGGGCGCTCCTCAGCAGCAGGCAAGGGCAGTGCCTCAACCTCTTGCACCTTCTGAAGGATAGGGTCTACCGTGGGCAGCTGTTGCTGCATGATAAGCAGTCCCTGTACCACACGGTTCATGATGGGCAGCAAGCGCCAGGCCACGGCTGCCAGCAAGGCCAGAGTAGCACTTACATGAGCTAGGGTGGCCTCCTGCCAGCGCAGCAGCAGCACCGTGCCCAGCAAGAGACAGATGCCCACGAATTCCAGTATCCACGACGGCAGGGGAGGGAAGACAGGCAGTACGCTCTGTCCCTGCATAAAGCGCGTTTCGGCACGGATGTACTGGTCGATAAATTTTTCCTGTTGCCCGCAAATAAGGATGTCCCGGATGCCGTTAAGGCCCGTATGGATAAGTTTCATGGAAGCCTGCTGGGCATCGGCGCATTGTTGGCTGTATTTGCGCACCCAGCGGCGGCTGCAGCGAAAGACTCCCCAGGCTGCCATACCGGTGATGCTGACCACCAGGATGCCGGCCAAGGGGGCCATGCAGCAGATGGCTATCAGCAAGGTGGTTACCACCAGCAGCTGGGATAGGGCCTGCAGGCTCTGGAACAGAAAAAGGCCGGTGTTGGCACGCCAGTTCAGAGTTGTGATCAAATCACTGATTTTCTGGCCGGTGTGCCAAATATAGGGCGCACGCATATACCCTTGAAACAGGCGCACCCCCAGATGCATGCTGATCATCTGGCTGTAGCGGCTCTGGCGCCAGGTAAGCAGGGCCAGCATTACGGTCTTGAGTAACGTGGTACCGCAAAGCAGGCAGAGCAGCAGGGCCAGCAACAAGCGGGGGTCATCCAGTGCCGGGCGCAGTACGGGCAGCCAGTCCACCAGCTGCTGCATGAAGGGATGCTGCACGATGCTTTGTGGAGAGGCCAAAACAACGCCCAGCAGCGAGACCGCCCCAGCCAGGGCGAACTCCGTCAGAGCTACGACCACAGTCAGGATCATGACGGTCCAGAAGCTGCGTTGCAGCGCTGGAGGCAGGGCGTGATAGATACGTTGAAAGGCCTCTACGAGCTGGGCTTTCAGCATGTTGCCCTCTTTTATAGGTAATGGGTGCAGAAGTCCGCGTATGCCGCTCTCAGCCCTTCCTCTAATCCGATACGTGGCTGCCAGCCCATGGCGAACAGACGGCTGGAATCCATGAGCTTACGCGGCGTGCCATCAGGTTTGGAAGGATCGGTGAGGATCTGACCTTCATAACCCACCACATGTGCCACCAGGCGGGCGATGTCCATGATGGTCATCTCCTGCTGGCTGCCCACGTTCACATGCTCAAAATCAGAATAGTTTTCCAGAAGGAAGACACAGGCATCGGCCATGTCATCAGCATGCAGGAATTCCCGCAGGGGGGTGCCCGTGCCCCAGATACTCACCTGGGCAAGCCCTTGAGTCTTGGCCTCATGGAAACGGCGGATCATGGCCGGGATCACATGGCTGTTTTCCGGGTGGTAATTGTCACCTGTGCCGTAGAGGTTCGTGGGCATGGCGCTGATGGCGTCAAAGCCGTATTGCTTGCGATAGGCCTGGCACATCTTGATGCCCGAGATCTTGGCCAGGGCATAGGCATCATTGGTAGGTTCCAGGGCTCCGGTGAGCAAGTACTCCTCTTTGATGGGCTGCGGGCAGAGCTTGGGATAGATGCAGGACGACCCCAAAAAGAGGAATTTTTTTACGCTGTTCTGCCAGGCACTATGGATGACGTTGTTCTGGATCTGGAGGTTCTCATAGATGAACTGGGCAGGATAGGTGGCATTGGCGTGGATACCGCCTACCTTGGCAGCAGCCAGGATGACATAATCCGGCTGCTCGGCCGCAAAGAAGTCGCGTACTGCCTGCTGTTCAGTAAGATCAAGTTCCGTATGGCTGCGAACGCACAGGTTTTCATAGCCCGCGCGGCGCAGAGCCCGGCAGATGGCGCTGCCCACCAGACCGCGATGCCCGGCCACAAAGAATTTACCGTCTTTCTGCAACATGATGTCCTCGATACGGCGCGGGGCGGCCATACTGTCGCATGCCGCCCCTGAAAATATATGACGCGGCGTAGCGCGTTATTCCTCGTGCTTGAAGCTGGTAAAGCCGGCGTCCTCCACCACAGCATCACGCAGGGCCAACTCCAGATCGTACCGGGCCATTTCCTGCACCATTTCCTCAAAGGTGGTACGCGGTGCCCAACCCAGCTTGGCCTGGGCTTTGGCCGGATCACCCAGCAGGGTCTCCACTTCGGTGGGACGGAAATAGCGCGGATCCACACGTACGATGGTGTCCCCTTCCTTGACACGGATCGTCAGTGCTTTGCCCTGGGCGGCCAGTGCGGCCTTGTCTGCATCGATAGCCTTTACGGTAGCGGTCTCATTCACGCCTTCTCCCTTCCACTCCAGGCTCAGGCCCAGTTCGGCGGCTGCGGCATTGACGAAATCCCGCACCGAGAACTGTCGGCCCGTGGCGATGACGAAATCATCAGGCTGTTCCTGCTGCAGCATGAGCCATTGCATCTCCACGTAGTCACGGGCATGGCCCCAGTCACGCTTGGCGTTCATGTTGCCCAGGTAGAGGCAGGAGGACAGCCCCAGCAGGATACGCGCCAGAGCACGGGTGATCTTGCGGGTCACGAAGGTCTCGCCGCGCACCGGGGACTCGTGGTTGAAGAGGATGCCGTTGCAGGCATACATGCCGTAGGCTTCGCGGTAATTGACCGTGATCCAGTAGGAGTAGAGCTTGGCGCAGGCATAGGGCGACCGGGGATAGAAAGGGGTCTTCTCCGTCTGCGGGATCTCCTGCACCTTGCCGAACAGCTCCGAAGTGGAGGCCTGATAGAAGCGGGTCTTTTTTTCCAGGCCCAGCATGCGGATGGCTTCCAGAAGACGCAGGGTCCCCAGCGCATCCACATTGGCGGTGTACTCGGGAGACTCGAAGGAGACCTGCACATGGCTCTGGGCTGCCAGGTTGTAGACTTCGTCCGGCTGCACTTCCTGCATGATGCGGATCAGGTTGCCGGCGTCAGAAAGATCCCCGTAGTGCAGAACGAACTTGCGGCCTTTCTGGTGCGGTCCCTGATAAAGGTGGTCGATACGATCCGTATTGAACAGGGAAGAGCGGCGCTTGATGCCGTGGACTTCATAGCCCTTGTTCAAAAGGAATTCCGCCAGATAGGCGCCGTCCTGACCAGTGATGCCGGTGATGAGTGCTTTCTTCATGGAATTCGTATCTGCCCGTTAAAAAATCGTAGCATGAAGTGGCTAGCTGGGCCATTGCCATCAGATAACATATATAATGATAACAGAAAAGGGGTCACAGTTCATCACCGTAACCCCTTGGATTCCTTGTGGTGGAGAAGAGGAGACTTGAACTCCCGACCCCCGCCTTGCGAAGGCGATGCTCTCCCAGCTGAGCTACTTCCCCACATGGACGCCACAACGCGGCGTAGCGAGGTATGTATGCCATTCGGAGGGCATGGTCAAGTTTTTTTTTGAAGGGCAGACTGGGCAGCTTGGAGGATAAAGCAAATTTTTTGTTTGTATGTCTAACTATTGTCCATAAAGTTAGTGTATATTTTAAACTTGATTTATTTTAACTTGTAAAATACATGAAATGATTTCTATTAAAAATTTATAAATATTTTTTACTTTTTGGGGGAGGGGGTGATAACTTGATACATGAGATGTATTTATGCCATTTTTCAACATTGCCCAACCATGAAGCTCGGCTATTGGGGCCATCCTTGTTAATGTCAGTAAAATATATATTATATATTTCTAGGTTATTGTTTATTTGTATTTTTTCGAAATATTCATTTTTACTTGTGATAATATTGATACTAATAAATTTATGTCCAGGAAAGATTCTCTCCATATGAATAAGAAAATCTTTTAGTGCTTCTTTTTCATGTGCTCTATTTGTTACAAAACAGATTATCCTTGATATTTCTATATGATGTATTGTATTTTTAAATCTTTTTTCCATTTTATCTATAAAATTTTGATAAGTATAGTCAACAGAATATGCACGATCAAAATGATGTATTGAGAGCATACCTGTATCTTTATCACGTACATGCCAGCATTTTCCTTTTTCTGTAGACTCTATTTCCCAATTTTTAAAAAAAAGATCAAATCCATTTTCAAAAAAATTTATAATTGTTTTTAGCTCATAGCACATCATCCAGTCAAAAGGGCTAGAAAATTTTCGCAGCCCAAGCTCTCGTAAGTAATGTGCAGGGCGACATGCAGGACCTAAACTGAGAACTAGATCTGCATTGATATGAGGTAAGCTGATAAAATGTCGTAGCACTTTATTTTTACAGAATACTATTTGATAATAGATAACATCATTGACCGCTTTACAAACTGCCTTGATAAATCCGAAGAGGCCAAGTTGGCTATATTTAGATGCTAATTTATTGTATATTGTAATCATTTTTATTTCCTTGTCAGTTTTTAGTGCTATACAAATAAATATTATAAATATTTATTTCAAAAAACTAAAATCGAAAATATATTTTATATTTAAATTTATATGGCATGTTTATTGATTGTATAATATCATTAATTCTTATTATTAATTAATAGAATTAAATTATGCAGAAATAATTTATCCCTATAGTTAAAGAAAGTCCAGGAAAAGCAGCATGCCTTACTTTTTAATAAATACGTTGTCTGGCCGTAGTGTTAATATGTGCGCTCGGTGAGAGCCAGTATATATGCTATCCCCTGAAAAAAATCGGCCGGGCCGCCCCTGTGGGGGCTTGGCTACCGCGAAAAAAAACGCTATAGAAGCCCGCTGGTGTCACTATGAAGGAATATCGAGATCATTATTTTCTCAAGGCCAAGCGCGAGAATTATCCGGCCCGTTCCGTGTACAAGCTCAAGGAACTGGACGCGAAGTTCAAGCTCTTCCGCCAGGGGATGCGCGTTCTGGATCTGGGCGCGGCTCCGGGCTCGTGGTCGCTGGGTGCTGCCGAAAAGGTGGGCCAGCGCGGGCTCGTGCTGGGCTGCGACATCCAGACCACGGAGACCGCCTTTCCGCCGCAGGTCACCTTCATGCAGGAGGACGTGTTCAACCGTTCCGATGCCTTTGAAGCCCGCCTGCGCGAGATGGGGCCGTTCGACGTGGTCATGAGCGACATGGCGCCCCGTACCACCGGGACCAAGTTCACGGACCAGGCCCGTTCGCTCGAGCTGGCCTGCGAGGCCCTGGAAGTGGCGCGCCTGCATCTCAAACCCGGCGGCAGCTTCATCGTCAAGATTTTCATGGGGCCGGACATCCAGGAGATGCTCCAGCCCATGCGTCGTGCCTTCAAGGCCGTCAAATCCTTCAAGCCCAAGAGCTCCCGAGCCGAGAGCAAGGAGACCTTCTTCGTGGGCATGGGGTTCAAGGCCGAGGCGCGTCCTGCCGCACAGGATGCGGGCACGGACGGAGCCGCCGACACCGGACAGGAGCCCGGCGTCCTTTAGGGGCGTCCCATCCTCCGCTGTCCGGGCCGCTGCACCCGCGTGCGCGCCCGGAGGGGCCGGAAGCGTGCTCCCGCCGCCGGGATGTCCCGGTATCCTGGGCAGGGAACGGACGCGCCGCAAGGCCGTCTGTCTTTTTTCACCTTTTACATTCTCCGAGTTTTGGGAGGTTTTATGTCTGGGCACAGCAAATGGGCCAATATCCAGCACCGCAAGGGCCGTCAGGACGCCAAGCGCGGCAAGGTTTTCACCAAGGCCGCCAAGGAAATCATCATCGCTGCCAAGAACGGTGGCGATCCGGCGGGCAACCCTCGTCTGCGTGCCGCCATTGCCGCTGCCAAGGCCGTGAACCTGCCCAAGGACAAGATCGAAGCCGCCATCCGCAAGGGTACCGGTGAAGATGCGGGCGGCGATCTGACCGAATGCTTCTACGAAGGTTACGGTCCCGCCGGTATCGCCATCATGGTGGAAGTGGCCACCGACAACAAGAACCGCACCGTGGCCGAAGTGCGTCACCTGTTCACCAAGCACGGCGGCAGCCTGGGCACCGACGGCAGCGTGAGCTGGATGTTCGACCGCAAGGGCGTCATCACCGTGGACAAGGCCGCCTACACCGAAGACCAGATGATGGAAGTGGCCATGGAAGCCGGCGCCGACGACGTCATCGACGATGAAGATGTCTGGACCCTCCAGACCGCCATGGCCGACTTCGCGGCCGTGCGCGACGCTCTGGAATCCGCCGGTGTGACCATGCAGTCCGCCGAACTGGCCATGGTGCCCCAGAACCTGGTGGCCGTGGACGCCGAAGCCGCCCAGAAGGTCATCCGTCTCATGGAAGCCCTGGACGACAACGACGACGTGCAGAACGTCTACGCCAACGCCGACTTCCCCGAAGACATGGATATGGACTAGTCAGGTACGTTCCCGCCCCTCCGGGCGGCAGATGTCCGTTTTTTGCCCGGCATTCCCTGAGTGCCGGGCTTTTTTTCTATGAAGAACTATGGCAGACACTCCTCTTGTGGTCCTGGGGGTCGACCCCGGCTCCCAGCGTACGGGCTGGGGCATCATCGCGGAACAGTCCGGCGTGCTGCGCCTGGTGGATTGCGGCATCATCCGCACCACCTCCAGCGGTGAAAAGGAATTTTCCCAGCGACTGGCCGTCATCTACCGGCAGCTGGCGGACGTGGTGGGCCGTTACCGGCCGCAGGAGGCCGCCATCGAGCAGGTCTTCACGGCCAAGAACGCGGCCAGCGCCCTCAAGCTGGGCCAGGCCCGCGGTGTGGCCGTGGCCGCCTGCGCCGCGCACAGGGTACCGGTGAGCGATTATGAGCCCACGCTGGTCAAAAAATCCGTGGTGGGCACCGGCCGCGCGGAAAAGGAACAGGTGGCCTTCATGGTGCGGCGTCTGCTCAACGTGCGTGGCGAGGGCTGGGCCCTGGACACCACGGACGCCCTGGCCGTGGCCATCTGCCATTTGACCATGCGCCGCCTGA
>ERZ773139.4079-NODE-4079-length-12122-cov-13.031905_pt1 | contig 12122 bp, 10 predicted proteins | sample MGYA00580854_ERZ773139 | MGnify/ENA primary metagenome ERZ773139 (study PRJEB29015, sample SAMEA2737809) | human gut metagenome | biome: human gut; feature: human-associated habitat; material: faeces | place: China | collected 2012 ...
TAAATTTTACCTCTCACCAATAAATTCGCAAACAGGGGGAACGCCGGTTTTGCGTACCCCCCGTAAATTCAGCAGCTTTTCCCCCTTATGCGGCAGGGGTGGTCTCCGTGGCCGCCGCCGTTCCGCCGAACTTGGTGGAGGCGGGCTCTACCTGCCTGAGGAAGAAGTACAGGCGGGACGTTGCAGTGTCGGAGTCGTGGTTATCGCCACAGGTGTATATGGTCAGGAACTGATCGGTAGTGCTGGGGGTAACGCCGAGATCCATCTGGCTGCGCTTGAGCTGGGTGTCTATCCACTCCTGCACAAAGGCGGCGTCGGGGGTCTTAAAGGTGTACTTTATGCTCTTGTTGTCGGCGGGCCACCAGGTATTATAATAGAGGGTCTTTTCGGGCTCCTTATCGTTTACCTCATAGAAAGACCATACCTCCCACTTCCCGTCGATGCCGTCAAGGGCTATCTCCCAGGTGCGGCCCTCGGGGGTCTTGAGGTTGGGCAGGGTGTTGGGGTCCAACGCTTCCTTGCACTTGCGGTAGGCGCACTCGGTCTTGCCCAGGTTTACCTCCTGAATGTGGTGGAGCTGATGGAACATGGTCTTGCTCACGCGGGAATTATGGGCGGTTAGCACCAGATTCTGCCCTATGCCGTAGGAGTCCGCAGTGGCTACGTTATGGTGCATATATACTGCGCCCGAGGTGCTCTTCTTGCCGTCGGCGTCCTTGCCGGAATAGCCCAGCTTGCCGGTGGCGTCGTACATTATGGGGTAGTCGATATTAGTGCCCTGTATCTTTATCCAGCCCACGGTCTCGTCGTTCTTGGCCTTCTGGGCTGCGATCTGTTCGGTATAGGGGGAGGTATATGCCGGCGCGGGGGTTTCCGCGGGAGTCTCGGGGGTGGGGACAGGCGTTACTACCGCCTCCGGCGTGCTGGGAACTACTACATCTATTATCTGATCATCTTCCTGCTTGGAGCAGCCTACGGCCAAAAGGCAGAGGGCGGTCATCACAAGGGCAACGAGTTTTTTCATTATGCTTTTATCCTCCTGTAAGGCCAGATTGGCCCATGTTTTTTGTTACGTACTAAAATAATAACACATAATGCACATATGCGCAAAGGCCCACGGGTTATTTTCATAATATGTTCATAGTTGGGGCGATTTTTAAGCCGTTATGCGCCCATTGTTTTGTTATTATATGTTACAGCTAAGTCATACTCCTGTCAAATACAAAAAAAGGAGACCCGAAGGTCTCCCCCGTTTTTGCCCATCAGCCTCGTATCCTGCGCTTCAGCCCGCACACTTCGGCAGCCGCCAGCAGCAGCCCTGCGGCGCTCAGCAGCACGCTGCCGTCGCCTGTCTTGGGCATGACCACTATTGCGGGAACCGGTTCCTCGGGCGTGTAGTGCTTCTCCGGCTTACGGCTGTTCTCCACCTCCAGGCTGCCCTCTACCTTTACCCACTGGTCCTGTGCGTCCTTGCGGTATATGGCAACGTTGTCGGTACCGCTGGCCTCCTGCACCAGCACCTCTATCTTGAATACCTCCTTATTGAGATAATAGCCGTAGGGAGCAGCAGTCTCCTTCATATAATAAATGCCTACGGGTATCAGCGGGAACTTCACGTCACCGTTGGAGTCCGAGGTCTGTTTATATGCGGTCGGCTCCTTGCAGTCTTCATCCTTAAAGAGTGCAAATACCGCGCCCTTTACCCCCGCGTCGTGCTCGTCCGTCTTTTTGAAGCCAAAGGATGAGGGTATTTCTTCGTAACAGTTGGCGAAATTGACCGTTACCTCTGCTTCGCTGTTTTCTTTCAGCGTCACCTGCACCGAGGGATTTTCCACCTTCTCGCTGTTAACAGTATGTTCTTTGCCGTCCACCGTTACGATAAGCGTATATCCTGCCTTTATGGCGTCTTCTTCCTCAACTATATAAGTACCGGCGGGAAGGAGTATTTTCTCAGACGCAACACAGGTATTAGCTTCAGCAGTTGTTATTTCTACTGTATTTATAAGCTCCTTCGTGTCGTTTTCCGCCTTATACACGTTGAATTTATATGTGCCCGCTCTATTGCTGGTCTTTTTCACACTGAGATACGCCAGCCGCTCCGTTTTTTCATCTATCCTAAAGCTGCCCCTGGCAAATACCGGCGTCATGCCCTCCGCAACGCCCACGAAGCACTGAGCTGCGTGCCTGCCGCTCACAGGCTCATAGAAGTAAGCGTCCCTTGCGAGGTACTGCTCGCCGGATATGGCAACGTCTATATTTTCTCCGGCTGTCACCCCTTGGAGCATCACCGAGTACGTTCCGTTTCCCTCGTTTTTCCATTCAGAGCAGGGGAAGATTTGGTTGTTTGCCGTGAGGGTAAGCACATCTTTTTCGTCAAGCGTTATGCCGCCGTGCCTGTCGTTTTTCAGCTCGAACCTAAGCAGCACGTCCACCGCTCCGCTCGTTCCGGTGCTCAGCGGGTGAGCTGTCACGCCGTTGAGGACTATGCCGCCATCCGGAGCATCCTCAGGGGCAATTTTTATGAGGTAGTTGTAGACGTTTTCGATATTTGTTTTTACAGTTTCGATCTGCGTCAGTTTTAAGCATTCACTGTATTTATTGCTCTCCTCATCATAATATGCGGTATCACTTTCGTTATGATAATACCATGTCCCGGAATAAGGCTTTGCAATGACGTTATCATTTCCATTTGCAAAGTACCATATGGCATTCTGTACGGCTGTAAGGAGCTCGTCCTCTGTGATATCGGCCGCTTCTACACCATGCTCCGCGAGCGTCTTTACCATTTCGTCCTTCGTTACGAAAGGATAGGAAGTTTTTGCAATGGCGCGTATCTTTTTTGCATTGTCAGCCGAATAATAGCCAGCATTTTCCAGCGTAAGGCGTCTATATTGGATTTTGTCCGCTTCGTTGGGCAAAACGCTGGTCGCAGCATCACAGCAATATACTTTAGTAGGATTATCTTTGATTTCTCCTTCGTACAAAAGATATACTGCGGGAAGTATATTCCCTCCATCTGGGCCAAAATCTGGGCTCTTATCAAGGCTTCTATGTATGCTCCTCTGATAATAAGTGTAATAGTCCGGGTACACTGTGCTCCTCCTATGTAAATAACAGTAGTGTTCCCCTTCCGCCATTGCTGCACCGGGCAGCAGGCAGAGCGTCGTGAGAAGCGTAAGCATGAGTGCCCATATTCTCTTCGTTCTTTTCATTTTTACCCTCCGCTTTTTGCTTTATCGATATACAAGTATTACCTTGCATTTTGATTCTTTATTCAGCCCTACAAGATTAAAGCTAAAAGACCCCCGTGTCAATCGACTCGAGGATCTTAGTTTATTTATTACAATTTACGAACTTTTTCGCCGGTCAGAGGGTGGGCTTCATCGTGAGGATTACCGCCTTAGAGAAGCGTATTGCCTCGCAAGCTCTTATATCCCTGCTTTTCTGGGCTTTTTTCATAGCTGCTCCCACGTAACTGGTCATATCTTTCCATAACTTTTTACCCAAAATGGGTAAAATAATGGGTAAATCCGGCGGCGTCAGCTGATCCTGATTTTACCTTCAAGACTGGCAAAGCTCGCCACTTTTCGTTCCTTGGTCGCTTCGTTGTAAACATCCATCGTAGTCTCGATGTTTCGATGCCCCATGATTTCTTGAATGATTTTCAGGTTCGGCTCATTCTCGCAAAGCCGTGTGCAGAATGTATGCCGCAGATTGTGGACGCTGAAATGCGGCAGCAGCACGGGCTCTCTTTGTTCCTGCTTCGCTTGCTCTGTTTCCTCAAGATTGCAGTCTCGTATGATTCTGTCGATCACTCTGTTGACTGCATGAGGCGTCAGCATTTCGCCATAGCGGTTGTGGAACACAAAGTTTGAATATCCATCGACCACACATTGATTAAATCCGCTTTCCGCCTGCCTTTGCCTTACCTGAAGCAGTGCGGTCCGAACATCCGCAAACATAGGAACGATGCGCGTGCCGGCCTTTGTCTTTGGCGTAGTGATATGCAACTCCATCTTTCCGCTGTCCTGCTGACGATATATCAGATTGTGGTTGATGTCGATGATATTCTGCTTAAAATCGCAGTCCTCCCACCGAAGCCCAAGGACCTCGCCGATCCTCGCGCCTGTGCCAAGCAGCACCGTAAACAGCGGTTTCCAGTGGCAATAGGTCGATGATCCCGAGATAAATTCTATGAACCGTTCCTGCTGCGGCTCTGTCAGGGCATGCCGCTTTGGCTTTTCCCAATTATGGCTCTTTTTTATTTCCGCCATAACCCCATCCGTAGGATTGCTCCTGATGAATCCGTCACGGACAGCTACATTGAACACCGGATGAAGTATCGTGTGGATGATCTCCATGCTGTTCGGCTTGAACCCAATATCCCTGATAAGATGGACGTAGAACTTCTTTATGTCGCTGTACTTGATTTCAGCGACATTTTTCATGCCTATCTCATCGCGGACATACTTTCCGTACATATACTTGTAGTTTGTCCGTGTTGACTGTTTGAGTTCGTACTTGGTTTCGATGTAGGCATCATAAAAGCTATTCAGCGTTGTCCTGCGCGCCGTGTAGCTGTTTACATTATCCTCCAAGTCTCGGATAATGTCCTTTTCCAGCTCCCGCAAGGGCCTTTCGTTTTTCTTGCCTTTAGGGGTGCTGTCGCTCTCTGCCAATCGCCAACTGTAGACGCTCCTTGTTTCTCCGTATGCGTCCTTATAGCGGTACTCATACCTTCCGTCCTGGCGCTGACGCTCTCCCTGTCTTAATATTCTGCCTTTTTTATCTCGCTTACCTGTCATTACGGCTCCTTTCATACGAAAAGAATCCGCTTATAGGCTGTGAACAGCTTACCATAAGCGGATTCCTATTTCAAGGTTTTCCCTTTACACCAAGCTCAAATGGTCTATAAGCTGTTCAAACTTCTTCCGCTTGATTTGAGGTCTGTTGCCGTTCCAGAGGATGAAATCCGCATCCCTATTTTCGCTGATGATCCTGCGGAGCTTGTTCTCGCCGATCCTGAAGTATACGGCGGCTTCTTCTACGGAGAGGGTATACCGTTCCCAGACCGGGATCGCGATGCGCCCCTGCGTCAATTCGGTGTCGTGAGCCATGCAATACCTCTCCTGTTTATATGACGCTCTCATCAAACAAATACCCCTGAAATACCGTGCCGTCACCGGTAATGAAGCGGCCCCGCGCGTCCTTGGGTATCTGGTCGGCGGCATCTGTGCTGTCGAGGATTATTTGCGAAAGCACGTTGTCTGCCCTGCCGCACACACGAAAATCCATGTTGTTCTTTATCTGCCCGGGGATAACGGCAGCATCCGGCCTCTGGGTGGCGAGAATGAGATGAATTCCGAACGCCCTTCCCTGCCGCGCAATGGTGGACAGCCTGCTTTCGATCTGTGCCAGCAGCTTCTTGCGCCCGGCGTCTGCGCCGGTCTTGTCCAGCATCTCCGCCGCCTCATCGCAGGCGAATATAAGCCTCGGCAGAGGCCGCCTGATTTTATTGTAGCTGTCGATATCCGGGCAGCCCAGCGCCGCAAACTCGCCCTTGCGGTCTTCCAGTGCCAAAACAAGCCGGTCGAGGGTATCGAGCAGAGACTCCTCCGTAATGCACAGCCGGCATTTCTCATGCCACACCTTGGGAAAATCCACGCCTCCCTTGAAATCCGCTATAAATACCTTTGCGTACTTTTTAATGCACTGCATCAGCAGCAGCTTGAGCAAAACGCTTTTTCCGCTGCCTGTTGAGCCGCTCAAAAGAATATGGGGAACGTGTGCAAGGTTGACCGTCACGGGCCCGGCATACCCCTCGCCCAGCACCAGCACAAAGCTTTTGTGGGAAAGGCAGCTGACATCCCAACGCAGTACCTTCGGCAAATCCTCTCCGGCAGGAACGGCATACAGCAGCACGCGGCTCTTGCCCTTGGCGTATGCCAGCTTAACGATGGTTATCCCCAGCGCCGTCTCAATGGCGGGACGCTTTTTCTCCCAATCCTCGAGCGGAATGCTCCAGTTATTAAACTCCCAAACCGTAACGCGGGGATTCTCGCTGTCGCGGCACTTGCGGAGCAGATCCGGCGATATACCGGCGTGGTTCACGAGGCCGATGCATTGAAGCCTGTCCCTTGCCATCCGCCGCCCTATTGGATAGAGCAGCAGCGCCGCGCCGCCAAACAGCAGATAAACAGTCAAAGCATACCGCATAAGGTGCTTCAGCGCGGGGATTTCAACCGATGCCTGCTGTGCCCAAAGATAGACAGCGATAGCAAGGTACAGCGCAGCCAATACCAGCTTAATTGTTAAATCAGGCGTACCATTCAGCCTTTGCAGCAAACCATTGAGCGCGTCCCTTTTCCGCATTTGAAGCCTTTCGTTCCTGTTCACAGCGCTACGCCGCCTTCCTTGTGCCGGATGGCAGAGCCGTCCGGCAGATACTCGATGACATTCTGCACACGGCGGAGAAAAGCACGCCACGTCTCTAGCTGATACCTCTGGATATCCATATACTGCTCGGACAAAGGGATATTGCTTGTGATGTAGACTGTTGTATAGCAGGCTACCCTGTCGGTGTACTGCGCCGGAAGCGTCAGCGGGTAAATATCAAGGTAGTTCAGCATGGCGCTGATGGGGATTTGAGAATGGAATTCCTCCAAAACCAGTACATCCTGACAATGATAAGCGTCAAAGCGAACGCCGTTTTTTCCGCCGTAATCGGTAATACGGCAGATGCTTCTGGGGTCATGCTTTGCAAAAATTCCCCATGTCTTGCCTGTTCCGCTCGCGCCGTAAAGATAGGTCACTTCCAGCTTGCGGTTTTCGGCGCTGTATTTCTCTTCCAAAATGGTTTGACGAAGAATCTCGATGTCTCGGATTCTGAAAGCAAGCTTGGGGTTTTCGTCAACTATATCCATAATGGTTTTACCTTCCCGAAGCTCTTGTATAAGCGCAAACATTTCCGGCGATTCCTCCTCCTTCTCGGCGGGAAGATTGCCCCATTCCTCAAAGGCTCCGATAACGGATGTTTCCGCCTTGGCGGTATCGGCCCATTTTCCGCTTTTGGTGATATAGTCGCGGTTTGTCCTTGCGCTGCCGTAGGCCTTTTCGATATGTGCCGTGGGAAAGCGCGCCTTAATCGTTGAAAAACGGACAGGCGAGGGCGAAAACATGAAAATGTGCGTGTGATGTGTGCCGGTCGTTGCTATCGCGTCTGCCATGCAATAGTAGGACGGTGAAAAACGTAGCAGGATATCCCGGATGGAATCATGGTCGAGGCCTGCCTCCAAGGGGTTGTTGATAGTCAGCGTCCACTTGCGGGCTTGAGAATTGTTTCTAATATATAAGTCTCCTTTGTAATTGCTGTATTGTTGTGCTACATGCTACATTGTCGCCATAAGGGTAAGGGTATTACTACAATTTATATCACCGGCCGGGCCGGTAATATCCTTTTTTTAGCCGTTGCAGCGGATACAGGCGACCTTTCGCCCCCCGCCGATATCTCCGCTTGTGCAAATAAAGGCGCTTCGCTTTGGTATTAAACGAATGCACCTCGAAAGGCAGAATTTATTCTGGATCGAAAATCATATTACTTGGGCAGAAGTTCTAATAGACTGTTGGCACCGCGATTGATCTCAAGTGGTTTTTTATTACCTCGTCAAAGGGAAATGGGGCGGCGACCATACTGCTTCTGCCGTAAACGCCGATTTCTGCCGTGTTAATGTTTAAACTTTTGTCAACAAAGCTGCTATGAAGCAAGCCACTTTTCTTACTATGGTTAGGTTAATTTAACAGAGATACTATGCTGCTACCGTATTTTACAACGGCCGGGCCGATGTCAGATGCAGCCTCGAATCGGTAGCCCTGAGAGGATTATAACTCATACTTATCGCAATTTCAATCATGCATTTTCGTATTGAGAAGAATAGCACCGTATATACATGCTTATGCCACTCATCCCATTCCTTATGGTCTGAAGGCGCTTGTAGAATATAATATAAATAAAACCTCTGCTTTTACCATGGTTATATAAAAAATCCAGCCGAAGCTGGATTTTTTCAACAAAGTATTCTCATTTACGCAGGGAAATCATTATTTATTGTCATGTTTGCAGGATTGCCCATTTTTGCAGTGTCGATCACGCGAGATGTATCAACGTTGCTATAACGATAAATACTATACTCAGTCCCCATTCGATAAGAGCCAGTTTTATCGCAAACCTAAACCACTGGACAAAGCTGATTCCACCGGCGCCTATGCAGGCATTGGTCGTGGAGCTGGTAGGAATGACGCAGTCCGAAAAGCCCGCGGCACACTGGAACGCCACGACCGCAGTCTGTGCGGTAATGCCGGTCATTTGGGCAAGAGGTCCCATAAGCGGCATTACGAGAGCCGCAAGGCCGCTGCCGGAAGGCACAAATAGATTGATCACGATATTCATTAAAAACATACCTACCGCTATACAAGAGGGAGGCATCATGGACAGTACCTTTGCGAGGGCGTTGAGTATCGTGTGGAATATCATACCCTGCTCCATTACTATCAGTATGCCGCGTCCCATACCGATCACAAGACAGGCAAACATCATGGATTTGCATCCGCTGATATATACCTTACATATATCGTTACCTTTTATCCCTCCAACGATGCCGGCTATAATACCCATCGCCAAGAATATCGGAGCCATTTGTCCGGCAAACCAGTCCATCTTAAGCGCACCGTATATTATTACGCCAAAGCCCGCAATCATCACTATCAGCACCAATATATTCCGCGTGCTAAATTTAGACGGTATTGAAGACTGGACGCTGTCGCTTTCCGGCGCGGGCAGCGTCTTTTCAAGAGAATAGCAGCAACTCTTGCTCGGATCCTTCTTTACGCCTTCGGCGTACCTGATAACATAAAGTGCAGCCGCTATCAGTATTACGATATGCATGATTATTCTGTACCAGGCGCCCGAGAATATCGGCAGTCCGACGATCCCCTGAGCAACAGCGGTGGCATAGGGATTGAATGTGCCGACAGAGCTGCCGACAAAAGCGCCGCACATTACCATAGCTACGCCTGTGATGCTATCATAATGCATTCTGCGCGCAAGGGCGATACATATAGGAACGAAAATCACACACTCCGCGTCGAATCCTATTAATCCCCCCAGTACGGAAAACATCAGCATTACAACGAAGATTACCAACTTTTCCTTGCCCGCCAAGGATATTACCAGTTTATTGGTCAATATGTCTATGGTTTTTGTCTCGTTGATGACAGCGAACGATCCGCCGGCTATCATTACAAAGAATATCAGCGAAGCCATTGAAACCAGGCCGCTGGGTATAGCGTTAAAAAATTGATAGAGATTCACGGGGCTCTGCTCTACCCTTTGATATGTCCCGGGTATCAGTATTGCGCGTCCGGATTCATTCACGGCCGTTTCAAACTGCCCCGCAGGAACTATGTAGGTCAAAACCGCGCATATAATGAGTATTACAAAAATAAGCAGGTAAGTGTGCGGCGGCTCCTTCATCAGAAGCTGCGCAAAAGGCCTTTTCTTGCTATTGCTATCCATTGTTTTCTCCTTTCAAAATATGTTACATCATAGTTGAATGCTCAAACGCATTATGCAAAAGAGAAACGCCGTTTTTGGCGGCAAGCACACCCTTGGCGTATACGGAGTCTATTTCCAGATCCTTTCCGAGCAGTATTAGATCAGCATCCTGTCCCTCCTGTATGCCTCCCTTTCTTGGGTACATACCTATCGACTTTGCCGCGTTGGTGGAAACCACTCTTATTGCCGTTTCGAGGGGCAGATTCTCCTTGAGTACGATGTCCCTGAATTCTGAAAACATCGATTCTACCGTTGTTACAAACAATCCCTTGAATGTTCCGTCTTCATCGTATACGGCCATGCTGCCGTTTGCATCCGAGCTCATGGTAATACGCTCTATATCTACGCCTGCCTCCAGGCAGCGCCTTACCGCTTCGCTGGGCTTTACCGAATCGGGCAGCCCATATTCAGGCCCTATTCCGGTCGTTATATCTATCGTGCCGCCCATTTTTGCAAACTCTATGGCGTCCTCAAACAGAGCCTTATCCCTGTTTATGTGAGTAGGAACGAGCAGATAGGGCGGAATCTCCGTCTCCCTTATTATATCCTTGAGCATGCTCAATTTGCGGGCGCCAACTCCCAGGTGAATATGTGTGTAACCTCTTTTCCCGCCTGCAAGCCCGCCTGTGTAAGCCTGAGCCGCAAGCTGCTCCACCATAGCTTTTGTGGGCTGGGAGGATCTTCTGTCGGATATTGCGGTCTTTGCTCCTATGACCTTATCTATAAATATCATATCCCGACGAACAGAGCCGGTAAGCGTGGCAGAGGGCATTTCAAAGGAGCCGGTCAACATTCTGGCCGTTATTCCCTCCTCCTCAAGAGCGCAGGTCTTTGCATATAGTGCTTCAATATTACGCGCCGTGCCGTCAGTTCCGTGAAGTGCGACTATCGTGGTTATGCCATGCTTTACTATATTGCTTATCTGCATTTCCGGAGTCCGTGTAGCAAAGCCCGCCTCGCCGCCAGCTCCGATGACATGAACGTGCTGATCGACAAAGCCCGGCACCAATGTCTTGCCCTCGGCCTCAACTGTCTTTACGTTCAATTCAGAGTAATCTCCGGCAATCCTATCGGCAATTTTGATCACCTTGTCCCCTTCTATGAGGACGTCCTTCCTGCCCATCGGAGCAGGGGAGTATACATTTGCATTACGTATTAGCAGCATACTTTTATTCCTCTCTGTGATTTGTCAAATTGTAACAAAGAACTGTGATCATCGCCGCTGCGTGACGTCCCGCGCGGATATGACAAAACATTATAATATTATAATATTATAATGTTTTAAACATGTCAATATCAAACTAATAAAAATAACGATGGATATGATCCCTTTAGCTTTGTCTTAGCCACACGCTCGTTGCGGGGCGCGGAGATTTGAATTATTTATTAGATCCCGTCCTTACGGCGGTTGCAGCGGTCAGCGATAGCTTACTTGACGGCTGAAATTCCGTTTTTCATACCTGTTATTACGTATCTGTGACATACCGTATTGCCTCCGACCTTGAAGTTGGCAATATAAAATACCGTATAGTCCTGTATCCTTCCCGATCTGTCCCTGGATGTGCGTTCAACCACCATGAGCGGCATGGGGTATCCCTTGTACGGCGGAAACATCCCATCAAGCTCTCCAATGGCAAGATCGGCATGGACCTCATCTACGGCGTCTGTCATGTGCAGCCCCAGCTTGCCTTCAAGCAAAAAACGCCAGAACTGTATGTCTCCCGCTTTCTTTATTTCATCATAAAAGCTGATATCCGGCAGATAGTGTCTTGAAAACTGTATTGGCATATTCTTGAAGAAACCGGCCCGCTCAACACATATTACTTCCATACCGGGTGCAATGGCGAGCTTTTCAGCCAGTTCTTCATCTGCCCTTACGATTTCAACGCGCTTGGTCTTATATATCCATTCATTTCTTTCATTATACAGCGCTCCGGTAAAACCTACCAGATCCAGCCTGAAATCGCTTGCATCGTTTGACCTGACGAAAGTTCCCTTGCCTCTGCACCTTTCCGCCAGACCCAGCTGTTCCAGCTGTCCCATAGCCTGACGAACCGGAGCTAAGCTGCAACGGTATTGCTCCATCAGTTTCTTTTCGCTCGGCAGCAAGTCGCCTCTTTTATAATGTCCGTCAGCTATTAGCTTAAAAATATCATGGTATATCTGTTCATGTAAAAGCATCTGTACCTCAATTATCATTTTTATCGCGGCATATAGCCCTATATTCTATGTGATATATTGTATAATACCATGAACTGTGTTCGTCAAGCAAAATATATGCATCTTTAGGAACATATATTTCGCTATAAACGACTTATATGAATCGATCCGCGTAAACCATTGCAGATTAAAATAGCATGAGCTTCTTCAAAAGCCCGCACATTTGTCTTCGCAAAAACCCCCTATCAATCGAATGGGGGGTCTTGTAGCTTATGCTTTTTTGCCCGGTTAGGGGTTCGGCTTCATCGTGGGGAACAGCAGCACGTCGCGTATGGTGGGGCTGTCGGTAAGC
>ERZ773139.4085-NODE-4085-length-12112-cov-3.300904_pt1 | contig 12112 bp, 10 predicted proteins | sample MGYA00580854_ERZ773139 | MGnify/ENA primary metagenome ERZ773139 (study PRJEB29015, sample SAMEA2737809) | human gut metagenome | biome: human gut; feature: human-associated habitat; material: faeces | place: China | collected 2012 ...
TCCCGAACTGTCGCGTAGCCACGCGGGCCAGCGTTATCTGGATGAAGTGGAGGCCCGCATGCGCGTGGTGCTGCAGCGCTGCAACTTCTACAACGCCATGCACACCATCTATGCGGAACTGGGGACCTTCGGCACGGCCTTCGTCTTCGAACTGGCCGATCTGCGCCACGGCTTCCGCTTCGTGCCGCTCTGTGCCGGACAGTATGTGCTGGATACGGACGCGGCCCGGCGGGTGGACACGGTCTTCCACCGCATGCACATGAGCCTGCGCCAGATGGTGCAAAGCTTCGGTCCAGAGGCCCTGCCGGAAAACCTGCGTCTGGCGGCCCGGCGCACGCCGGACCAGCGACATGCGGTCATCCATGCCGTGCTGCCCCGCACGGAACGCCGGCCCCGGCTGGCGGGGCAATGCCACATGCCCTGGGCCTCGGTCTACTGGCTGGAAGGACGGGAAGGGCAGGTCGTGCCCCTGAAGGAATCCGGCTTCCTGGGCTTTCCCGGTTTCGGCCCGCGCTGGGACGTGGCGGCCAACGATGTCTATGGCCGCTCGCCCGCCATGGATGCCCTGCCCGACTGCCGCATGCTGCAACAAATGGGCATCACCACGCTCAAGGCCATCCACAAGGCCGTGGACCCGCCCATGAGCGTCCATGCGGGCCTGCGCTCCGTGGGGCTCGACCTGACGCCCGGCGGCATCAACTTCGTGGACAGCCTGCCCGGACAGAACCAGCCCGTGGCCACGCCCCTTTTGCAGGTCAAGCCCGATCTGGCCCAGGCGCGCTCCGCCATGGAAGCCGTGCAGCAGCAGATACGGGCCGGGCTCTACAACGACCTGTTCCGCCTGATCCTGGAAGGGCGCAGCAAGGTCACGGCCAGCGAGATAGCCGCCCGCGAGGAAGAGAAGCTGCTGCTCATCGGTCCCGTGCTGGAACGCCTGCATGACGAGCTGCTGATCCCGCTCATCGACCGTACCTTCCGCCTCATGCTGGCCCTGGACATGCTGCCCCCCTGCCCGCCGGAACTGAGCGGACGCCACCTCAAGGTGGAATTCGTCTCCCTGCTGGCACAGGCCCAGAAACTGGTGGGCATCAGCGCCACGGACCAGTATCTGGCCCTGACCCTCAAGGCCGCCTCGGCCTGGCCCGAAGCCCTGGACAGCGTGGATGTGGACAATCTGCTGGACAATTATGCCCAAAGCCTCGGCCTGCCCGCGAACCTGACACGTCCCCGTGAGGAACGGGCCCGGCTGCGGGCCGGACGCGAGGAGGCGCGGCAGGCGGAACAGCAGCTGGAGCTGCTGCAGAAGGCCGCCGACCTGGGACACACCCTGGCCGACAGCGACCTGACCGTGGAAGGGGAAAAAAGCTCCGTCCTGCAGGTACTGGCCAACCTGGCCGCCGGGGCCGTCCCTGCCCTGCGGCCGCAGCAGACGGGCGGCACGACGCCGCCCCCGGAAGGAGGACACGATGCACGATGACCGGCTTTTCCCCGCCGGGGACCCTGCCCCCGCTTCCCCGGCACAGCAGCGCTGGCGGGCCGGACTGTGCCGGGCCGTGGATGGTCTCATGACCTCGGCGGAAGGGCGCGACCTGCTGCGCTGGCTGTTGCAGGCCGGGCTCTGCTTCACCGCCGCCTGTCCGGGCCCGGGGACCCCGGCCGGACAAATCTACTGGGAGGAGGGCCGCCGCCATGTGGGCGTGTCCGTGCTCCGCCTTTTGCAGGAGGCCGATCCCTCCCACCTGCCCCGACTTTTTTTGACACAGGAGGAAGACGATGCCCGAAACTGAAGCGATCTTTGACGAAGGCCCCATGGCCACCCGGCCGGAAAGCGGCCTGTACGGCCTGCCTGCCGACGAGGGGGGGACGCCCCCCGCTACGCCCCTGCTGGGCAGCGGCCCAGAAGAAGGCCGGCCCGCCGCCCCCGGCCAGACCTCTGCCGAGGGGCAGGAAAAACAGCCCGCAGCCGATGACGCCGCCCGGCTGGAGGCCCATCTGCGCCAGACCGACGCCCTGCGCCGTGCCCGCTGGCAGCAGCAGGTGGAACAGTGGCGGCAGGAAGTGGCCGACGATCCGCAGCTGGGCGGCGAACATCTGGCCGCCACCGTGGCCCGGGCCCAGCTGGCCCTGGACCGCTTCGACACGGACAAGAGCATCGGCCGCCTGCTGGAAGAAAGCGGCTACGGCAACCACCCGGCCGTGCTGCGCTTCTTCAGCCGCCTGGCCGACAGCCTGCTGGAAGACAGCCTGCCCGGCAGCGAAGGCGGCGGCAGCCTGCCGCCCCTGGAAGAACGCATGTACGCGGGCTGGAGCTCGCAGCGATCCTGACCATGCAGGTCGCCAACCGGCACACGGCATTTTCCCCTTTCCGTCGTTTCGTACCGGGCCGCTGACGGCCCCTTCCCGACCACCTTTGCCAAGGAGACTTCATGTCCGCCACTCTGGGTTTTGTGGCCACGCTGGCCGAAATGGAACAGTTCTATCGCGGCGACAAGGCCGGCCAGATCATCGAGCTGATGAACAAGACCAACGACATCATGGATGACGTGCCCTGGATGGAAGCCAACCAGTCCGACGGCCACCTGACGCGCATCCGCACCGGCCTGCCCGCCGTGTACTGGCGCCGCCTCTATCAGGGCACGCCGCCCGCCAAGTCCCAGTGGAGCCAGGTCAAGGAAGGTTGCGGCATCCTTGAGGCCATCATGGAACTGGATGTGGAAGAGATCCGCCTGTACGGCGACCGTGACCGCTCCTTCCGCATGAGCGAGGGCATCGCCTTTGCCGAGGCCATGCGCCAGAAGGTGGCCCGCACCCTGTTCTATGGCGACAGCAACCGCAATCCCGACGAATTCAACGGCCTGGCCATGCGTTACCCGGCCAGCGATGCCGAAAATGTGCTGGACGCCGGTGGCCGCGACGGCGGCTGCACCTCGCTCTGGCTGGTCTCCTGGGGGCCGCAGTCCGTGCACGGCATCTATCCCAAGGGCAGCCGCGGCGGCCTTTCCCACGAAGATCTCAAGACCTACATGGCGCAGGACGAGAACGGCCGCAAATATCAGGTCACGGGCGACAAATACAACTGGCGCTGCGGTCTGGCCGTACGCGACTGGCGCGGGGTGGTGCGCATCGCCAACGTGCCCGTGGCCGCACTGGGCAAGCGCAAGGGCGAGGAAGGTTTCGTGGATCTGCAGAAGCTGACCATCGAAGCCAAGAACCGCATGCCCCAGCATCTGCGCCAGAAAGCCGTCTGGTATGCCAACGCCGATGTGCTCACCGCGCTGGAACTCCAGAACTCCGACGCCGGGCAGGTGCAGCTGCACTACGGCGAATTCTTCGACGCCAAGGCCGTTCCCGTGCTGCACGGCCGCCCCGTGCGTCAGTGCGACGCCATCGCCTCGGACGAGGCTTCCATCTAGAGCCGCGCCCTTCCAAGGGGGGACCGCCCTGAGCTGCCGCTGCTGCCAGGATGCCGGGACCTTACGGCACGATCCCCGGGCGGATGCGCTGTCCGTGCAGCGGCGCTGCCCTTCCTCCGCCTCCACCGTGTCCCGGCGGCCCCCCGGTTGCCCTCCCCTCTGACTGCACGACCTGCGGCCGTCATACGTCCGCTCCCCATGCATTTTTTCAGGAAACAAGGAGTCCTCATGGCCATCATCGACAGTCATTGCATCCTTTTCGAAGGTCCCCTGAGTGCCGAAAGCACCGGCAAGGCCGTACCCCTCACGGCCCTGCGCCTGCCCGGCCGCATGGAGCCCATGCCGCTGCGCATCTCCGTGACCAGGGGTTTCGCCAAAGAACAGACCACCTCGCTGGCCCTGACCCTGCAGGAAGCCGACAGCGCCGAAGGCGAATGGCAGGACGTGCCCGGCGCTGCCATCACCGTCCAGGGGGAGGAACTGGGCGAGGGCGCCCGCCTGGGCTGGCGCTTCGTGCCCCAGGCCGTGCGCAAGAGCTGGCTGCGCCTCAAGCTATCTCCGGCCGGGAGCGGCAGCCATGACGGGCACATCTTCGCGGCCCTGCTGCGCGAGGAAGACTTCCCCTACGAAAAGGAACTGCGCGTGCGCTAGTCCTTTTCCTGCACCGGGAGCGGCCGGGCCATCCCACAGCCCGGTCGCCGCACCGGAGACAGGATCATGCCCGCGACCGGCGGGCGACAGACCCCTCATTCATGAGGCGGGGCGGACGCTTGCCCCGCCCCCTGCCCAACGTGAGGGAGCCCCCTCCGTTCCCTTTTTCCCTGATGCCACCACAAGGAAGACATATGGAGACCCTGACCCAGATCGCCATCTGGAACCGGGCCCTGGGCTTTTTGGGCGCCCGCAGCATCGCCGCCGAGGACGAGAACACGCCCGAGGCCCTGCAATGCCGCCTGTACTGGGACAGTGCCCGGCGGCAGGCCCTGCGCGACTACCCCTGGGCCTTTGCCCAGCGCCGGGCCTGGCTGGCCCGGGTGGCCCTGCCCTCGGGCTTCGAGCAGGAATACCGCTTTGCCTACGCCCTGCCCGAGGCCTGCCTCAAAGCGCATGAGGTCCGGCACGAAGGGCTGCTGCCGCGCCCCTTCTGTCTGGCCCGGGATCCCTCCGGGGATGCCACCATCCTGCTCACCAGCGCCAGCCGGGCCCTGCTGCTCTATACGGAAGACGTGCGCCACTGCCACCAGTTCGACGACCTTTTCGCCCACATGCTGGCCCGCAAGCTGGCCTGCCTGCTGGCGGCACCGCTGCTCAAGAGCAACAGCCAGAAGATCGCGGAGCTGGAACAGCTCTACAGCGCCAGCCTTCCCCAGGCCCGGCAGTCCGATGCCAGTGAGCGCCGCCCCCTGCCCCTGCCCGACAGCTGGTTGCAGGCCCGCTGACGGCCCGATACCCGCTCTTCACTGTATGGCGGCCTTCCCTGTCCGCCCCTTTTCCGGGAGTTCGCATGACCATGCCTTACAGTCCCGGCCGTGCCCTGTTCGAAGGCAACGGTACGGCCACGGATTTTCCTTTTTCCTTCAAAGTCTGGGGGACGGAACAACTGACCGTCACCCTGACCGGCCCCGACGGCAACAGCCGCCCGGCCAGCGGCTGGACCGCCCGCCTGAACGACGACGGCGGCAGCGTGACCTACCTCCACGAAGGCGCTCCCCTGCCCGCGGGCTGGAAACTGGCCATCACCCGCAACATGCCTTTTGAACAGCAGATCGACCTGGTGTCCGGGACCCGCTTCGATGCCGAAGTCATCGAGACAGGCCTCGACCGGGCCACGGCCGAACGCCAGCAGCTGCTGGAACAGCTCCAGCGGGCGGTCATCCTGCCCCCCACCAGCGACGAGACGCCCATCAAGATGGCCGAACAGCTCCTGCAGGCGGGAAAGACCGCCCAGGCCAGCGCCGCAGCTGCCCAGGCCAGCGAATCCGCAGCAGCGTCCAGCGCTTCGCAGTCCGCAGCCAGCGCACAGGCCGCAGCTGCCTCGGCAGAAGCTGCCGACCAAAGCCGGGCAGCGGCAGCCGCCAGTGCCGCCGACGCCTCCCAAAGCGCCACGGCAGCCCGCCAGAGCGCGGAGGCCGCGGCAGGGAGCGAGGACAGGGCCGCCCAGAGCGCCGCGTCCATCCTGGGATTGCAGGTGGAGGTGTCCACGCTCGATCCCGGACTGCCCGCCGGCGGCGACTACGACCCGGAGACCGGCATCCTGCATCTCGGCATCCCCAAGGGCGATTCCGGGGCCTCGGCCATCGCCACCCCTACCAGCCTGGGCAGCGTCATGCCCCAGACCGGCCACGAGGACGGCCTTGAACTCGAAACAGATGGGAAACTGCGCGTCCGCAAGGCCAGTGCTTCCCAGCGTGGCGGCGTGCTGGCCAGCACCACGGCGGCGGCCAACACCGTGCCCCAGGCCGGGGAAGACGGCACGCTGGACGCAAGCTGGGTGCCCAGACCTGACTATTGGGACATGTTCCCACCCTTCGTGCCCGTCCCCATCTGGGGCGCGACGCCGGGCGGCAGTGACGGACGCCGGGCCATCATGCCCGGAGAAGAGCAGGCACGCGAAGAATGGATCCTCTGCGACGGCGGCAGCGACGGCAAGGATGGCACCGTGCCTGACTTGCGGGGCCGCTATGTCCGTGGTGCCAGCGAAGCCGAGCCCGAAGGCACGGAAGGCGGCAGCGAAGATGTCGCTGTGGATCTTTCCGGCAGTACCGGGGCCACGACGCTGAATACAACGCAGATGCCCAGCCACACGCACCCGTTCTCTGCCGTCATATCGACTAAAGGACGGTATATGGAGAGCGGGAACCTATACGACAGCGGCAGTTCCAATACTTCCGCAACGGGCGGCAACGGCTCCCACACGCATCCCCTGTCCGGCTCGGTATCCGGCACCCACACCGACCCGCATCTCGCCATGCACTTCTTCATCAAGGTGGTCTAGCATGAAAACACACGTCACCGTCATCCCGTCCGACGGCATCATCTCTGTGGACGGGGAAGTGCTGTTCCTGGACGGCATCACGTCCGAGACCTTCCACGCACTCCAGTGGCACGATGGCGCGGGCCATGTGGAGCCCGGCAACGGCCTGCCCAACGAGGAGCTTTCCACCGACGATTACGCCGGGCGCGTGGCCCCCTTCGTGGCCCTGTGGGAAGAAGAGAAGGCCCGTCTGGAAGAAGAGGCCAACCGCCCGCCCACTGACGAGGAGCTGGCCGCGCAGGCCGTAGCCGAGGCCAGGGCGCAGTCGCGCAGCATCCTCATGGCCCGGATGCAGGCGGATATGGTGCAGACGGGTGCGTTCACCGCCGCCGAGTTCACCACCTTCGCCAAAGCCGGACTGTTCACGGACTGGGCCGCCGGCCAGACATACGCCAAGGGCTACCGCCTGACCCACAAGGGCATCGTCTATGAGGTGATGCAAGAAGTGACCGCCATCGAGAACCAGCCCCCGGATGCCGCCGGGCTGCTGGCCGTGTACCGTCCGCTGTCCGTGGACCCGGAGACCGGTGAAGAGCCGGATGGCAGCCGGGAACATCCCTTCGCCTTCCTCTACGGCATGGATGTCACCAAGGACAGCTACTACACATATGAGGGCAAGCTCTGGCTGGCCAAGGCCGACATGCCCGCCTGCGTCTGGGTGCCGGGCACGGCAGGCCTGTGGCAGTGGGAAGAAGCAAACGCGGCCTGAGCCCCGGCGGATGCGGGAACGGCCCATTTTCTTTGCAACGGATACCGGCCCCGGCACATGCCGTCACGGCCCGTGCCCGGAAGCATACGGGCTGGGACAGATGCGGCAACGTGAACACGAGCATCCTGCGTCTGGCCGATCCCATTCCCCATCCACGTCCTGTGATGCTGCCTTTTTCCCCACGATCCGGGACAGCTCCCACAGGCTTTTCCCTGGTTCTCCTGCCCATCCCGCAACCTCCACCTTTTTCGAGGATCCATGCGCATAGCCCTGCACAACTTCACCGGCGGCGAGGTCTCCCCCATCCTGGCCGCCCGCTATGACCTTTCCCGTTACGGCAGTTCCGTACAATGCATGGAGAACATGCTGCCCGGCCTGCACGGCGACGTGCGCCGCCGCCCCGGGACCCTGTTCCTGGGCAGCCTCGAAGACGAGGCCGTGCTCCTGCCTTTCAGCTTCAATGCTCTGGCGGAGCAGAACTTCGTGCTCGTCCTTTCGGGGAATGGCCTGAGCATCGCCGACATCCACGGCTTCGATCCGCAGGAAGGGAGCATCCCCCGGCTGCCCACCCCCTACGAGGCCCGGCATCTGCTGGAGATCTGCGCCGCCCAGGTGGGGGATACGGTCTATCTGGCCCACACGGCCTATCCGCTGCACAAGCTCGTCCGCAGTACGGACAGCGAGCCGGAGGCCCCCCTGCCGGAAAATGCCATCCGCAGCCACGGGTACCGCTGGACACTGGAAGCCGTGGCCCTCAACAGCAGCCTGCCCGCTCCCCAAGCCCCCGGCTGTACGTTCGTACGCGGCAACAACGACGATGACGCCGGGCTCGGCTACACGCTGCGCTACAAGATCGTGGCCGTGGACGCCAACGGCAAGCAGTCGCTGGCTTCGGAGGCGGGCAGCTGTAACGGCAAGCATCCTTCCGACTGGGTGGTGGGCAACCGCACGGACATCTCCTGGACAGCCGTGGAAGGCGCCACGGAATACAATATCTACCGGGAGGAGGCCGGGTACTACGGCTTCATCGGCGTCAGCAGCGGCACGACATTTTCGGACAACAACTATCAGGCAGACACCGCCGATACCCCGCGCGAGGACTGGGACCCGTTCGCCGACGGCAACAACCCGTCCGTGGTGGCCTTCCACCAGCAGCGCATGGTCCTGGCGGGCACACGCGACAGCCCGCAGGCCTTCTACCTTTCGCGTAGCGGGGACTTCGAGAACTTCCGCAAGTCCCGCCCCCTGCAGGACGACGACCCGGTGGAATACCTCATCGCGTCCGGCTCCATCGACGCCATCGCCTGGGCGGCCAGCTTCGGGGACCTGCTGCTGGGCACCTCGGGCAGCGAATACAAGGCCAGCGGCAACGGCAGTGCCATCACCCCGGGCAACATCACCATCACGGCCCAGTCCTACTGGGGCAGCGCGGGCCTTGCGCCCATCATCATCGGCAATGCCATCCTGCATGTGCAGCGCCACGGCGCCCATGTGCGCGACCTGTTCTATTCGCTGGAAAAAGACGGCTATGCGGGCAATGACCTTTCCATCCTGGCGCCGCATCTGTTCGAAGGGCACCGCCTGCGCCAATGGGCCTACCAGCAGACGCCGGGATCCGTGCTCTGGATCGTGCGCGACGACGGCCTGCTGCTGGCCCTGACCTATCTCAAGGAGCACGACATCTGGGGCTGGAGCCGCCATCCCACGGCCGGAGAGGTGCTGTCCGTGTGCAGCATCTCCGGCCCGGACAGCGACGAACTGTTGCTGGTGGTCCGCCGCCGGGATGCGGACGGCGGCACCCGGTACTGTCTGGAACGTCTGGCCCCCCAGTGGCAGGACAGCGATCCTGTGGAGGAAGCTTTTTTTGTGGATTGCGGTCTGAGTCTCCACCGGGAAGAAGCGGTCAACGACGTGGACGGGCTCGACCATCTGGAAGGCCAGTCCCTGGCCGTGCTGGCGGACGGGAGCCCCGTGGAAGGCTGCGTGGTGCGGCAGGGCCGCATCCGGCTGCCCTTTGCCGCCCGCATCGTCCAGGCAGGCCTGCCCTATGCCTCCGTCCTGTCGCCCCTGCCCGTGGAAGGCAACGGCGAATCCGGCAGCACGCTGGGACGGCAACGGGCGCTGGGCCGCTGCTGCCTGCGCCTGTACCGCAGCGTGGGCGGGCGCTACGGAGCCGGCCGCGACGAACTTTACGACATCCCCTTCCTGCCCCGGCGCTGGGATGAGGCCTGCCAACCTTTCAGCGGCGATGTGGATTTTTTGCCCGCCGGAGGACACGGCCCCTCGGCCACCATCTGGCTGGTGCAGGAACGTCCCCTGCCCTTCCACCTGCTGGCCCTGAGCCTGGATGTGGAATTTGCGGAGATATGAACCAAGGAGAGAGCATGATCCATTGTCACTGCGAACCGCTCGAACGCCTGCTGCCGGAACTGCCGCCCCTGTTGCAGGCCCACTGGGACGAGAGCGAGGCCGCCCTGTTCGGCCCGCAGGTCTACGCCCTGGACACGGAACGCTATGCCTGCTGGGAGCGGCTGGGCATGCTGCATGTGGTGACGGCCCGGGACAGCTCCGGCAGCCTGCAGGGCTACGCCGCCTTCACCCTGACGGATTGCCCGCACCGTCCGGGAAAACGTCTGGCCGCTCTGGATGGCCTGTATCTGGCACCGGCCGCCCGCAAAGGCCTGGCCGTCCTGAAGCTGCTGCGTGCGGCCGAGGCCGGGCTCAGGGAACGCGGCGCGGACGTGGTCCAGTACAGCTCCCCGGCCTCCCGTCCCTGTGACGCCCTGTACCGCCGCCTGGGGGCCCGCCATACGGAAAGCGTCTGGCACAAGGAGCTGCGCTGATGGCCGTGGCCAGCAGTACCGCGGCCCTGCTGGGGGCCGCCGTGACCCTTGCCAGCACCGCTGTGGGCACCTGGAGTGCCGTGAGCCGTCAGGAAGAGCAGCGCAAGCAGGCGGAATTCTCCGCCGACATGGCCCGGCGCAATGCGCAGATCGCTGAAGAGAATGCCCGCATGGCCGAAGAAGAAGCCCGGCAGACCCGGGCAGACAGTTACGACAAGGCGGTGCGCAAACGTCAGGAAACATCCCTGCTGGTCGGCAAACAGCGGGCACAGGCCGGGGCCTCGGGCGCGCAGATCGACAGCGGCAGCCATCTGGACAGTCAGCTCGACCTGCGGGAAAAAGGAGAACTTGATGCCCTGTCCATCGAAGAACAGGGCGAACGCGCGGCCTACAATCAGGAAGTCCAGGCCTGGAACCAGCGCAATGCCGCCCAGGGATCCCAGGCCCGGGAACGGCAGCTGCGCAGCAAAAGCAGTACGGACTATCTTTCCCTGAGCAAGACCCTGCTCAATGGCGCCGGACGCCTGGGCAACAACTTTGACCTGTTTTCGGGCCAGGGGCCGCGCCTGCCCTGAAGAAAATGGCGGAGAGGGTGAAACGGTTCCCGGGCGCTGCCTGATGCCGGAAGGGCGCGGGATGGCGGACAGCCTCAGCGACGCGCCAGCTGCGGGCTTGCCCGGTTTTCTTTGCCTGCTTTTCTGTCCCCTGTATCCGCATCCCGGCAGAGACCTCTTGTCAGGTCTTGCCTTGCCTGGAAAAGTCCTCCCCGCGACGGCCCTGCTCCTGAGGCATATTCCTTTGCAGCGCAAAAGGCCCTCCCTTCACGAAGGGAGGGCCTTTTTTGCTGGTATAGAAAAAGGGGCCGCGGCATATCGCCACGGCCCCGGGTATCCATACTGTAGCGGGCAGGCTACGTCAGGAAAGGACTAGAAGGTGTAGTTCAGTTCTTCGAAGTGGGCCTTGGGATGGGCACAGGCCGGGCACAGATCGGGAGCGTGGGTACCTTCCACCAGGCAACCGCAGTTGCGGCAGCGCCACACGGTGGCTTTTTCACGCATGAACATGCGGCCTTCCTTGATGTCCTTGGCCAGGGCCAGGAAGCGCTTTTCGTGGTAGGCTTCGGCCACGGCGATATTGCGCATCACAGCGGCGATCTCGGAGAAACCTTCCTTTTCGGCCACAGCGGCGAAGGAAGGATACATTTCCGTGTGCTCGTGGTTTTCACCGGCGGCGGAGGCCAGCAGGTTGGCTTCGGTGGCGCCGATGATGCCAGCAGGGAATGCACCCACGATCTCCACATCGCCGCCTTCGAGGAACTTGAACAGGCGCTTGGCGTGTTCCTTTTCCTGCAGGGCGGTTTCCTGGAAGATGTCGCGGACCAGGACGTAGCCATCGCTTTTGGCTTTGGCAGCAAAGAAGTCGTAACGGTTGCGGGCCTGAGATTCACCGGCAAAAGCGGTCAGGATGTTTTTCTCGGTCTGGGTACCTTTCAAAGATTTCATATGCTGTCTCCCGAGCCGTGGCTCTGTTGGTGTGCTTGTTGTTGAGGAGGTCTTGTTTCGTTCCCCGTTGAGCTATTGATAATAAATCTCATTAGCGAATGCAAGCACTTTTTCCATTTTCCCGAAAAAAATTATCGGGCTGCCTGTCATCTGCATAACGCCAAATCCATAAAAAAACAAGTATATTTATAATAACACATTGAAATCATTCGTATAGTTTTTATTACCCTGTTTACAGGCCCGCAACAGCTGTGGCAAGCTTACGGCATGCAGCCCCTTTTCGCTCCTTCTTCCGTCCAGCTCCTCGATGGCGACCGCTCCGTCCTGTTCACTCTGGCAGACGGCAGCCGCCATGAGGCACGCCTCATCCCTTCCGCCCGGGCCCGGAATCTGCGTCTGTGCCTGTCCCCCGACAAGGGCCTGCTCCTGACCGTGCCTGCCGGCATCCCCGCCACGGCCTTGCCTGCCCTGCTCTTCTCGTTCCTGCCCTGGCTGGAACGTCATCTCCCTGCCTGCCCCGCGCCCGCTCCGCTCGTCTTGCCGGAAAAGCTTCTCCTTCCCCTGCGCGGTACGGCCCTGCAGATCATCTCCGACGGGCCGCTGTCCAAAGA
>ERZ773139.4096-NODE-4096-length-12079-cov-2.694860_pt1 | contig 12079 bp, 20 predicted proteins | sample MGYA00580854_ERZ773139 | MGnify/ENA primary metagenome ERZ773139 (study PRJEB29015, sample SAMEA2737809) | human gut metagenome | biome: human gut; feature: human-associated habitat; material: faeces | place: China | collected 2012 ...
GGAGTCCGACACCTGGCGCGTCCCCTACGCGGGCAACGACAATTACTTCCCCGAGTACTATGTGCTCCCCGTGGACGCCGCCTCTCAGCGGGACATCGCCAATGCCTACGAGATGGGCGAGTTCCTGCTTCACAACGGCGTCAAGGTCTCCAAGCCGCAGACCCTGTACATCAAGCGCACCGAGGCCTGATAAGGAGGGCACCCCATGGGATACGCCGATCTGGACGACGTGGAGAGCGGGTTCCGCACCCTGAGTGGTGAGGAACGGAACCGCTGCTTTTACCTATTAGATGAAGCGGCTGTCATCATTGACGCCTATGGGCGGGAGGCCGACCCGGACGTGAAAAGGCTGGTCTCCTGCCGGATGGTGCGCCGCCTGCTGGGTGACGGCACCGGCGGCGAGACCCCGCTGTACCCCATGGGCGCTACCCAGGGGTCCGCTACAGCGCTGGGCTATACCCAGAGCTGGACCATGGGCAGCAGCGGCAGCGCCGGGGAGCTGTACCTCTCTAAGCTGGAAAAAAAGCTGCTGGGTGCGGGCAACCGCATCGGGGCGGCCAGCCCGGTGGAGGGGCTTTGCGATGCTTCGGGGGATTGATGTGGTGCTGTACGAGAAGCACCAGACCGGCGAGGATGCTTTCCATGCGCCGGTGTATGAAGAAACGCCCGTGACCGTGCACAATGTGCTGGTTGGTGCCCCGGACACCGCTGCCATCGTGAACGAGCTGACCCTGACTGGCAGGCGGCTGGCCTACACGCTGGCCCTGCCAAAAGGGGATAGCCATGATTGGCACAACGTGACCGTGGAGTTTTTCGGGCAGAAGTTCCGCACCTACGGGGATGTGGTACAAGGCATGGAAAACCTTGTACCGCTGGCATGGAACAAACAGGTAAAGGTGGAACGGTATGGCTAAGGTTGCAAAAATCAAACTGAACCGTGCCGGGGTGCGGCGGCTTTTGAAAAGCAAGGAGATGCAGGCCATCTGCACCGAACACGCCGAGGAGATTGCCGCCCACTGCGGTGCAGGCTACGCTGTGGACAGCATGCAGAAAGAGACCCGCGCCATTGCCACCGTGTATCCCCAGACTGCTGAGGCCCGCCGCGACAACTACCACAACAACACCATAGAAAAGGCTTTGCGATGATCGAAACGACTGTTTTGGATTATCTGCGCGACCGGCTGGGTGTTCCTGTGACGATGGAAGTGCCGGAGGGAGCCTCCGGCACTTTTGTTGTATTGGAGCGCACCGGGGCTGAGCGGCATGACCATATCCGCCGCATGAGCCTGGCCGTGCAGAGTTACGCGCCCACGTTGTTACAGGCAGCACAATTGGACGATGCCGTGATCGAAGCCATGCTGGCTTTGCCCACGCTTGACCAGGTGGGGGCCTGCAAGCTGGAGCGCGATTACAATTTTACCGATACCGAAACCAAAAAATACCGCTACCAGGCGGTGTTTGCGGTGACTTATTACGAATAACCGCGTGTCCACACTGGACACGGGAAAGGAGCCTGTAATGGCAGACACCAAAAATGTAACCACCAGTAAGCCCAAGATCGGCGGCGCAGTGTACCGTGCGCCTGTTGGCACTACGCTGCCCACCGATGCCACCACCGCTTTGAATGAAGCATTTGTGTGCCTGGGCTATATCAGCGAGGACGGCCTGACCAACGCGAACAGCCCGGACGGTGACAAGATCAAGGCCTGGGGCGGCGATACCGTGTATACCTACCAGAAAGAGAAGGACGACACCTTCCAGTTCAAGCTGCTGGAAGCGCTGAACCCTGACGTGCTGAAAACCGTATACGGTGATGACAACGTGACCGGCACCGTCCAGGCCGGGCTGACCGTTAAGGCCAACAGCAGCGCTGCCGAGGACAAGGCCTGGGTGGCGGAGCTGATCCTGAACGGCGTGCTGAAGCGCGTGGTCGTGCCCAAAGCCAAGATCACCGAGATGGACGATATCGTCTACGCCGATGAGGAAGCGCTGGGGTATGACATTACCATCACCGCCACGCCGGACACGGACGGCAACACCCACTACGAGTACATCAAGGAGAAAACGGCATGATCACCGGTAAGACAAAAAGCGGCTTTGTTTACGCCATCCCGGAAAAGCGCATCCATAACATGGAACTGCTGGATGCGCTGGTGGAGGTGGAGCGTGGCAGCGATGCCGGTTTGAGCGATGCGCTGAACCTGCTGCTGGGCAAAGACCTGAAGAAAAAGCTGTACGACCTCCACCGCGATGAGGATGGCATTGTCGATGGCGAGGCTGTCGCCAACGACTTTGTGCAGATCCTGCTGGATTACAAAGCGGGAAAAAACTCCTGACCCTGGCCCGGATGGCAGCGCTGGCCCCGGACGAGCTGGTGTGCGACATGGCGGAAACCTACCATGTACTGGACTGGCGCGCCCTGGGGCTGCCGCTGGCGGCCACCCTGGCCGGGGGCCTGCGGGAGACAAGCCGCACCTGCATGGCGCTGAACCATGCCCCGATAACGACCGACACGCTGCTGCTGGGCGCGATGGCTGACAGTTTGCAGCTGCTGGTGTGGAGCAAGACCGAAGACGCCCAGCATGGCCGCAACCGCCCTGCCCCGGTGCTGGATACCCTGTTGGGCACGGCTCACCGCCGCAAGGTGACCGGCTTTGCCACGGCTGCCGAGTTTGAAGCGGCCAAAGCAGAAATTTTGAAGGGAGGCTGATGCCATGGCAAGCAAAACCGAACTGGCGAAAGCCTATGTTGAGATCATCCCCTCGGCCACCGGCATCGGCGGCAAGATCAGTGAAGCGCTGGGCGGGGAAGTAACCGCTGCGGGTGCTACTGCCGGGCAGAGCCTGGGCAAGAGCCTGATCGGCGCAGTGGGCAAGATCCTTGCGGCGGCGGGCATCGGCAAGATGCTGCAGGCTGCCTTTACCGAGGGCAGCGCCTATGAGACAGAGGTCGCCAAGGTTGGCACAATCGCCGATACCTCCAAGGTCTCTATCGAGGATTTGAAAGGCCAGATCACTGACCTTTCCGGCACGATGGGCATTGCGGCGGGTGACCTGGCCGAGGCCACCTACCAGGCTATCAGCGCCGGGCAGGACACAGGGGATGCCGTGGCCTTTGCCGGGCAGGCGGCTAAGCTGGCCGCTGCGGGCTTTACCAGTAGTTCCTCGGCGGTCGACATCCTGACCACAGCGTTGAACGCCTACGGCCTGGGTGCCGACAAAGCGACCCATGTTTCGGACGTGCTGCTGACCACCCAGAACCTGGGCAAAACCAGCGTAGACGAACTTTCGGCCAGCATGGGCCGGGTCATCCCGCTGGCGGCAGCCTACAAGGTGAACGTGGAAAACCTGTCCAGCGGCCTGGCCATTATGACGGCCAACGGTATTGCTACCGCCGAGGCCACCACCTATACCAAGTCCATGCTGAACGAGCTGGGCGACACCGGCTCGACCGTGGGCAAGATCCTGCAGAAAGAGACCGGCCAGGGCTTTGCTGAACTGATGGATAGCGGCCAGAGCCTGGGCGACGTGCTGCAGGTGCTGTATGACAGCGTGGGCGGCGATGCCACCAAGTTTGCGGCGCTGTGGTCCAGCGTGGAAGCCGGTACGGGTGCACTCTCGCTGGCGAACTCCGGCGCGGAGAAGTTCAACGATGTACTGGGCCAGATGGTGGACAGCAGCGGTGCGACCGAGACTGCTTACACCACCATGACCGACACGATGGCCCACCGGATGGAGAGCCTGAAAACCAACGCTGCCAACCTGGGCATTGCGCTGTTTGATTCGGTCAGCGGCAAGCTGGGCGCAGCTGTGAGCCTGGCCAGCGGCTACCTGCAGACCCTTACGGATGGCTTTACCAGCGGCGGCTTTACCGGTCTGGCCGAGGGGCTGGGCAGCATTTTCACCGACCTGACCACCAACGTAGGGCCGCAGCTGCTGCAAAGCGGCATCGACCTGATGACCCAGCTGGGGCAAGGAATGGTTACGGGCATCCCGCAATTGCTGGCACAGGCGCTGCCCATTGCGGCCAACCTGGCCAGCGGGCTGCGCGCCAATGCGGGCCAACTGGTAGACACCGGCATCCAGTTCATCTTGAACATGGCGCAGGGGCTTATCAACGGCCTGCCGACCATGATCACCTACATACCCGGCATTGTGACCGATATTGCAGGCATCATCAACGACAACGCGCCCAAGCTGCTGGAAGCGGGGGTAAAGCTGATCATCATGCTGGGGCAGGGCCTGATCCAGGCTGTGCCCACGCTGGTGGCGAACATTCCGCAAATTTTGCTGGCGGTTGCCAATGTCATTACCGCCTTTAACTGGATCGAACTGGGCGGCAACGTCATCAAGCTGCTGGGCAGCGGCATCCAGGGCATGGGCGGCGCACTGAAATCCGGCTTCACCTCGGTAATGCAGGGCGGCATCAGCTACATCAAGAGCCTGCCCGCTAAGTTTATCGGCTGGGGCAAGGATATGATCATGGGGCTGGTCAAGGGCATTACCGGCTCCATCGGGGCTGTAGTCGGGGCCGTGAAAAACGTAGCCTCGGCGATTGCCTCCTACATGCACTTTTCCCGCCCGGACATCGGCCCGCTACGGATGTATGAGCAGTGGATGCCTGATTTTATAGCCGGGCTTTCCCGCGGCATTACCGACAACCTGTGGATGGTCGAGGATGCGGCGGAGAGGCTTTCGGGCGCGACGGCCGAGCCGATGCAGGTAGCTGTGGCCGGTACACTGCGCAGCAACAACCGCTTTGGCAACACTGCCGATACCTGGCAGCCGGGCGGTATGACCGTAAACCTGAACAACGAGTTCCACACTCACGACAGCCTGTCCGAATCGGAACTGACGCGGGAGGCGGAATCCATGGCCCAGCGTTTGAAATGGGCTATCCCGTAAGGAGGTGCGCATGGCAAGGACCGTGCCTGTATATGCTTTTCAGGCGGCGGACGGCAGCACCATCCGCTTTGCCGTGGACAGCGATCTCTGGATCACGAATCTGACCGGCGATGACGGCCTGGACGTGGAAATGACCGAGCAGCAATCCACCGGGCAGACCGGCAAGACCATCACGGGGCAATCCGTAGGCAGCCGCAGCCTGACCGTGACCGGCAGCATCCTGCGGGACCTGGATGCCAACGAGGCGCTGCTGAAGCGGCTCATCCGCCCCAAAGAGGCCGCCCGCTGGCTGAAAACCGTTGGCGATACCACCTGGTATCTGGATGTGCTGCCCGCCCATACCCCGGATGTGAGCGGCGGGGAACACCTTTTGAACTTTCAGTTTAAACTGAAAGCAGCGTACCCATACTGGCGCACCGTGGAAACGGCAGCCACCATGCTGGGCGGCCTGGAGGGCAGCTGGTTCCCGACCCCTGTCTCGACCACCGGCAGCTGGTACATCAGCAAATACAAAAAAGATGTGTACACTACCGTGGTGAACAGCGGCAGCACCGAGACCGAGTTTGTGCTGACCCTGACCGCTGCGGCCCGCGTGAAGAACCCGATGCTGTGGCACAACGGCAAGCGCAGCTACCTGAAACTGAACAAGGAAATGCTGCCCGGTGAATCGGCCATCATCTCCACGGTGGATGGTTCCCGTGGCTGCACCTACCGCCAGAGCGATGGTACTGAGGTAAACGGGTTCCGCTGGCTGGACTACGACAGCGACCTGTGGATGACGCTGGACCCCGGCGACAATGTGCTGCGCCTGACCGCTGACGAGGGCCGCGAGAATCTGACTGCCACGGTGACGGCACCTAAGGGGGTGGCGGCCGGTGTCTGACGCTTTACGCCTGTATGTGTACCAGAACGGGGAGCGCGTAGGCATGGTGGACAGCGCCAACAGCCTGCAGTGGGCCCCGGCCTTTGCCGATGTGGGCGAGATCAAGCTGGTGTGCGGCGCCACTGCCGCCAACCGCGCCATGCTGGTGCAGGGGGCCGTGTTGTACAACCCGGACACCCCCGGCCTGGCCGCGCTGATCGTAGCCACGGAACTGGACAGCGATGCCCGCAAGCTGACCGTGCGGGGTAAGTTTACCCTGCAGCGGTTTGTCCAGCGGATAGCCAAGGGCAAGACCACTGTGACCGATGCAGCCGCAGGGCTGCTGGACCTGTGCCGTGCTAACCTGCGCGAGCTGGAAGTGGCCTTGCCGGATGCCGCTGATTTTGCTGCCCCCTGTGGGGCAGTGGACCTTGAATGGGTGACCTGCCTGGATGCCATGACCCAGCTGGCCGAGACCGGCGGGTTTGGCCTGCGCTGCGCCTTTGACCCGGCCACCGGCAGTGAAACGCTGGAACTTTTGCAGGGCAAGGACCGCAGCGCACCGGGGAGCGATTTGTACATGGGCTACTTTTCGACCCGGATGCAGAACCTTTCCAGCCCTACCTATACCGAGGATGCCAGCGACTACGCCAATGTGGTGCTGTGCGGCGGCGAGGAACCTAGCGAGGGGGACAGCTTTACCCGGTATTTTTGCGAGGTAGGGGACATCACAGCCGCCGGCAATGCCCGGCACGAGCTGTGGGTGGACGGCAGCAGCGTAAAGCACAAATACACCGTGCAGAACGCGGACGGCAGCACCACCGAGAAAACCTACACCGAAACCGAATACCAGACCGCCGTGCAGAACTATGCCCGCGCAGCTCTGGCCAATCACCTGGGGACCCGGCAGCTGAAATGTACCGCCGCCGACAGCCAGATGATCTACGGCCAGGACTACGCCCTGGGCGATATTGTGCCGGTGCGGGTGGAGGAGATCGGCCTGGAAGCCACCGCACGGGTGGCCAGCATCAAGATCATCTACGAAAGCACCGGGCGCAGCCTTTGCCCTGTGTTTGACAACTTTACCTTTAAAAAGGAGTGATGTGCTTTGACCGAGCTTATCTGCTGGCCGCTGGACAATAAGCAGTATACCAGCGTGGCGCTGGGCGCAGCCTATGCGGCCCGCAGCCGCGGCGTGCTGAACGCCGACAGCTTTGCCGCCAAAACCAACGGCAACAATACGGTCACTGTGGGCAAGGGCGTGGGCTGCATCCACGTGAGCGATCAGTGGGCGGCGTTCCCGTTCAGCCAGGGCGATGTGACCCTGACCTTTGCGGATGCCGACGGCGTGAATCCCCGTTGGGATGCCATTGCCCTGGTGTACGACAAAAACGCCAACACCGCAGGTCTGGAAGTGCGCAAGGGTACGGCCTCGGCCAGCCCCACGCTGCCCAGCCTGCGGCGCAGTGACGACTATGACGAGATCTTCCTGTACCGGGTGACCCGGCCAACCGGCGCTACTAAGATCAGCGCCGACAACGTGGTAGACCTGCGGCTGGATGGCAGCGTCTGCGGCCTGATGCGGGATACCATCGACGCGGTAGACACCAGCGTGATGGAAGCCGCCTTTGAAGCGTTTTTGCAGAAAATCGAAGCCGAACTGAACCAGCTGAACGCCGGAACCTCGGCCATGATGCGAGCGACCTATGACCCGCAGGGGCGGCAGACCGATATTTTTAAGGCAATTGACAAGGTTTCCAACATCTATTATGCCAGGCTTACGCTGAACGGGTGGACGGCTTGCAGCAGCGCCGACCAGGCCAAAGGTCTGCTGTACCAGCAGACGGCTACGCTGACCTGCGCAAATAGCCATGCGCCGGTGGTGACGGCTGCCAGCGAGTTTTTGTCCGGCATCGGCTACGACAAGACCGGGGTGCCCGCTACCGATGATGTGCTGGACGAGGTGCAGGACATCATCAACGACGGCGTGACGGTCACGGCGTACAATTCAGTGCTGGTTAAGGTAAAAGAAAAGCCCACCGCCGAAATCCGGGCGCGGTGGGTCATTCAAAGTTGATGGAGGTTTAGCATGAAACATTGTAAGAAATCTGCGGCATGTGCTGCGCGGGGTGGCTGCTGATGGGTGTGGCACCGAGGATTCCGGGTGAGAACGCAAAAGGGAAAATGCTTGCACAAATCTATGAATACGGAACAGGGTCGGCAAGCATTAAGGCACTTTACTGTAACGAGAAATTGGCAACCGCTTCAGATGGCGCTTTTGAAATCCATATTAAAAAAGCGGGTACATATCGGCTTATTGGCTGGGTGCAGGCACGAGATTCCGCCTATAAGGCTTATTTGAAATGCAACGATGCTACAATTTTCGGTCCTTTTATTAACAACGGTTTTGACCTTGAAAAAAAATTAAGTGCAGGAGATGTCATCAGTATCCCCAGTCAGTACATGGATTATTATTCTACAGCATCTGCAACATTGATTATACTTACAACTTAATGGAAGCGAGTGATTTTATGGGAATGTCACCGAGAACACCGGGCGGCAAAAAATTGCAGCTGCTTACGACCGTTACATTTACACCTATTAACGGCAGCAGTACCGCCACAAGCTCGTTTCAGACGTATGACCTTTCAGAATTTAATGTGGCAGGAAAAAAGGCGGAGGACTTTTTCGTTCGTATTTCCGGTTTTACTTCCAGCCCTGCCGAAAAGCAAAGCCGTAGTTTCACGAATTTGGAAATTACCGGTTTTTCCAACTCGGTTTTAACCCTGAAGGGGACATATACACAGTATAACTACCATGCCAACAATCTGTCCTTAACTGTAGAAATTTACGTCTACAAATAACGAGGTACAAAATGAAAATCTACGATGAAATCACCAACGAGGAACTGACCTCTCCCGACTTGTCCGCTGGTTATCTCTACACCGCCAGGCGGGTTGCCGAGCATGTGCCGGAGAGCCGGGAAGTGATGCAGGGCACTGTCACCGAGGACGACCCCAAAGGCCTTGAGCACATCATCTCCGGCTACGATGTGTACGAGGACTGCCAGCTGTACCACCGCTACACCGTGGCCGAACTGGCCGAGCGGCAGCAGGCGGAGATCGAGGCGAGCACCATTGTGCTGGACGATGCGACCAAACTCTCCCTGATGTTGGCCGAGATCCCCACCGAGGCCAAGCCCACCATGCCCCCGAAGCTGGGCTACAAGTGGGTGCCGACCTACAGCGGCACGGCGGGTTTTGCGTGGGAACTGCAGGAAGACCCCAACGCCTACGGCACCCACGACCGCCCGCTGTACTGGGTGGACGGCATGACCGTCTGCACCGGCTACTACTACACCGACGGCGACAAACTGTACGTGGCCCTGCAGGACGGCGCGGCCCCGGCGCTGACCGATACCGAGTGGTTCGAGGTGGTGTGATATGTATCGCGGTACGACCCCGACCTTTACCTTTACGCTGCCCATCGAGTGCGAGACCATCTCAATGCTGTCCGTTGCGTTCAAACAGGGCGGCGAACTGCTGTTTGAGCGCGGCCTGCCGGACGTGACGATGTCCGGTAATGTACTTTCCTGCACATTGACCGAGGAGGAAACGCTGCAGCTTCGCGGGGACACGGAATTGCAAATTCAGTTGCGCGTTGGCGTTGGATCTGCCCGCATGGCTTCACAGGTGTTCCGTGTGCCGGTCAGCCAGATTCTGAAAGATGGTGTGCTTACATGACGTTAGACGTACAGTTTGCCGCACCCTCCGCCTTTGTGGTGGAGTTTGGCACCGATGCCGATCTGGCCGCCGACCTGGGGCAGACCACCATTTTATCCACCGCGCCGCAGTACAAGGGCGAGACCACCGTGACCCCGCGCACCTACGAGGAGACCCGCCTGGAAACCAAAGACAAGCTGATGCCGGACGATGTGACCGTGCGAAAGATTCCCCGGTACGAGGTCTCCAACGATTGCGGCGGCGTGACCCTGATTATGGGAGATGAATATTTCAATGGCTAACCAATATGTAAACAAAGTCATCATCGGCAAAGAGGTCAAACTCGACCTGACCGCCGACAGCGTGACCCCGGACAAGCTGGCCAAGGGCATTACTGCCCACGATAAGACCGGCGCGCCCATCACCGGCACCAACACCAAGGACGTGGACTCTTCAGATGCCACCGCCGCCGTGGCCGAGATGCTGGAGGGCAAGACCGCCTACGCCCGCGGTGCCAAGCTGACCGGCACGATGCCCAACAACGGGGCCGTAGCCGGGAAAATCACCCAAAAGGACGGCAAGTACACCATCCCCATGGGCTTCCACGATGGCAGCGGCAGCGCTGAAATCGATGAGACCGAGCAGGCCAAGCTGGTGCCTGCCAACATCCGCGAGGGTGTCACCATCCTGGGCGTGGAGGGTTCCATGTCCTCCTCTGAGGGCATGAAGCCCCAGGCTAAGAGCGTGACCCCGACCTTTGAGCAGCAGACCGTCCTGCCCGACAGAGACTACAACTGCCTGTCGCAGGTCACGGTGGCGGCCATCCCGACCAATTACGTGGACAATGCCGCCGGCGGCCAGACCCTGACGGTGGGGGGCTAACCATGGCGGTGAACAAGGTGATGCTGGGCAGTGAGACCCTGCTGGACCTGACCGGGGACACCGTGACCAGGGCCACCCTGCTGGCCGGACACACCGCCCACAATGCGGCCGGGGAACAGATCGAGGGCGAATATACGCCCCCGGATGTGTTCACCGGGGCCAGTGCCGAGGGCGCGGGCACATCCGGCCTGGTACCGCCACCCGCTGCCGGGGACGAAAAGAAGTACCTGTGCGGCGATGGCAGCTGGGCCACACCCGAAGCGCAGACAACGATTAAAATTTGCAGGTGGTGAGAATATGCCCGTTTACTTAGGCGACAAGAAAGTCAGTATTTTTGCGGGGGCTGGCGCTGCCAAGCTGCAGAAAAAGACGGTCACGCCGACCGAGAGCCAGCAAACCGTGACCCCAGACACCGGCTACGATGGCATGAGCCAGGTCACGGTGGAAGCCGTGCCCGCGGGGTACATTGGCAGCGGTGTCACCAAAAAGGCGGCGGCGACCTATACCCCGAAAAGCACCGACCAGGTCATTGCAGCTGGGCAGTATTTGTCCGGGGCGCAAACCATTAAAGGCGATGCCAACCTCGTTGGCGGCAATATTCTGGCAGGCAAGTCCATCTTTGGGGTAGCGGGGACCGTTGTCATCCAGAAATACTACATCGGTAGTTCCGAGCCCAGTTCTTTGACCGGCAGTAATGGCGATTTGTATTTGCAGACTGGGGGCTAATGTATGGCAAGTGTAACATTGGTTCCTGCAGGATATGATGGTCAACACTCATCGTATATTTCTGTAGACACGTCTTATCCGCTTTCAAATGGCCTCACCAGCGCAAGCAGCAATACCTTTACGGTGCTAAGCCTGAACAAAGGTGGTGGTGTGGTTTCTAAACTGGCAGTCAAATTCGATGTGTCAAAGATTCCGCCTGATGCCAAGATCAATTCTATCTCTTGTAAGATAAAGGCCAGAATCTCGAATGCGTCACCGTATATTTTGAGCGGTGTTGCGCAGTTGTATTGCGGCACGGCCGGGTTGAGCGGCGAAATTGAGTTGGGAACATCCCCAGTGGCTCAGACTTTTAACGATACCGGCTGGTGGGATCGTGAGAGCCTGGACGATCTTATCTTGCTGATTACCTGTACACGCGGCTCGCTATCCGCAAACAACAGCCATACTTTGCGTTTTTACGGTGCTGATCTGACTGTAGACTACACTGGCGGCAGCACTGGGCCAACCGAGCAGCTGATGCTGAAACAAAACGGTGCCTGGGGAGCCGTTTCCAAGGTTTACAAAAAGGTCAACGGTTTGTGGGTGGAGCAGAGTGACCTTGCAGGCCTGTTTGATACCCAGACCAATTATGTAAAGGGGTGAGGAAATGGCAAAAACAACCGTTACGGTCGGCGAATTTATCTTGAACGTTCTGTCCGCCGAACAGTATGCAGCGGCGGCCAAGGCGGGCGAGATCGACCCTAACCAGATGTACCTTACCCCCGAAAAGCAGCTTGTGGTTGCCGTCAGCGAGGACGAATACGAGGCCATGAAGGCTGCCGGTGCTGCAAGCTTTGCCGCATTCCCCGAGCTGTCTGACGGCCTTGCCGAAAAGCTGGCTGCGGCCATTTCCTGATTTGGAAAAACGACCCCGGAAATTGTACCATTATGAAAAAGAAAGTCATTTTCCTTCTGAAGCACTGGGAGGATATTATCGCGGCCAC
>ERZ773139.4103-NODE-4103-length-12058-cov-19.745397_pt1 | contig 12058 bp, 6 predicted proteins | sample MGYA00580854_ERZ773139 | MGnify/ENA primary metagenome ERZ773139 (study PRJEB29015, sample SAMEA2737809) | human gut metagenome | biome: human gut; feature: human-associated habitat; material: faeces | place: China | collected 2012 ...
CTGCCGCACCTCGCTCGCCGTATCGGCGCTTAGAATTATGCGGTATTGCCTTTACTTCAGCGTACCGTCCAGAATCTGCTGGTAATACCACGGCTTCTCGGCGTGGAATACCCGTCCGGCGAGATGCGCAAACCGCGGGTCGCTGATTTGCGCAGGAAAGCGCAGCTCCCACGCGCAGAGCGCCTGATACTTGAACCGCAGCTCGCGGTTGGCGGCGTTGTTGCCGTACTTGGAATCACCCAGAATCGGGCAGCCGATGTGTGCTAAATGCGCGCGGATCTGATGGGTGCGCCCGGTCACAAGCTCGACCTCCAACAGGGCCAGCCGTCCGCTGACAGCCAGCGTTTCATACCCGGTGATGACCTCCTTCGCGCCGCCCGCCGTCGTGTCGGTGATGCGCACAATGCCGCGCTCGGCGTCCTTCAAAAGGTAGTCGCGCAGCAGGGCGGCGGGCGGGTTCGGGCGGCCAAACGTCACGCAGAGGTAGCGCTTTTCAATATCGCGCGCCTTAATGGCGGCGGTCAGAAACGCCTCCGCCGCACTGTTCTTCGCCAGCAGCACCAGCCCGCTTGTACCGGTGTCCAGCCGGTGGCAGAGCACGGCATGGGCAGCCTTGCCCTCGGCGGTCAGCTTCGTTTGCACGCGGCGGAGCAGCGTGTCACTGTCCGGGCCGTCCACAGCGATGCCTGCGGGCTTGCTGGCAATGATGATGTCGTCGTCCTCATACACAAACACGGCGGCGGGGGTGGGACGGTTCTCCAACTGGTCGTCGTTCAGGAACAGCTTGATAATATCGCCGTTCTGCACGCGGGTGGAGAGCGGCTGCTTCTTTCCGTTCAGCTTGATCTTGTTCTCGCGCAGGGCCTTGTTCAGCCGCCCCATGCCCAGAGCGGGGAACTGGTCCATCAGGTACTTGTCCAGCCGCACGGGCAGCAGGCTTTTTACATGCAGTTCTTTCATTTTGTCGTCAACTCCCGATCCCACAAAACCGTGGCATCCTCAATATCCAAGGTGACCATCAGCCAACCGGCGTCGTGGTCATCGACCTTCAAAATCGGGTACTCCTGCCCGCCCGCGCAAAGCAGTGACGCACCGTCCAGCTTAGTGCGCGCAAACGAAGAATCCTTAAAGCAGACCGTCTGCTTTGTTTCGTCCAGCACGCCGCGGTTCCACAGCGCGTCGGTGTAGTCGGCCAGGCGCAGGGGATAGTCCTCGTCGTAGGGCGTACACAGAGCGTCAAACGTCTGTCCCTGCAGCCCCGGCGCAATGACATACCAGCTGGCGCTGCCGTCGGCGCTCGTCACGCGCCCGCACCAGGCCAGCGCCTTGACCGGTTCCACGGCCTGCAAAAAGGCACCCTCGTCCTCGAACAGGTAGAGCGTGTCACTCTGCGGCGTGCCCGCGTCCAGAGCATCCAGCGCGGTCTGGCGTTCGGCGGCAAGAGCAGCCTCGTCGTAGCGGGCGGCGAACGGATCGTTCGTCGTCATGCCGTTGTCGGCAGCCCACAGCGCTAAGTGCAAGCTGTCGGCCTGCATGCCCTGCACGGATTCGATGTGGCGGTACTGTGCCGCGCTCTGCCAGAAATCGCTGTCCAGCTCGGACGGGAACGCGTCCGTGACCTGCGCGGCCTGCATGGCGTCGTGCCGCTGGCAAAGCGCCGAGCTTACATCCCACAGCTGCACGGCGGCAAACAGTGTGACCCAGACAGCCCCGCGGGGCAGACGCGCCAGCCCTGCGAACGCTGCCAGCATCAGCAGGTAGTAGACGGGCCAGAACAGCCGCCCGCCGGAGCGAAAGACCGAGAACAGCTTAATAAAGGAAGCGGGCAGCGGCAGCGTGGCCAGCGTCACGCCGTTGGCAGTGATGACGTTGCTGACGGCAAACGCGGTCAGCACAGCGCAGACCGCGCACAGCGCCCAGTGACGGCGCACAGCGGGCATGATATGCCGCCGCGCTGACACGACCACGACAGGCAGTGCAGCCAGCACGCCCAGCCCCAGATAGGCAAAGGCGTCATAGTTGCCGCCGACCTGATTCTGTGCGGGCAGCAGGCGGCTGTACAAAATGCCGTTCACACCCGCCGGGTTCCACAGCGCGTTCAGGTTCATGGCAAAATAGCCGTACAGCGCCTGCCCGCCGCTGGTGGCTGTGCCGTAAAGCAGCCCCAGCGCCCAGCCCAGCGCCGCGGTGCAGAGCATGTTGCCGCCCAAAAACAGCGCGGGCCGCAGCCATTGCCGCTGCTTTACGGCGCACTCAAGCAAAAGCGCCAGTGTGACAGCGTAGGTCATGGGCAGAAAATACGGGTGGATACCGACGGCCAGAATGTTGATAACAAACAATCCGCGCGACGCAAACCGGCTCTGTCGGCGGCAGACAAAATAACAGTACAGCGCCGCCAGCACAAGCCACTGTGCGCCGAGCGAGGTGTGCCGGAACGCGCGCTCCAGTAAAATCGGGCTGGCCGCAAACACAAGCGAACCCGCCAAAGGGGCGGCAAGCCCCTCGGCAAACAGCCCGCACAGCAGCGCCGCAAAGCCGCCCTGCAAAGCAAAGCAGACAAGGGTAAACCAGCCGAAATACTGGAACGTCCCGCCCAGCGCTGCCGCCAGCGGGCGGCACAGCACAGCCAGCAGCGGGATAGAATCGGTGTACGCAACGCTGACGCCCTGCGGCGCGTTGACGGCCTGCGTTACGCCGAGCGGCCAGCCCAGCGCACTGCTTCGGTAGAACAGCCAGCCCGCGTAGTGCTGCTGGATGTCCTTTTCAATATAGCCGCCGCGGCAGAAGGCGTCGTTGGCTGCGTCCAGCGGTGCAAGGCCGTACACCAGCAAAAATACGGCAGCGCCGAGCAGCGCCCCCAGCCAGAACAGCCGGGCGCTGCGGGTAGATTTATGGTTCAGCATACCATGCCTCACAGGGTCCAATAGAAAAAGCCGAAACAACCGGTAAAGCTGTTTCGGCTCGGGTAAATGCCGCTGACCGGGATCGAACCGGTACGGTATCGCTACCGAGGGATTTTAAGTCCCTTGCGTCTGCCAGTTCCGCCACAGCGGCATAATATATGTATTGTAGCGCAAGAAGGCGGAAATGTCAATCTTCCCGCCGCGTCTTTTTGCCGTCTTTTTGCGGAACAGGTGCAAAAAGCGGATTCTCCGCCCGGCGGCACAAAAAATTCACCTTCTGCCGCTTGTGCTTTTGCTTCGAATTTGTTATACTAATATGGTATGTTTGGATAGGTGCGCCCATTTGAGCGTTTATATAAGGAGAAATTCACTTGGAAAAACTGACCTACACCCACAACGATGCCGCCGCCAAGGCGCTGGCGGCGTTCTATGAGACACCGCCGCTGGCGTATGTGCGCAGCTACGGCTGCCAGCAGAACGTCAACGACGGCGAGAAGATCAAGGGCGTTTTGCAGGATGTCGGCTACGGCCTGTGCGACAATGTCGAACACGCCGACCTCATCCTGTTCAACACCTGCGCTGTGCGTGAGCACGCCGAGCAGCGCGTTTTCGGCAATGTCGGCGCGCTGAAAAAGCTCAAGGAGCAGAACCCGCGTCTGATGATCGGTGTCTGCGGCTGCATGGCCCAGCAGGAGCACATCGTCGAAAAGCTGCGCCAGAGCTACCCCTATGTGGATCTTGTCTTTGGCGTGGACGGCATTGACCGGCTGCCCGCCATGCTGGCCGAGCGCATCCGCAAGGGCAAGCGCTATCTGGAAAAGCCCGCCGAGCGCAACGCCGTGGTCGAGGAGCTGCCCATCCGCCGCGATTCCGGCTTCCGCGCGTGGCTGCCCATCATGTACGGGTGCGACAACTTCTGCACCTACTGCATCGTGCCCTACGTCCGCGGGCGGGAGCGCAGCCGCGAGCCCGCCGCAATTCTGGCGGAGTTCAGGCAGCTTGTCGAGCAGGGCTATAAGGAGATCACCCTCCTGGGCCAGAACGTCAACAGCTACGGCAAGGGGCTGGAACATCCCATCGACTTTGCCGACCTTTTGAACCTGCTGTGCGAAGTCCCCGGCGACTACCAGATCCGCTTCATGACGAGCCACCCGAAGGACGCCAGCCGCAAGCTCATCGACACGATTGCCGCGCAGGAGCATCTGTGCAAGCATATCCACCTGCCCGTGCAGTCCGGCTCGGACCGGCTGCTCAAGGAGATGAACCGCCACTACAACGTCGCGCAGTACATGGATCTGATCCGCTACGCCAAGGAAAAAATTCCCGGTGTGACCTTCTCCAGCGACATCATCGTCGGCTTCCCCGGCGAGACGGAGGAGGACTTTGCCGCAACGCTCGACCTCATCCGTGAGGTGGGCTATATGCAGCTGTTTACCTTCATCTATTCCAAGCGCGCCGGCACCCCGGCGGCCAAGCTGCCTGACCCAACGACCCACGCTGAGAAGGCCGCCCGCATGGACCGCCTGCTGAAAACGCAGGAGGAGTTCGCCTTTGCCGCCACCGCCGCCATGGCAGGCCGGACCGTCCGCGTGCTGGTCGAGGCTGCTGGCCGCAATGAGGGCACTGTCAACGGACGCCTCGACAACAATCTGGTCGTGGAGTTCAAGGCCCCTGAAAGTCTTATCGGCCAGTGGGCCGACGTCCACATCACCGGCTCGCGCGCCGCACTGCTGGTGGGCGAGCTTGCTGAATAAACCTATACATTATATTTATATTTATAAGGAGAATTTTACAATGGATTGCATTGATCTTTTCAAGAAAGCCGCCGCTGCCCTGCAGACTGACCCCCGCTACCTGGAGCTGGACGCTGCCCGCCGTGAGAACGACATGGACGAGGAGCTGCAGAACATGATCGGTGAGTTCAACCTCGCCCGCCTCGATCTGAACAATGAGAGTGCCAAGGCCGAGACCGATGCCGCCCGCGTGGCCGAGCTGAACCAGCGCGTCAACGACCTGTACAGCCAGATCATGGCCAGCGAGGGCATGGTCCGCTACAACGCCGCCAAGGCCGAGTGCGAGGCAATGGTCAGCCACATTGACGCCATCATCAACACCGCTATGAACGGCGGCGACCCCATGACCGTGCAGGCCCCCACCGGCGGCTGCACCGGCAGCTGCTCCACCTGCGGCGGCTGCCACTAAAGCTTGAGGCGCGGGGCAGAGAGGCCGTAGGGGCGCATTCTATATGCGCCCGCAGCACTGTACGCAGCCGCATACCTTCCGGGCGGATATGGAATCCGCCCCTACAAGAACAACATACCAACAAGAATCAACAGGAGTGTGAAACATGGCCGAGCAAGCAGTATCGCCCATGATGCAGCAGTATTTTGAAATCAAAAAACAGCATCCCAACGAGATTCTGTTCTACCGCGTCGGTGACTTCTATGAAATGTTCTACGACGACGCGCTGACGGCTTCGCGGGAGCTGGAGCTGACGCTGACCGGCAAAAACTGCGGCAAGGAAGAACGCGCCCCTATGTGCGGCGTGCCGTTCCACTCCTACGAGACTTACATGGCGCGCCTGGTCGCCAAGGGCTACAAGGTCGCCATCTGTGAGCAGATGGAGGACCCTGCCCTCGCCAAGGGTCTTGTCAAGCGCGACATCATCCGTGTTGTCACGCCCGGCACGGTCATTGAAAGCAGCATGCTGTCCGAGGATAAAAACAACTATCTGGCGAGCATTTACTGCAAGCGCACCCGTGGCCGCTGGCGTGCGGGCGTCTGCTTTGCGGACGTTTCCACCGGCGAGGCCTACGCCACAGAGCTGAGCGCTGAAAAAATCGGCGGAGCCATCATCACCGAGCTGTGCCGCTATATGCCCAGCGAGATTTTGATCTGCCCGCCGATGCTTGACTTTAAAGATGTCACGACCTACATCAAGCAGCACACGAACGCCCTGGTCGAGCTGCGCGAGGATGCCTGCTTTAAGGACGCCGTCATGGAGCAGACCATGGCCGACCAGTTCGGCACCGACTGGCGCACGACCCTCGGCTATGAGAAGGACGCGCTTGTCCCGTATGCTGTGGCGGCGCTTCTCAACTACCTGCACGAGACCCAAAAGCACGGCGTTGAGCGCATCAAGACTGTGCAGAACTACGCCGACGCACAGTATATGCGCCTGTCGCCTGTGACCCGCGCAAATCTGGAACTGACCGAGACGATGCGCGGGCGCGAGAAGCGCGGCACGCTGCTTTGGGTGCTCGACAAGACCGAAACCTCGATGGGCAAGCGCCTGCTGCGCTCCTGGATCGAGCAGCCCCTTGTGGACGCCGACGCCATCAACGCGCGGCTCTGTGCGGTGCAGGCGCTCTATTCTGCCAGCATCGCCCGCGCCGATTTGAAAGAAGCCCTCGGCCATGTCTTTGATATTGAGCGGCTGACGACCCGCATTCTCTACGGCTCCGCCACCCCGCGCGAGGTCAAGGCACTGGGGGATACCTGCGCCATGCTGCCCCAGGTCAAGGCCCAGGCTGCGGCCTGCGGTGCGCCGCTGCTGACGCAGCTGGCTGACCAGATCGACCTGCTCGAGGATGTTTTGCAGAACATCCAGACCGCCCTTGTGGATGACCCGCCCGCCAACATGAAGGACGGCGGCGCTATCCGCGCGGGCTTCAACAGCGAGGTCGATGAGCTGCGCGACATCATGCACGGCGGCAAGGGGTATCTGTCAAACCTTGAGGCCCGCTACCGCGAGGAAACCGGCATCCCCAAGCTGAAGATCGGCTTCAACAAGGTGTTCGGCTACTATATCGAGGTCAGCCGCTCCTACACCGACTCGGTGCCCGATACCTTCACCCGCAAGCAGACGCTGACGACGGGCGAGCGCTACATCACGCCCGAACTGAAGGAGCTGGAAAATAAGATCCTCGGCGCGAACGAGCGCCTGCTGGTTCTGGAACACCAGCTGTTTGCCGACCTGCTTTCGTCGATCTCCGCCGAGGTCGTCCGCATCCAGCGCACGGCATCGGCTGTGGCCCAGCTCGATGTGCTGGCAGGCTTTGCCGAGGCGGCGCTGCAAAACAACTACGTCATGCCAAACGTGGATGAGAGCGGCGTTATGGAGATCAAGGAGGGCCGCCACCCGGTCATTGAACAGATGCTCAAGGGCAGTCTGTTTGTGCCCAACGATACGATGCTCGACGAGGACGAGAACCGGATGCTGCTCATCACCGGCCCGAACATGGCCGGTAAATCTACGTACATGCGCCAGAATGCGCTGATTGCCCTGATGGCGCAGATCGGCAGCTTTGTGCCTGCCGCCGCGGCGCATATCGGCGTGGTGGATGCCATCTTCACCCGCGTCGGCGCGTCGGACGACCTCGCCGCCGGGCAGTCGACCTTCATGGTCGAGATGACCGAGGTCGCGGAGATCCTGAAAAACGCGACGAAGGACAGCTTGGTGATTCTGGATGAAATTGGCCGCGGCACTTCGACGTTTGACGGCATGAGCATTGCGCGCAGTGTGGTAGAATTTATCTGCGAGAACATCGGCTGCAAGACGCTGTTCGCCACGCACTACCACGAGCTGACGAGCATGGAGCAGGATATTCACGGCGTCAAAAACTATAATATCGCCGTCAAAAAGCGCGGCGAGGACATCACGTTTTTGCGCCGCATTGTGGCAGGCCCCGCCGACGACAGCTACGGCATCGAGGTCGCGAAGCTCGCGGGTCTGCCCGGCAGCGTGACAAAGCGCGCCCACGCCGTGCTGCGCCAGCTGGAGGCCAGCGCACCGGGACGCAATAACACGATGCAGCTCGATTTTGACACCGTCGAGGCTTACAACAACCCCAGCGTACCCAGCGAGGTCGTCGAAAAGCTCCACAATGTAGACATTGAGACACTGACCCCGCTGGAGGCGCTGAACTTCCTGTACGAGCTGAAAAATACACTGGACAAAGACTAAAGGCAGGTGAAAACCATGGCGGAAATTCGTGTACTGGACAAGCATACCGCAGAGCTGATCGCAGCGGGCGAGGTCGTCGAACGGCCCGCCTCCGTGGCGAAGGAGCTGCTGGAAAATGCCATCGACGCAGGCGCGACGCAGATCACGCTGTCGGCGGTGCGCGGTGGCATCCAGCAGCTGCAAATCGTAGATAACGGTTCAGGCATAGAAGCGGAATATATCGATAAAGCGTTTATCCGCCATGCCACCAGCAAGATCGCGACGGCGGAGGATCTCGGGCACATCCATACCTTGGGCTTCCGCGGCGAGGCACTTGCCTCCATTGCCAGCGTTGCCCGCGTCGAGGTGCTGACCCGCACAGAGGCCGACGAGTACGCCTGCTGCTACCGCATCGAAGGCGGCGAGGAGCGTGGGATGGAGCCCGGCGCACGCCCCGTCGGCACGACCATCACGGTCAGTGACCTGTTTTACAACACGCCCGCCCGCATGAAGTTTTTGAAAAAGGACGCCAGCGAGGGCACGTTTGTGGCTGAGACCGTCCTGCACGCGGCGCTGTCCCACCCGGAGATCAGCTTCCGCTATCTGCGCGACGGCAAGCAGCAGTATGTGACCCCCGGCGACGGCGACCTGCGCAGTGCGGTCTACGCGGTCCTGGGCCGTGAATTTGCCCGCGACCTGCTGCCCGTGGACGGCGGCAGCGAGCTGTACCATGTGACCGGCCTGGTCACGCCGCCGCGTGCGTGCCGCGCCAGCCGCGGCACGCAGCATTTCTTTGTTAATGGCCGCTACGTCAAAAACCGCACAATGATGGCGGCGCTCGAAAACGCCTACAAGGGCACGATGATGCAGGGCAAGTTCCCGGGCGCGGTGCTCATGCTGGAGCTGCCGCCCGACATGGTCGATGTCAACGTCCACCCGGCGAAAACCGAAATTCGCTTTGCGAAAGAGAGTGACGTCTTTGACGCTGTCTACCGCGCTGTTCGCGCCGCGCTGGCAACGCCCGGCAGCGGCGAGTGCCGCTTTGAGATGGGCCACACCGCGCCCGAAGAAAAGCCCGGGCAGACCGTGATGCAGCCCGCCGCCCCGGCACCTGCCGCGCGGCCCGCTGCAGCCCAGCCGAAAAAGGGCGGCTTCACGACGCTGTCCGCGGCAGAATACCGCGCTTTGAACGGTCTGACCGCGCCCGTGCCTGCGCGCCCGCTGCCGACGGCGCAGGGCGTTCAGAATGCACAGGGCACACAGCCTGTCCCGGGCGTGCTGGAGGCACAGTCCCCGAAGCCCGCCTACACGGCGGGGCCTGCACCGAGACCGCTGACCCCGGTCACGCCGGTGACGGCGGTTGAAACGCCCGCGTCGGAGTCCGTAACGATTCCCGCCCCGCAGCCGATGCCCCACGCCGTCAGCGATGACACGGTGCTGGACATCCTGCCGGAGCTGCCCGACGAGGCCCCCGCGACAGACCCCGAGACGGATTACGTTCGGAATGACCCGCATGCTTTAAGCGCCCTGCCCGACATGGTCAGCACACGTCCCGAGCAGACGACGCTGACCCCGCCGCCTGCAAGCGAGCCGCTGCGCCTTGTCGGCGAGGTGTTCAAGACCTATATCATCACCGAGCGCGGCAGTGAGCTTTGCCTTATCGACAAGCACGCTGCGCATGAGCGCATTCTGTTTGAGCAGCTGGCCAGGGACTACGGCAGCGTGCCGTCCCAGATGCTGCTCGTCCCTGTGCAGGTCAATCTGACCGCCGCGGAAAAGCAGGCCGTTTTGCAGAACCTTGACCTTCTGACCGATGCCGGCATCGAGGCCGAGGACTTCGGCGGCTCGACGGTTGTCGTGCGCGCCGTGCCCGCGGACGTGCCGGTGGACGATGTAGAGGATATGATCGTGGAGCTGGCGGCAAAGCTCGCCGACGGCGGACGCGACGCCCTGCGTGAAAAGACCGAGTGGGTGCTGCATTCCATCGCCTGCCGCGCGGCCATCAAAGCGGGAGACCGCACGAACGCCGCTGAGATGCTCGCGCTGGCCCAGCGCATCATGGACGGCACGGTCCCGCCGTTCTGCCCGCACGGGCGGCCCTGCGTATTGAAAATCACCCGGAAGGAGCTGGAAAAGCAGTTTGGCCGACTTGTCTAAACCCCGCGTCGTCGCCGTCGGCGGGCCGACGGCCAGCGGCAAGACCGCACTTTCCGTCGCGTTGGCCAGAGCCTTTGACGGCGAGATCATCAACGCAGACTCGATGCAGATTTACAAAAATCTCGACGTAGGCACGGCGAAGCCGAGTGAGGAGGAGCGGCAGGGGATACCGCATTATCTTTTGGACTTTCTGTCGCCGGAGACCCCCTACAGCGTGGCGGACTTCACCGCCGCCGCTGACCCGCTGATACGGGACATCACGGCCCGCGGCAGACTGCCCCTCGTCGTGGGCGGCACGGGGCTGTATATCACCAGTCTTTTGAGCGGCATGGCGTTTGCCCCGGAAAAGACCGACCCCGCCATCCGCGCCCGATTACAGGCGCGGGCGGACACCGAGGGCGGTGCGGCACTTTACGCCGAGCTGCAAAGGGTCGACCCCGACTACGCCGCTCAGGTCCACCCCAACAACCTGCCGCGCGTCATCCGCGCACTGGAGCTGTTTGAAGCCACAGGCCGCCGCATGAGCGACCAGCGCCGCGAGGCCAGGCCCGCCGAGGCACCCTACCATGCGCTCTGCCTCTGCCTGACCTGCCGGGACCGCGCAGTGCTGTACAGCCGCATTGACCGCCGCGTGGACGAAATGGTCGAAAACGGTGTGCTGGACGAAGCAAGGCAGGTCTACGACCACCGCGATGCTTACCGCACGGCGGCGCAGGCCATCGGCTACAAGGAATTCTTCCCGTACTTTGAGGGCACGGCCAATCTGACCGAATGCACCGAGCGTCTCAAGCAGGCAACGCGCAACTACGCCAAGCGCCAGCTGACCTGGTTCCGCCGTCAGAACGATGCGGTGTGGCTCTATCTGGATGAGGAGGATGTCACCGAGCGCGCCTGCACGCTGGTGCGGGCCTTTTTGCACAACGATGAATAACGGAAAGGAGGGTGCACCGTGAGCAACCGGCAGGACCGCCCGCTGGCAAAAAAACTTTTACACGCGCTGGGTCTGCTGGCACTGACACTCTTCCTGCTGTATGTTGCCGTCCAGTTCGTGCTGATCTTCCATCGGTCCTACAAGACCGAGACCGCCATCCGCTACACGCTGGCCGAAAGCCTGAACCTGACCGGCGTTGTGGCATTTGACGCTGTGGATGTGCCGGGCAGCGGCAATCTCGGCTATCTTGTGCAGGATGGCGAGCGCGTGACGAACGGCACGGTGGTAGCCGAATGCTACACCGATGACACCCAGGGCCTGCAGCGTGAGCGTCTGGACCGGCTCGAGCGCTCCATCACGCTGCTTACGAAGTCGCAGAATTCTGCCGGCAGTGAGCTTTCGGTGCTGACAAACCAGACGAAGCAGGCGTTGTACAACCTGCTGGATAAGCTGGACACTGCCCAGTATACCGGCATCTCCGACGCGCAGGACAGCTTTCTGCTGGCCCAGAACCGTCTGCAGATCAGCACCGGGCAGACGGCGGATTTCTCCCAGTCCATCGCAGCGCTGCAGACCGAGTACGACGGCATCAAGGCACAGCTCGACACGCTGCAGACCGTCACCGCCACAACGAACGGCTATTTCAGCCGCACGGAGGCCTCGCCCGCCATCCGGACGGACTGCCGGGCGCTGGCCGATGCCGACCCGGCCACGCTGCAAAAAATGCTGACAGACGGCTTCCCGGCAGCGGATACAAACCGCGCCGGACAAATCGCGACGGGCTTCAGCTGGAAATTCTACGCGGTCTGCGATTTGGATACCGCCGCACGGTTTGACGGTCTGTCCACGGTGAAAATCAGCGTACCCGGCAAGCAGAACACCCCGCTTTCCGCCACGGTGGAGGAAGTCACCGAGGACAAGGACAACGGCATTGCCAAGATCGTGCTGCAATGCCAGACCATCAGCGCCGAGGTCCTGGGCCTGGGCTGCGAGACCGTGCAGGTCGATTTAAAAACCTACGAGGGCATCCGCATCGACAAGGCGGCGCTGCATATCGTGAACGGCCAGCGCGGTGTCTATGTCAAGTACGGCAACCTGCAGCGCTTTTTGAAGATCACAACG
>ERZ773139.4109-NODE-4109-length-12037-cov-10.267818_pt1 | contig 12037 bp, 10 predicted proteins | sample MGYA00580854_ERZ773139 | MGnify/ENA primary metagenome ERZ773139 (study PRJEB29015, sample SAMEA2737809) | human gut metagenome | biome: human gut; feature: human-associated habitat; material: faeces | place: China | collected 2012 ...
AACCGCGTTTCTTGCAACAACATTCTTTCGTTTATTAAAAAAGAAACGGCGGGGCTGAATGTTGATAACGCCGATCTTGAGCTTATGGCGCGCTTTTACACTCACGCGCTTGTGGGAATGGTGCTTGAATGGATAAACGGCGGTATGAAGGGCAATACAAGCGAGGATATAGAGCGCCTCGGCGTATTGCTGGACGGAAACATAAAAAGCACATTTTTAAATTCACAAAAAACCGTACAAACAGGCTGATTTGTCTGAATTTCGAACATATTAGGGCTTATGCGTAAATTTTGCGCATAAGCCTTTTTTTGTTGATAGAAATAAAACGGCAAAGCTATATAATGTATTACGGTGAATGAAGAAACACAGGGGGGGGAAAAAAGAATGAAAACGATCAAACAGGCAAAATGGTGCTATATAATATGCTCGCTGCTGCTTATTGCCGCAGGTGTGTATATTACAGCGCGTCCTTATGCCTCGGCTGTTATTTTTTGCAGGGTAATAGGCGCGGTTTCGCTTGTGTACGGTATTTCAAAAATACTCGGTTATTTTTCGCACGACCTTTACAACCTTGCCTTTCAGTTTGATTTGGCGCTTGGGGTATTCACGCTTATTTTCGGGCTTATATTGCTTTTGCGTTCCGCAAGGGTGGTAACCTTTATGCCGGTTATAATAGGCGTGTTTGTTTTGGTGGACGGCGTGTTTAAGCTTCAAACCGCGGTTGACGCAAACAGGTTCGGCCTTTCAAACTGGTGGCTTATACTTTTAGGCTCGCTTTTATGCATTGCGCTCGGTCTTCTGCTTATAGTAGATCCGTTCAGCGGCAGCGGCGCGCTTATGACGTTTGTGGGAATTTCGCTGGCAATAGACGGTCTGCAAAATTTATTTAATGCGTTTTATACCGTGCGTATACTCAAAAACAGATAAAAGAAACGGGTGTGAATATGATTAAATTCGGAAAAGGCGTGGTAAAACACCGCGTGCTTATTCTGATAATCGCGGTGGCTTTAATGGTTCCGTCGGTTTTCGGAATACTTAAAACGCGTATCAACTACGATATGCTTACTTACCTGCCCGACGATATTGAAACGATGAAGGGGCAGAACATACTGCTTGACGATTTCGGCAAGGGCGCGTTTTCCTTTATAATCGTGGACGGTATGGAGGATAAGCGGGTTTCCGCACTGCGCGAAAAAATTGAAAAGGTGGATAACGTTGACAGCGCAATTTGGTACGACAGCGTTATGGATTTATCAGTACCGAAGGAAATGCTGCCTGACGACATATATAACGCCTTTAATTCGGGCGACACAACAATAATCGCGGTTTTCTTTAAAACCTCTACCTCGGCGGACGAAACAATGGACGCCATTAAAGAGGTAAGGAAAATTGCCGATAAAAACTGCTACGTAACCGGTATGTCGGCGGTTGTAACCGATCTTAAGGACCTTTGCGAGCGTGAAGAGCCGATATATGTAGGCATTGCGGTTCTGCTTTGCACGGTTACAATGATGATATTTATGGACAACTGGATAATACCGTTCCTGTTCCTTGCAAATATCGGTATGGCGATTGTGGTCAACCTCGGCTCTAACTACTTTATGGGCGAAATTTCATATGTAACAAAAGCGCTTGCCGCAGTTTTGCAGCTTGCCGTTACAATGGACTATTCAATATTCCTCTGGCACAGCTACGAGGAGCAAAAGGAACGTTACTTCGGCGATAAGCAAAGGGCAATGGCTCACGCCATAAAGGCTACAATAAGCTCGGTTGTGGGAAGTTCGATTACAACGGTTGCAGGCTTTATAGCGCTTTGCTTTATGAGCTACACATTAGGCCGCGACCTCGGTATAGTAATGGCAAAGGGCGTTTTGTTCGGGCTTATTTCCTGCGTTACGGTTTTGCCCTCTTTAATACTTGTTTGCGATAAGCTGCTTGAAAAAACAAAGCACAAAGCGCTTATTCCGCCTATGAACAGACTGACAAACTTTGTGGTCAAGCGCTCGTGGATATTCCTTATAGTGTTCTTAGTGCTTGTAGGTCCTGCCTTCTGGTGCTACACCAAAGCCAACAGCGAGGTTTATTACAATATGACCGAAACGCTGCCGAGCGATATGGAGTGTACGGTGGCAAACACAAAGCTTGAAAAAGAGTTTAACGTAGGCTCAACGCATATGGTGCTTGTCTCTGCGGATACGGACGGTAAGACCGTGCGCGAGATGAGCGGCGAAATGGAAAAGGTAGACGGCGTTAAGTTTGTTTTGGGGCTTGAATCGGTAGTGGGCAGCAGAATACCCGAAGAAGTAATACCCGACGAAGCCAAATCGGTTCTTGAAAGCGATAACTGGAAGCTTATGGTTATAAACTCAGAGTACGCAACCGCGTCCGACGAGGTAAACGAGCAGATAACCAAGCTTAACGATATACTTAAAAAATACGATAAAAACGGTATGCTTATAGGCGAGGCGCCCTGCACTAAGGATATGATCGATATTACAGACCACGACTTTAAGGTTGTTGATACAATTTCAATCGCGGCGATATTCGTTATAATACTTCTTGTTTTAAAGAGCGCTACGCTGCCTATCATACTCGTTTCGGTAATAGAGCTTGCAATATTTATAAACCTCGGCTTCTGCCACCTGCTCGGCACGTCAATGCCGTTTATAGCGCCTATTTGCATAAGCACGATACAGTTAGGCTCAACGGTTGACTATGCAATTCTTATGACTACGCGTTATAAGAGGGAGCGCTCATTGGGCGGCGACAAGAAGACCTCGGTAAGCATTGCGCTTAAAACCTCAATTCCTTCCATTGTGGTAAGCGCCCTCGGCTTCTTTGCCGCAACCTTCGGCGTCGGTCTTTATTCCGATGTTGATATTATAAGCTCCATATGCAATCTTATGGCAAGGGGCGCAATAATCAGTATGCTTGCGGTAATATTTATACTGCCTGCAATGTTTATGCTGTTTGATAAGATGATTTGCAAAACAAGTATAGGCTTTAAGCCTAAGGAGGTAACTTCAAATGAAAACCGCTAAAAAGGAACTGCTTAAAATTGTCGCGGTAGCAGCCGCAGGCGTAATTGCGGGCACAGGCGTTACCGCCGCCACAATAGGCGCCGCAAAAAAGACCGACGGCACAAAAAGCACGGCAACCTCGGTTTCTTCCGAAAGCGAAAGCAAAACCGAAAGCACCGCTAAAAACGAGACCGTTTATGTGCTTGCAAACGCCGACGGTTCGGTTAAAAAGATAATTGTAAGCGATTGGATAAAAAACAGCCTTAACGAAAAATCGCTCAAAGATAAAACCGATTTAAGCGACGTTAAAAACGTTAAGGGCGACGAATCCTATGTAATGGACAGCGACAATATGCGCGTTTGGAACGCGGACGGCGCGGACATTTACTATCAGGGTACAATAAGCAAGGAATTGCCGGTTGATTTAAAGGTAAGCTATAAATTAGACGGCAAAGCCGTTTCAGCCGAAGAAATTGCGGGTAAAAGCGGAAAAGCCACTATCCGTTTCGACTACACCAACAAGCAGTACAGCGAAGTGAATATAGGCGGCAAAACCGAAAAAATTTATGTTCCCTTTGCAATGCTTACCGGACTTATGCTTGATAACGACGTATTTTCAAACGTAAGCGTTACAAACGGCAAAATAATAAACGACGGCGATCGTATGGTAGTAGCCGGCTTTGCGCTTCCGGGTCTTCAGCAAAACCTTAATTTAAGTAAGGATAAGCTTGAAATTCCCGATTATGTTGAAATAACAGCAGACGTTAAAAACTTTGCGCTTACAACAACGCTTACCCTTGCGGCGAACAGCCTGTTTAATGAAATTGATACCTCAAAGCTTAACTCCGCCGACGATTTGCAGGCGCAGTTAAACGAGCTTACAAGCGGTATGACAAAGCTTATAAACGGCTCTTCCGAGCTGTATGGCGGTCTTACGATACTGCTTTCAAAATCGAAAGAGCTTGTAGCCGGAATTGATAAATTGGCGGCGGGAAGCGATGAGCTTTTGGGCGGAACGGCGGCGCTTAACGCAGGACTTAATACCTTGGTTTCCAAAAACGGTGATTTAACCGCAGGCGCTAAACAGGTATTCGATACCTTGCTTGGCACTGTTACATCGGAATTTTCAAACAACGGTATTACGGTTTCGCTTACGGTTGAAAATTATAAATCCGAATTAAATTCGCTTTTAACAGATCCCGACGATACACAAAAAGCCGAGCTTACAGCAATAGCAAATACGGCGCTTGAAGCAAAGCTTGAGGCGAAAGGTATTCCGCAGCCGCTTTACAAGGGCGTAAAGGTTTTGTTGGCGCAAAAGCTTAACGCGGGTAAAACTCAAGACGAGGCTATGGCGGAAATAGGACAGCTTATCGCCGCCGCTCCGGCAGAAGTTATAGCTGCCGGAAGCGTACAGGGTGCAGATGAAATAATTAACGCTCTTTGCCTTAATTTGGCTAAGCAAACATTAAAGCCCTCGGTTGAAAGCGCTATAAAAAGCCTTGACAGCTACAATACATTCTATCAGGGTGTGCTTGCTTACACCGCAGGCGTTAAAGACGCGGCGGACGGCAGCGCAAAGGTAAACGCAGGCGCTAAGCAATTGAAGGACGGTACAGCCGAGCTTAAAAACGGCGCTGCGCAGCTAGTTCCGGGCGTTGGGCAGTTGTCTGACGGTTCAAAGCAGCTTGCAGACGGTATTAAAGAGCTTAACGATAAGGGCATAAGCAAGCTGACAGGTCTTGCCGGCGATGATTTGCAAAACCTTGTAGACAGAGTAAAGGCAACGGTCGAGGTTTCAAGGAATTATAAGTCCTTCGCAGGAATTGCAGACGGCGCGGACGGCAGCGTTAAGTTTATATATAAGACCGATGAGGTCAAGGCTGAGTAACTTGGATTAAAGAAAAAACGGTTCCGAAAAATCGGAACCGTTTTTTATGCGTATTAAAGCGCCGCAGGTGTAAAGCCTAAATCGCTTAAGGTATCAAGCGCGGTTTTAAGGCAATGCTCGCAGCCGTTTACCGTAACGGTTTTATCCTCAAGTGATACGGTAAAATCAAGCTTTTCGGCGGTAAGCGCCTTTGTAATGCGGTTTACGCAGGCGTTACAGTGCATATCGGGTACAGAGATTTTTCTTTCCATTTCAGTTCCTCATTTCATAAGCTTTTGCAGGGTTAAAACAAGCTCGTCTATAACCGAGTCGTCCCCCCGTCTTATATTTTCAGCCACACAGGTGTGTATGTGGTTTGAAAGCAATTCCTTGTTAAACGCGTTAAGCGCCGCGCTTATTGCCGAAACCTGAGTGAGAATATCGGTGCAGTACGCGTCGTTTTCAAGCATATTTTTAACGCCGCGCACCTGTCCCTCAATTCGGTTAAGTCGGTTTATAAGCGAGCGGTATTCGCCCTCGCTTCGGTGCTTGCGCTTTTTTGAACATTCACATTCGCTCATAGCTTTTTACTCCTTAATCTTAATGCGTTGCTTACCACAAATACCGAGCTTAGCGACATTGCAAGCCCTGCAAGCATAGGACTTAAAAGCGAGCCGCCGAACAGATACAAAAGCCCTGCCGCCACGGGTATGCAAACCGTGTTATAGCAAAACGCCCAGAAAAGGTTTTCTTTAATGTTTGTAATTGTAAGGCGGCTTAATCTTATCGCGCGCGGCACGTCTACGGGGTCGCTTTTCATAAGCACAATATCCGCCGCCTCTATTGCAATATCGCTGCCGCCGCCGATAGCGCAGCCTATATCCGCCTTTGTAAGGGCGGGGGCATCGTTTATGCCGTCGCCGACCATCATAACGGTGCCGTATTGCGACTGTATTTTTTCAACCGTTTCAGCCTTTTGTTCGGGCAGAACCTCGGCGTATACCTCGTCTGCTCCCACTATGCCGCCTATATAATCGGCGCACGCCTTATTATCGCCCGAAAGTATAACCGTATGCACGCCGAGCTTTTTAAGGCGGCTGAACGCCTCGCGCGAGGTTTCTCTTACGCTGTCCGCAACCGCTATAACGCCGAGCGCTTTATTATCCGCGCTTACGTATATAAGCGATTTGCCCTCGCTTGCCAATTGCTCGCCCTTGCTTTTATATGCTGAAACGTCTATGCCGTTTTCCGTTAAAAGCGCCGCGCTGCCGAGCAGAACGGTCTTCCCGTCCGCTGCGGCGGAAATTCCCTTACCCGAAATGTTTTTAACGTCATCGGGGCGATTTTCGGGCTTTATGCCTTTTTCCGCTGCGTATGCCGTAACCGCCTTTGCAAGCGGGTGGTCCGAAACCGCTTCCACCGCCGCGGCATAATACAAAAGCTCTTTTTCGTTATCGGAGCATACGTCGGTAACTGCCGCCTTGCCAACGGTTACGGTTCCTGTTTTATCAAAAATAACCGCTTTTACTTTGTGGGTGATCTCAAGTATTTCACCGTTTCGTATCAGTATTCCGTTAGAGGCGCCAAGCCCCGTTCCCACCATAATGGCGGTAGGCGTTGCAAGCCCCAACGCGCACGGGCAGGCTATAACCAAAACGCCTGTAAACACCTTTAACACAAACGAGATTTCCTTGCCTGCAATAAGCCATGCGGCGGCGGCTAAAACGGCAATTATTATTACCGCAGGCACAAAAACGCCGGCAACCTTATCCGCCGTTTTTGAAATGGGGGCATTTTTATTCTGCGCGTCCTCAACAAATTTTATTATTTTTGCAAGCGCGGTATCTTCCCCTATATTTGTTACCTTAACGTAAATAACTCCGCTTATGTTTATGCTGCCGCCTATTACCCTGCTGCCTGTGCTTTTCTCAACGGGTATGCTTTCTCCCGTAAGCATGGCTTCGTTTACGCTGCTTATACCGTCTGTTACAACGCCGTCAAGCGGTACCTTAGCGCCCGGCTTTACAATAATCGTTTCGCCGACGGCTACCTCTCCGGTAGGAACGGTAAGCTCCTTGCCGTCTCTTAAAACCACCGCGGTATCCGGCGAAAGCTCCATAAGCTTTTTAATTGCGGATTCGGTTTTTTTCTGGCTTCTTAGCTCTAACTGTTTGCCGAGAGACACAAGCGTTATAACCACCGCAACGCTTTCATAATAAAGATTATGTACAGCGTGGTGATAATAGGGAATGGCATAGGTCATTACAACGCTGTATATAAACGAAGCCCCCGCGCCTATGGCTACAAGCGAGTCCATATTCGGGTTGCCGCGAAACAGCAGCGGTATTCCCGTGGTGAAAAACCTTTTGCCTATAAACATTACGGGTATTGTAAGCAAAAGCTGCGTAAGCGCAAAGCCGTAGGGGTCCTTAGTCATATCCGCAAAAAACGGTACGGGTAGATTTTTCACCATCATTTGCCCCATTGAAACATAAAGCAGCACCGCCGATAATACTGCGGATATTATAAGCCCCGAAAAGCCGCTTTTTACTTTTTTTTCGGGCCGCTTTTCAGCCGCCTTTTCCTGCGCTTCGGGCGATATGCCGAAGCCCGCGCGTTCAACCGCCCTTTTAAAATCGGCAGGACCTGTTTTTGCTTCATCGTAGCTTACCGTCATTTTTTCGGTCACAAGGTTAACCTCGCAGCTTTCAACGCCGTCGAGCTTTGAAACCACGCGCTGAACCGAGGCGGAGCAGGCGGCACAGGACATACCGCTTATATTATATCTTTCTTCCTTCATAGGCATTTCCTTTCCAAATACCCCATACGGGTATATGACAGTAATTATATACCCCCATACGGTATTTGTCAATAGTATGCCCGAATTTTTTTAATTCACTCCGTAATACCCCCTTAATATTTCAAGTCCCCTCAGCAAAAGTCCGTGCACCGATTGCCTTGAAATACAAAGCCTGTCCGCAGTTTCGGCGTCTGAAAAGCCGTAAACGTAACGGCTTATAATAACAAATTTTTGTTTTTCCGATAACAGCTTAAGCCCTTCGGTTAAGGCTATTCTTGTATCAAATTCGTAAGCTTCGGCTCCCGAATTATCAAAAAGCTCCTCGCATTCGGCGCGGTATTTACTGTTTCTTTTTGATAGGTTTATGTACTGGTTTCGCAGCGATACCGCCAGATACCTTTTAAGCGTGTCTGAGCCGTCGGCTTTAAATTTTTTTATATCTATCTCGTAAATAAGCTCTAACAAAAATACCGTAAGCTCCTGTGCGGCGTCCTCATATCCGAGCTTTTTTGCGTAAAATGAAATAAGCCTGTCGCAAACCCCGTAAAGCTCCCCGAAACGGGACATATCCTGCCCTTTAATTTCCTTAATAATTGCCGATAATTCTTTATTGCACATTTTATTTGCCTGCCTTTCTGCTATTTAGAAACGAAAAAAGCAGGTGTTTTGTAAACATACAAAAAAATTAAATTTTAATTTGCTTTTGCCGCTTTTTAAACTCTGCCTTCTCATTCGTGAAATTTTATATAAATAATTTTCAAATTTTCACATTTTTGGAGTAAAAGGCTGTTTTTATAGAGTAAAAGCAATTTTTTTGCTATTTTGGGTCAGAAAAAGTTAAATATTGACATTTAATGGCTAATGTTGTATAATATTGTCGAAATATGTCAAATAAGGGCGGTGCCGAATATTAAAAATGAAAATAGCAATTTGCGACAATGATATTAAGAGCCTGAAAAAGAGCAAAAAAACGGTGTACGAATATTTAAACAGACGTAACATTGACTCGGTGGTAGACGAATTTACATCGGGCGTCGCACTGCTTAAGAGCAACTGTAATTATTTGGTTGTAATACTTGAATACCATATAGGGGATATTAACGGGCTTGAAACCGCCGCGCTTATTCACAAGCGCAATCCTAAATGCGCAATTATTTTTTTAAGCGAATGCAGCGAGTTTGTATTTGATTCGTTCAAGGTAAATCCGTACAGATTTCTTTTAAAGCCGCTTGAGCGCAACGCGCTTTTCAACGCGCTCGACGATTATTTCGGCACCCGCATAAGCGACAGACCCGTTTGGGTAAAATGCGGCGACGACATCGTTTGCTTTAATACGGGGGATATTTATTATCTTGAAGCGGATAATAAAAACTGTCTTATCCGTCTTGAGGACGAGAGCGTGCGCTGCAACAAAACAATGGCAAGGGTATACGGCGTACTGCCTAAAAATCATTTTTGCAAAATAAACAGGGCGTTTGTGGTAAACTTTAATTACATTTCGGCTTACAGCAGCGACAGCATATGCCTTAATAACGGCGAAATTCTGCCGCTCAGCCGAAATTACTGTAAAAGCTTTAAGGAGGAATACTTAAGCTACGCCAATCCGTGCGTACTGTAAAAAAAGTGTATAAAAGGTTGATTTTAGGTTTAAAAAAAGGTATTATATAAGTATTAAGTAAATTTCGGAGGAAAAAATGTTAGAGCTGAAAAACATTTCCTTCAGCGCCGGTGACGGCGAAGGGGAAAAAGAGATATTAAAAAACGTAAGCCTTAAAATAGATGAAAGCTTTACGGTGATAACAGGACCTAACGGCGGCGGAAAATCAACGCTTGCAAAAATAATAGCGGGTATAATAAAGCCGACAGACGGCGCTATATTGCTTGACGGGGAGGATATAACCGGTCTTTCGATAACCGAGCGCGCAAACAAGGGTATAAGCTTTGCCTTTCAGCAGCCGGTGCATTTTAAGGGCATACGCGTGCACGATCTGTTAAGCCTTGCAGCCGGTAAGGATTTAAGCCTTAACGACGCCTGCGATTATCTTTCGCAGGTAGGTCTTTGCGCGCGCGATTATATTGAGCGCGAGGTAAACGCCTCGCTTTCGGGCGGCGAGCTTAAAAGAATAGAAATTGCAACCGTTTTGGCGCGTTCGACTAAGGTTTCGCTGTTTGACGAGCCTGAGGCGGGCATAGACCTTTGGAGCTTCGGAAACCTAATTAACGTGTTTGAAAAAATGCACGGCAGTCTCGGCGGCTCGATAATAATAATCTCCCATCAGGAGCGTATTCTTAATATAGCCGATAAAATAGTTGTTATAGACGGCGGAAGCATTAAAGCCACCGGCACAAAGGAAGAGGTTTTGCCGGAGCTTTTAGGCACTGTTGAAAGCGGCTGCAGGGCGATCTCCTGCAAGGAAGGGGAGGCTTAACAATGAACAACACCGAGCTTGAGCTTTTAAAGATAATAGCCGATATGGGCGCAACGACCGAGGGCGCTTACAATATCCGCGCCAACGGTCAGCTTGCAGACCGTAAGGTAACGGAAAATATAAATATAAAAACAAAGACCGATAACCCCGGAATAGATATAATAATAAAGCCGGATACAAAGGGCGAAACCGTTCATATTCCGGTTATTATCAGCGAAACGGGACTTACCGATCTTGTATATAACGATTTTTATATAGGCGATAACTGCGATGTAACAATAGTGGCGGGCTGCGGCATACACAACTGCGGCGAAAGCCTGTCGCGGCACGACGGTATTCACACCTTTTACATCGGCAAAAACGCAAAGGTTAAATATATTGAAAAGCATTACGGCGAGGGCGACGGCAACGGCGAAAACGTTATGAACCCCACCACAATAGTCAATATCGAAGACGGCGGCTATATGGAAATGGAAACCGCGCAGATAAAGGGTATAGACTCAACAAACCGCGTTACAAAGGCGCGCCTTAAGGATAATGCAACAATAGTTATACACGAAAAAATTATGACACACGGAAAACAGAGAGCGCAAACCGATTTTACCGTTGATCTTGACGGCGAAAATTCGGGAGCGAACGTGATCTCGCGTTCGGTTGCAAAGGGCAGCTCGTTCCAGAAGTTTTTATCAAAAATCAACGGCAACAACGTCTGTAACGGTCATACCGAGTGCGACGCCATAATTATGGACTCCGGCCGTGTTACCGCAATACCCGAGCTTACGGCGAATAATATAGACGCCTCGCTTATTCACGAGGCGGCAATAGGCAAAATAGCCGGCGATCAGCTTATAAAGCTTATGACCTTGGGCCTGACCGAGGCGCAGGCGGAGGAGCAGATTATAAACGGATTTTTAAAATAAGCCCGTTTTGTTAATATCGTTATCGTGTATAACGGTGACGTATTTAACAGAGGATAATTCGCAGATCATCGTGCTGCAGCCTCTGTACAGCTTAAGTATCAGGTAATCGGCGCCTACCTCTAACAGGGTTCCCACTCTGCTTTCAAGTCTGCCGCCTATAAGCGACTCCACCCGCACAAGCTTGCCTACGCATTTTTTTAAAATATCCGTAATGCGGCAGGGGGCGGAGGAAACGGCGGGCGGCGCAGCTTTTACCTTTGCTTCACCGCATTTTTTAAGGTAGCTCTCGTAATAATTCAGGTCCTTTTCACTTACAATAGGGCAGGGAAAGTTTTTTTCCATAGCTTATCAGCTCCAAATATTATTATTTACTATATGATATGAAACGAACGCCTACGGCGTTATTAAAAGAGGAGGAAAAGTATGTCTACACCGCATATAGCAGCCGAAAAAGGCGATTTTGCAAAAACCGTGCTTATGCCGGGCGATCCGTACCGTTCGGCGCTTATTGCCGAAAGCTTTTTAAGCGAAGCCCGCCTTGTGAACGACGTGCGCGGGGTGCGCGGCTATACGGGGCTTTATAAGGGCATTCCCGTTTCGGTTATGGCAAGCGGTATGGGTATGCCGTCTATCGGTATTTATTCTTACGAGCTTTATAATTTTTTCGGCGTTGAAAATATTATACGGGTAGGCTCGGCGGGCTCTTACAGCCGAAACGTTAAGGTGCGCGATATTGTAATTGCTATGGGGGCTTGCACCGATTCGGCATATGCCTCGCAGTTTAACCTGCCCGGCACGTTTGCGCCCGTGGCGGATTTTAATTTGCTTGAAACGGCGGTTAAAAAGGCGCGCGAATTGAAATTTAATTTTCACGTCGGTAATGTGATTTCAAGCGACCGCTTTTACGGCGACAGTGCCGATCTGCCTATAGCGGAGCAGCCGCAGAGCCTTTGGGGTAAAATGGGCGTGCTTGCGGTTGAAATGGAAACGGCGGCGCT
>ERZ773139.4110-NODE-4110-length-12036-cov-4.279442_pt1 | contig 12036 bp, 10 predicted proteins | sample MGYA00580854_ERZ773139 | MGnify/ENA primary metagenome ERZ773139 (study PRJEB29015, sample SAMEA2737809) | human gut metagenome | biome: human gut; feature: human-associated habitat; material: faeces | place: China | collected 2012 ...
GCGACCAGCTCCTTGTTGGAGGTGACAACGCTTTTGCCGTTTTGCAGGCAGTCTTTCACAAACTCATACGCCGGATGCAGCCCGCCCATGGTTTCCACCACAATGCGGATCTCCTTGTCCTGCAAAATGTCCTGAAAATCCTTGGTGAACAAATTCGCGTAAGGGCAATCGGGAAAATCGCGCAAATCCAACACGCGGCGCAGCTCGATCGCTCCGCCCGCCTTGTGCGCAATACCGGCGGCGTTTTTGTGCAGCACTTCCGCCACACCGGAGCCAACCACGCCGTGCCCCAAGATAGCCACATATGTCAATGGAAATCCCCCTTATATACAAAACTATTCTCCTATTCTACCAATAGTTTCCGGCGTAGTCAAGCAAGATTTTGCCATATCCCGCCGCGGGTTTGGCGTGGACGGACGGCGAGGTGCGGTGTGGGGGCGCGGCAGGGCGGCGCGGTCTGGACATATTGCAGCAGGAACCGCCCGCCGCCGCGAAACACTTTGGGTAGATGGCTGATTTTTATCAAAAAGGCGCAAGAATGCCGGGCGGATGGCGGCAAGCCGAAAATGAACGGTTTCTTAAAGTGGGGGAAAAGAGGTTGCGCCCGCGGCCAAAAATGGATATACTAGGAAAAAAGACGATATATTCACGGAAAAAGGGGGAGTTGCCATGGCTACACCACCATTGAACGGCTCGCCGGCGGACCGGCTGGAGCAGCGACGGGGCTTTTTGATCAATTTGGCCTATTGGCTGGTTTGGGCGGGCATCGCCATTTTAGCGATCCGATGCACCGCCATGTGGCTGATGCCGTTTGTGTTTGCGTTTTTGGTAGCGGCGGCGCTGCAAAAGCCGCTGCGCTTTCTGGTGAAGATCGCCAAAGGCAGCCGCAAGTTTTTTTCGGTGTTTCTGGTGATCCTGATGGTGCTGCTGCTTGCAGGAGTGGTGGCGCTGGTCGGATGGCGGCTGATCGCGAGCGCTGCCCATTTTGTGGGGAATAAGGACAACATCCAAATGGTGCAGGATGCGATCACGGGGGTAGGTACCTCGCTGCAGAATTTCGTTACCCAGATCTCGGTGAATTTGCCGAAAGACGCGGTGGAGTCGCTGAACAACGGGATTGCGAATTTGTCCGAACAGCTGGTGGGGCTGGTGACCGGCGCGCTCAGCACGGCGGCAACCGCGACCATCGGGTTGACCGCCAAGCTGCCGATGCTGCTGCTGAGCTTTATCATCTGGATCGTGGCATCGGTGTTTTTGACTATCGATTATCATCAGGTGGTGGGATTTTTCGTGCGGCAGCTGCCGGATCGCCACGCCGAGCTGTACCAAACGGTGAAGGAGCTGTGCACCAACACCCTGTTCCGGCTGCTGAAAGCGTACGCGCTGCTAATGTTTATCACCTTTGTGGAGCTGTCGGTCGGCTTGCTGATTTTGCGGGTGAAAGGGGCGGTCTGGTTGGCGGCGCTGATCGCGATCGTGGATATTTTGCCGGTGCTGGGCACCGGTACCGTGCTGATTCCGTGGACGCTGTTCGAGCTGATCTCCGGCAACTTCGGCATGGCGCTGGGGCTGTTGATCCTGTATGTGTTCATCACGGTGCTGCGCAACATTCTGGAGCCGCGGCTGGTCAGCTACCAGATCGGGCTGAACCCGCTGGTAACGCTGTTTTTCATGTATCTGGGCTTGCAGATCGCCGGGGTCGCGGGGATGATGCTGTTCCCGGTGGTGGTGATGATTCTGGTGCAGCTGCAGGAAAGCGGCCATGTGCATATCTGGAAATAAGCGCTCTGGGAGCATTAAAAAAGGCGGACACCGGTTTTCCGGTGCCCGCCTTTTTGGCAGTGTTTATATAAAGATTATTCCGCGGTGACCCGTTCGATAAACGCGACCAGCTCGGTGGGATCCGCCAAGCTGTGGGGATGGTGGTCGCAGTCCGGCTTCAGCACCGTGTGGATGGTACCGCCCAGCCGCTCGTAGATGGCGTTCAGCCGCCCGCCGTTTTCGCTGTATTCCAGGGTTTTGTCCGCCAGCCCTGCGACCAGCAGGATCGGGATGCCCGCGCGGCAGAGGTCCTCCGCTTTATCCAGCGGGTTACCATGAAAATCCTTGGCGGTTTCATCGGTCAGCCCGTACCAGCGCTTGCAGTCCTCCCATTCCTTGTCCTGACGAGGATTGGTGGCAAATCCGCCCGGCCAGTTGCAAATGTCCAGCAGCGGCGCATCCAGATACAGGCAGGATACCTTATCGGGGTGGGCGGCGGCATAGTTGCAGGCGTACAGCCCGCCGCGCGAAAAGCCCTCCAGCACCGTTTTGTCGCACAAATTCCATTCGCTCACCACCAGCTGGCGGAAGCTTTCCATCCATTCCACCGCCTGCGGGCAGCCGTACATATCGCTGATATGGAAATAGGTGAGGCACCAGCCGCGTTCCAGCAGCGCGCGATCCACTGTGTCGAATGCGCCCAAAAATTCCGCCCGCCAGATCCAGCGGTTGCCCGGCTGCAGCGGGGTGTGCGGGAAGATGACGCAGCCATCGTGCCCTTCGCAGGAAAAGTCCAGTCGTTGGTATCCGTTCCATTCACTTTGGGTTGTTGCGATCATGCCAAAGTCCTCCTTGCGGCGTAAAATTCGTTGCGTTTATCATAGCACAAACCGCTATTTTGCGCCAGTAGAAATCCGGCGCGTATATTTTACATCCAAACGGGCAAAATTTTTATCGTTCCCTCTTGACAAATTCCAGAAATCGGATATAATAATAAAGCTGTCAGCAATATTGCGGAATTGTGTAAGGGTAGCACTGCAGTCTCTGAATCTGCCTGTCGGGGTTCGAATCCCTGTTCCGCAGCCAAAACGCCGTGAACCACCGTTCACGGCGTTTTTTGTGATATATTCCCCCGCGCGGGGGTGATGATACCGAAAGGGCGTGTGCGTGTTGAAAATTGGAAATGTAGAGATCACCGGCAAAGCGGCGCTGGCGCCCATGGCGGGAGTAGCCGACCGGGCGTTTCGCCAGATCTGTGTGGAATACGGTGCCGCCTATGTGGTGGGCGAAATGGTCAGCTGTAAGGGCTTGTGCTTTCAGGATAAAAAAAGCCGCGAGCTGCTGAAGCTGGACGAGAGCGAGCATCCCGCCGGGGTGCAGCTGTTTGGCGATGATCCGGCGCTGATGGCGCGGGGCGCGCAGCTGGCGATGGAGTATCATCCGGACATCATCGACATCAACATGGGCTGTCCCGCGCCCAAAATCGCGGGCAACCACTGCGGCAGCGCGCTGATGCGCGAGCCGGAGCTGTGTCGCCGCATCGTGCAGGCGGTCAAGGACGCGGTGCCGGTGCCGGTCACCGCCAAAATCCGCAAGGGATATTCCCGCGACAGTGTCAACGCGGTGGAGGTGGCGCGCGCGTGCGAAGCGGGCGGCGCGGACGCGGTGACGGTGCATGGCCGCACCCGCGACCAGATGTATGCGCCGCCGGTGGATTGGGAGATCATCCGGCAGGTCAAACAGGCGCTGTCCATCCCGGTGATCGGCAACGGCGATGTCACCTCGGCCGCACAAGCCGCCGCGCTGTACGAGCAGACGGGCTGTGACCTCATTATGGTGGGGCGGGGAGCGCTGGGCGCGCCTTGGCTGTTTGCCCAGATCGAGGCGTATCTCACCCACGGGCGGATCTTGCCCGACCCGCCGGTCGCCAAGCGGATGCAGGTGCTGTGCCGGCAGGTGGAACGCGCGGTGGAGCTGAAAGGCGAGCGGGTGGCGCTGCGGGAGGCGCGCAAGCACGCGGCGTGGTATATGAAAGGCTGGCGCGGCGCGGCATCGCTGCGGGCGCAGGCGGGGCAGCTCACCTGTATGGACGATGTGTATGCGCTGTGCGCTCGCGCCATACAGGAGCAGGAAAACGAGCCTGCCTGAAAAAATAACCATAATAAAAGCCGGATGGTTCCGCAGAACCATCCGGCTTTTTATGCATCATAGGGGATTATTTGCTTTTCAGCGATTTGGCGTGCCAGATGTTGTCGGCATAATCGCGGATCGCGCGATCGGCGGCAAACACACCGCTGGCGGCGGTGTTGAGCAGAGCCATCTTCGCCCAATGCTGCTTGTCGGTATACGCTTGCGCCGATAGCGCCTGAGCGCGGGCGTAGTCCTCGAAGTCCGCCAGCACCATATACGGGTCCTTGCTGGTCAGCGAACCGGCGATCTCGCCGAAGGTCTGGCCGCCGATGCCGTGGTACATCGCATCCACCGCGCGGTGGACGCGCGCATCGCTGGTGTACAGCGCCTGCGGGTCATACCGCGGTTTCAGCGCCTCCACCTCGTCGGCGGTCATGCCGAACAGGAACATATTCTCCTTGCCGACCGCTTCGCAAATTTCGACATTCGCGCCGTCCAGCGTGCCCAGCGTCAGCGCGCCGTTCATCATCAGCTTCATGTTGCCGGTACCGCTGGCTTCGGTGCCCGCCAGCGAGATCTGCTCGGAAATATCCGCCGCCGGCATCAACAGCTCCGCCAGCGTCACGCGGTAATCTTCCAGATACACCACCCGCATTTTTTCGCGGATGATGGGGTCTTTTTCAATCTCCTGCGACAGCGCATAGATAAACTGGATGATCTTTTTCGCGAGGAAATAGCCGGGCGCCGACTTCGCCGCGAACACATAGGTGCGGGGGGTAACCTCTTTGTTCGGGTTGTCCTTCAATTCCAGATAGGTGTGCAGAATGTGCAGCGCGTTCAAATGCTGGCGCTTGTATTCGTGCAGCCGCTTCACCTGTACATCAAACAGCGAATCGGGATCCAGCGTAACCCCCATCGTCTTTTTCACATACGCCGCCAAACGCTCTTTGTTCTGGCGCTTGATCGCGGAAAATTCCGCCAGCGCCGCCGCGTCGTCCGCCAGCGGGCGCAGTTTTTCCAGCTGGGCGGCATCCTTGACAAAGCCATTGCCGATATGCTTTTCGATAAAGCCGGTCAGCGCCGGGTTGGCTTGGCACAGCCAGCGGCGGTGGGCAATACCGTTGGTGACGTTGGTGAATTTTTCCGGCATCACCGAATAGGCATCTTTGAACACATCCGCCTTCAAAATATCGCTGTGCAGCCGCGACACGCCGTTGACCGAATGCGCCGCCGCCACGCACAGGTTCGCCATGCGCACCACGCCGTAGCTGATGATCGCCATACGCCCCACTTTTTCGTGGTCGCCGCCGGTCGCCTGCATCATCGCTTCGCTGAAGCGGTTGTTGATTTCGCGCACGATCTGATAAATGCGGGGCAGCCGCTCTTTGAACAGATCCTCCGGCCAGCATTCCAGCGCCTCCGCCATAACGGTGTGGTTGGTATACGCCACCGTGCGGGTGACCAGATCCCACGCCTGATCCCAGCCGTAGCCGCATTCGTCCATCATAATGCGCATCAGCTCGGGAATCGCGAGGGTGGGGTGGGTGTCGTTGATATGCACCGCCGCCATATCCGGCAGATTGTCCAGCGTGCCGTATTCTTCCAAATGGCGCTGCACGATGTCCTGCACCGATGCCGACACCAGGAAATACTGCTGGGTCAGCCGCAGCGATTTGCCCTCGCGGTGGTTATCCGCCGGATACAGCACCTGGGTGATGACCTCCGCCATGGCTTTTTGCTCCATCGCGCGCATATAGTCGCCCTGATTAAACAGCGACATATCCATGCCGGGCGAGGTTGCCCGCCACAGCCGCAGGGTGGACACGCCCTTGCCGTCTTTGCCTGCCACCATCATGTCGTAGGGCTGGGCGATGACTTCGGTCGCATCTTCGCGTTCAATGTGGTGGTAACCCTCGTTATCCCACCACTCGTTGATCTTGCCGCCGAAATACACTTTTTTCGCCAGCTCCGGACGCGGCAGCAGCCAGCTTTCGCCGCCGGGCAGCCAGAAATCCGGCAGCTCGGTCTGCCAGCCGTCCACCAGCTTTTGGCGGAAGATGCCGTATTCGTACAGCAGCGAATACCCGATGGCGGGCATGCTTTGGGTGGCAAGACCGTCCAGGAAGCAGGCCGCCAGCCGCCCGAGTCCGCCGTTGCCGAGGCCGGCGTCCGGCTCCAGCTCATACAGCGTGTCCAGTTTAACGCCCCATTGGCGCATCACCTTTTCGGCGGCACCGGTCATATTCAGGTTATACAGCGTGTTTTTCAGCGAACGCCCCATCAGAAATTCCATGCACAGATAGTACACCTGCTTGGCGTTTTCCTTGTGGGTTTCGCTGATATAGGCGACCCGGCGCTCGCGCATCAGATCGCGCAGCACCAGCACCAGCGCGTTGTACAGGTTTTCGTTGGTCGCCTCTTCCGGCTGCACCGAAAAATGGTGCAGCAGCTTGGCTTCCAGCCGTTCGGTCAATTCTTTTTGCGTGGGGGCTTTGAACGCAGCAAAGCCTTCCGCCGCTTTTTTGGATGCTTGTGGCATTATCCATCAAACCCTTTCTGGTTGTGTGTGTAAAATAAGTACCTTTTTATTATATAGCGTTCGCGCGCGGTTTGCAAGCCAAATCCCGCGGAACTTTTTGCCCGCTTTTTTCTACAATTCCGGCTGGACAATCGTCCCGCGAGTTGGTATACTAATCATATTAGCTTCCACCATTTACGATATCCAGACAGGAGGAGCATTATGCGAAAATGTATAGCAGGATTGCTTTGCGGGCTCGCGCTGGTGGTTGGCGCGTTTCCGGCGGCAGCGGAATTTTCCATTCCGGCAGGCTATGTCGATAAACGGCTGGTCATCGCGACCGAGCCGGGCAAAACCGACAGCGATTATGTGGCGTATTATCAAAACGGCACCAAAACCTCGCTCGATGACATCTCGTGGGTGGACGGCCGCGAGGGTCACGGCAAGGCGGTGTCGCTGAGCGGCAAGGATGATTTTCTTGCCGTCGGCTACGACCAGCTGCGGCTGACCAATTTCAGTGTGTCCATGTGGGTCAACTGGAAAGGCGCGGTGGATGGCAAAACCGCCGATCAGCGGCTGCTGTCCATCGTGCAGGATGCGGACAACTACATTGCGCTGTCGCCGCTGCACAAGGATGACAGCCAGCCCGACAGCCAGGGGCGCATCATCAACGGGTTGTATCTGGATGTGACCATTGCGGGCGAACGCGAAACCGGCTATAAAGCCAGCGCACCGGAGGTGCAGACCGGCTTGCCCCAAAACGAGTGGCACCACATCGCGCTGGTGGCGCGTCAGCCGTATTTGTCGCTGTATGTGGACGGGGTGCTGCACGCACAGGCGATGTGGAGCATCGGCTTGCGCGAGCTGAATCCGCAATATTTGCGCATCGGCGGCGGGATGAGCGGCGATGCATCGCTCAACGCGCTGGTGGACGATGTGGAACTGTATGGCTTTGATTTGAGCAGCGACCAGCTGAAAATGCTGGCGGGCGGGGTGGATCCGTTGGAGCCGGGTGCCACTGTGCCGCCCACCACCACCGCCGCGCCGGCGACCCGCCCCACCACCACCTCCACCACCGCGATCAATTTGGATGATCCCGGCAAGGATCAGAGCCTGAAAGTGGCGCTGACGGTTGGCGGCTGCGGCTTGGGCATTTTTGTGCTGTTGACGCTGGGGGCGCTGCTGCTGGGTAAAAAGCCCCCGCGGGAGGGGGACGCATGAGGCGCGCCGCGCGGGTCATCGCGCTGATCGTCGCCGGATTATGCTTGCTGGTAAGCGGGGTGTCCGCCGACACGCTGCAGGAAAAAACCTTTGCCTACACCGGCGCGCGCTGGCCGTCTCCCAACACCAATGTTGCGACCTTTTGGGAAGCGCCCACGCTGGCGGCGGGGGAAAGCCGCACCGGTGGTGTGCTGACGCTGGAAAACGCCACCGAGCAGTCCGCTACCATCACGCTGACGGAGTTTTCGCTGCCGTATGACAACGAGCAGCAGATGGCGTATCTCAACCAGCTGCATCTGCAAATCGCGGACGGCGATACGCTGCTGTATAACGGCGCGTACAGCCATCTGCTGGACGGGGACAAGCCGGTGCTGCAGGTGACGCTGGAGCCGGGCGCGTCCAAGACCTATACGGTGAACACCTCGTGTCCGTTCACCGTGTCCGGCGTCCCGAAGGAAACACCGGTCGTATCGTGGACATTTGATACGCAAGCGCCGGTGGTAGTGGAATCGTCCGCCGCCGACTGGATGCCCAGCGGGCAGACGCTCGCGCTGATCGGCTGCATTGCCGGCGCGGTGGTGTTCTTTGTGCTGTTTTTGCTGCTGCTGGTCAAATTCATCCGCAGCAAAGAGGCGTAAAACGCCGCTCGATATCTATCCGAATATAACAAAAAACGGTGCCCTGCCGGCGTTGACCGGTGGGGCACCGTTTGGTATGTTGTGGCTTTTACAGCGCTTCGACGATCGCTTTGGTATCGCGGGCGATGACCAGCTCTTCGTTGGTGGGGATCACGAACGCCCGAATCTTGGAATCGGGGGTGGTGATCTCTTTTTCTTCGCCGTGCACCTTGTTGGCTTCGACATCCAGCTTCACGCCCATAAACGCGAACGCGTTCAAGATCTCGGCGCGCAGCGCATCCTGGTTTTCGCCGATACCGGCGGTGAACACCAGCGCGTCCACACCGCCCAGCGCGGCGATGTAGCCGCCGACATATTTGATGATCTCATAGGTGCGCATATCCCATGCCAGCTTGGCGCGCTCGTTACCCGCCTTGACCGCCGCGTCAATGTCGCGGTCGTCGCTGGAGATGCCGGAAATGCCCAGCATACCGGATTTCTTGTTCAGCACCACATCCATTTCGGAGGGCGAGAAATGCTCTTTTTCCATGATGAAGGTGACGACCGAGGGATCGATCGCGCCCGAGCGGGTGCCCATCATAAAGCCGTCCAGCGGGGTCAGACCCATGGTGGTATCCACCACATGGCCGTCGCGCAGCGCGGCAATGGACGAACCGTTGCCCAGATGCAGGGTGATGATCTTGGTGCCCTCGCCATCGGGTTTGCCCAGCAGCTCGCAGCAGCGATGGCTGTGGGAGGTGCCGTGGAAGCCATAGCGGCGCACGGCGTATTTTTCATAATACTCGTACGGCACGCCGAACATATATGCATACGGCGGCATGGTCTGGTGGAACGAGGTGTCGAACACCACGACCTGCGGAATCTCGGTGCCGAACGCGGCGGTAGCCGCACGGATACCCTGCACATGCGCCGGATTGTGCAGCGGCGCCAACGCGGAGTAGCCTTCGATATCTTTCACAACCTGCTCGTCGACCAGCACGGAATGGTCAAATTTCGCGCCGCCCTGCACGATACGGTGACCGATCGCGGACACTTCGTCCAGGCTGTCGATGACCTTGCCTTCGCCGCTCAGCAGCGCGTCTTTGACGATGTTGAACGCGGCGGTGTGGTCGGGCATCGCGACATCGCGTTTGATGACCTTGCCGTCGGCGGTTTTGTGGGTGAATTTGCCGTCGATACCGATGCGTTCGCAGTTGCCCTTTGCCAGAACCGACTCGTCCTGCATATCAATCAACTGATATTTCAGCGAGGAGCTGCCGGCGTTGATGACTAGAATTTTCATGTGTACATCTGCCTTTCCCTATGGTTGATTTTCATTTGGCAATACCGTATAATACTAGTATCATAATACAATAAAAGCGGTTTTTCAAGAGAAAAGGAGGGAATATTTTGAAAATAGCGGGAATTATCGCGGAATATAACCCTTTCCACAACGGACACGCGTATCACATTGAGCGCACCCGCGCCGAAAAAGGCGGGTGCGAAGCCACCCATATGGTGGCGGTGATGAGCGGCAACTTCGTCCAGCGGGGCGAACCGGCGCTGCTGCCCAAAGCCGATCGGGTGCGCATGGCGCTGGCGGGCGGCGCCGATTTGGTGCTGGAGCTGCCGCTGCCGTGGGCGCTGTCCTCGGCGGAGGCATTCGCCCGGGGCGGGGTGGCGATCCTGAACGCGCTGGGGTGTGTGGACACCCTCAGCTTCGGCAGCGAATGCGGCGATGTTGCTGCGCTGGAAAAGATCGTGGATGTGATGCAGTCTGACCGCTTTCCTGCGCTGCTGCGCTATCATCTGGAGGGCGGCATCGCGTTCCCCGAAGCCCAAAGCCGCGCCGTCGCCGAAATCGGCAGCGACAAGCTGGCGGCGCTGCTGGCGCGCCCCAACAACACGCTGGGCGTGGAATATATCAAAGCGATCCGCGCGCTGGCACCGGCGATGCAGACATTTACCGTGCCGCGTATGGGCGCGGAGCATGACGATATGGCGCCGATCGGCGATACCGCGTCCGCCAGCTTTTTGCGCACCGTGATTTTGTCCGGGAAAATGCTGAACGCCGCGCCGTATATGCCGCGCACGGCGTATCGGCTGTTGAGCGAGGCAGCCGCGGCGGGGCATTGCCCGGCGGATGCCAAGCGGTTGGAACGCGGCGTGCTGGCGGCGCTGCGGCAGATGTCGGCGGACCAGCTGGCTGCTTGCCCCGGCATTTCGGAGGGGTTGCAAAACCGCGTGAAAGAAGCGGTGGCGACCGCCGCCACGCTGGACGAGCTGGAGCAGGCGATCAAAACCCGCCGCTATCCGCTTACCCGCATCCGGCGGATGCTGTGGTCGGCGTTTTTAGGGGTTCCGGCGGATCTGGCGGCGGAAACCCCGCCGTATGCGCGGGTGTTGGGCTACAACGACCGGGGTCGCGAGATACTGAATCGGGCGCGCGAAGCGTCGGCACCGCTGCTGGGGCGCGCTTCGCAGGCGGAAAAGCTGACCGGCACCGCGCGGCAGGTGTGGGAGCTGGAAAGCCGCGCCGCCGACCTGTACGCTCTCACGCTGCCTAAACCGTTCGCCTGCGGCGCGGAATACACCACCGGCGTTATCCACGCGGAGTGAGAAAAATTCATGATGTGATAAGAGAGGTGCTTTGAATGAAATCGAAAAAATGGCTGTTTGTTTGTGTTCCGATTGCTGTTATATTGGTTTTGGCGTTGGCACTTTATCTCGGTATCCAAGTATGGTTTTTTAATCCCAAAATCAATGTGGCTATCCAAGACGATGGAACCTATTACAATATGACGGCGCGGCAGCTTCTTAAGATCAAAGGCGAACCAATCGATATGATAGAAGATGATATAACGCCGTATAATGATTATTATTTTAAGGAAACCGTTTGCGGGTATGAGGCGGATAGCTGCTACGCGTTTTATCGTTCTCTGTTGGGACAGCGGCTGACAAGTGTGCATGTCACCATCTCGTGCGATAGCGCCGACGCGGCGAAAAACGTGTTTAACCGGATGTATACCCAAATGGATGCCTATTATAAAACGCAGGTAAACTATTACAACAGCGGCACAAAAACGACAGAGGAAAGCGAACTTACAGTTTCGTTCGGGACGAATGATGGTGGGGCGGGGGTGTCTAACGATATCAGTCTTTCCGGAACAAAGGTGACCATCAGCACCTTTGATTTGTACTGATAAATCGCTCATGCGAAGTGAGAAACGCTGATGATGCTGAAAATGTGAACGATCACAATTTTTGTATGTTATCCGTCCTTTGCTCTTCAACGATGTCAAAATTGTCCGGCGGATACAAATAATCGTCCCCACTATCGTCAATTAACCGATACCATCCTTTTTCAATACTGAGGACAGTATAAATTCGATCGTGGGTCAGAAGCAGAAAATCCGTTTTTCCTTTCCAGCGTACTTTCATGTAAGCATTGTCCCGCCTCTCCGTTCAAATTTTTGTGAAGGACTGTTTCTATTCCCGTTATATCTTTTTTGGAGGGCAGTTTCAATGCATCTGATTTATGCCGGATGGTGACAGTGGAGAAAAAGGTTCATAGAGTGTATACAGTCGTTTTACAGGCTGGTCATACTATCGCAACATTTGCCCCGTATACTAAAGCCATCGGTTAAGGGAGCGGCGGGGCGCACCGCCAAAGCCTACTCTGCCTTGTAGGTTATGTGTTTCCCGTCGTTCCCACTGCCGAACAATCTTCTCTCTTTTCTCTTTTTTCTCCTTTTCTTTTCTCTCATCTCCTTTCTTTTTACAAACAGG
>ERZ773139.4115-NODE-4115-length-12027-cov-4.739559_pt1 | contig 12027 bp, 8 predicted proteins | sample MGYA00580854_ERZ773139 | MGnify/ENA primary metagenome ERZ773139 (study PRJEB29015, sample SAMEA2737809) | human gut metagenome | biome: human gut; feature: human-associated habitat; material: faeces | place: China | collected 2012 ...
GCATGGTCCTGTATGTAGTCCCCGGTGCCGGGGCGTTCAGCTCCCGCGCCAGTACATCATGCCGCCGCTCCAGTATGCGCCGCCGCTCCCGCGCCATGTGGTACTGCTGTAAATATTCTTTTACGGCTTCGCGGGTGGCCCCGCCCGTTGTCTGCTGCTTCATGTTCACACCTCGGTTATGTCAATTCCGCGCCGCTCTTTCATCAGCTTTCGCTTGATCAGATATTCCCGCGTTCTGGTGGGCTTGCTTTTTACATCCTCCACCACCAGCCGCCCGTCCCGCTCCCTGTATGTAAAATCTGCCCGGTAGCGGATGGCCCGTACTCTCCGCCCCTCCTGGTCTGTGTATGCCTCTTGCAAAGTAAAATCCACCTGGAGGCGCAGATCATGGATTTCTCCGGCTTGCTGTCGTAGGGTCAGGTGGTCATATCTCCGGGCCTCTTTTTGGCTGTCAAAGCGGAGAACGGCCCCGGAGGCGGTGACCCGCTCGGTGGGGGTGTTGCGATATTTCGACGCCCTGTCTGTATTCTGCACAGCGGCGGCGGAGGGCGCAGGCCCCCGCCGCTTCTGCTGCTTCATGTACTTTTCCACGCTTTAATATTTTTGTTTCACGCTCATCCTCAATAACCGGATATTCTTTTTCGTTCAGAGGGTACCCTTGAAAAATATTATTGATTACTAATTTAAACTGCAACCATATAGGAACCAGTACCAAATTACAATTATTAATCCCAAGAATTTTTGCACAAAAACAAAACCAGAAATAACTATAATCATGATATATATTTTTATTACACATTATGCAATTTAGGTTATATTTTCTAATCTTCAAAAATACAAAAACAAAAAATGCTACTGAAATAGCTAAGTTTCCTTTATTTAGTGCTAATAACAATATGAAATTTTCCGGTTTGGGATATTCTTTCATCATATATTCTCTAAATATATTCTGAAAATCGACTAAATATGGAATTACAATTGATATTGCTAATATTGCAATCTCCAAAATTTGAACAATATTATCTATTATCTTTAACTTTATTTTTTTCACTATCTATAATATCCTTCCATAAATATGTGCCAATACTTACAGGCAACCTATTTTCTCCCATGATTTTCCATATAGCTAAAGCTTTTCTTCCTGCAATTATATGGTAATGAATAACACTCTTATTGGCATATTTCTTTATTTTACGCCAATTAAGCATATCCAACGAAGAATAATGTGGAACATCTTCAGGATGAGTATGCCATTCCCCTACATATCTAATAGTATTATTACTTTCAACATATATTTTCTCAAACCACTCAACATGTTCTTGATCCTGTCTTATGAACCTAGTTCGTGTTTGCTTATCATTCCTCAAAGGTTCTGAAATAGCTTCTATAATAAGATTATCATTTGATATGTTTTCTCTTCCAAGTATAACCCCTCCGGCCTCTGGCATATTCCTACTGACTTGGCAATAACTCCGTATAATCGCTAGAATACTTTTATTTATTTTTATTTTAATAATTCCATCCTCAACTATCATCTACATTCTCACCACAAACATCGCATTTTTCTTGTTCAAATTCAGATCCATGAATTACTCTTTCAAGCTCTATCTGATTATAATAAGTTTCTGAGCATTTATATCCTTCTGAAATAAAATTATATGCCTCACCCTTAATAGACACTAATACATTACTCTCATATCTCCCTGCAATGATTCGATTTATCCACTCCATACAAGCAGACACAACTCGTAAAGAAACATTTGAAGAATACGGAACAAACGAACCTGCACATCCACGGTTATTTTTCGTAATACTTTGTCCCGGAAAGGAATATGCAGTTGCATCATACAATTCATTTGTAGATCCGTCCCTTCTAAAAAAACATTCATAACAACCTAAATGTTCATTTTGTATAACAGCAAAATGGCAACCTAAATCAAGAGGTTCGTTCCAAAGATAAACACAGGGACATTTTATATTTTCCTTATGCACCTTTTTATTCAACCATCTATTAAAATTATGGTTTCCAGTTGCAGATATAATAATGTCATAAGAATCCAATTGTATGCTACCTTCTTCTATTGCCTCTTCAACCTTTGAATCAATGGAATTTATATTGAGCATAGGAAAATTCCTACAACACTGTATTCTCAAAGCCTCCGCCTTATATTTTCCAACATATTCAATCCCCAGGTAGTGTCTATATATATTTTCCTCACTAAGCTTATCATTATCAACTATATCAAGACATTTTATACCACTTTTAATCAGTTCTATACATAAATATCCGCCTATTGAGCCGCAACCTATCATAAGAATCCTTGGACTTTTTTTATCACCTCTATACATTGTTCTTTGAGTCAAAAATTCATCATCAACACGAAAAACATCTATAGGAATTATTTGTGGATACTTTCCTTTTTGCTTAATAACAACTTTATTTTCATCTAATTTTAACAGGTAATCCTGCAAAACAAATCCTAAACAAATATGCTCCCCTGATAACTCCTTAATTTCAAAAACAATCAGTTTACTTCTACAAAGTTCTGTTTCTATTTTCTTTATGTCTTCAATACTTATTTCATCTAACAACGCCTTTACGAAATCAATATGCAATTGTTCTCTAAAATCTGGCGGCAAAATATACTTTTGGGGCTCTATATATATGAACAAGCCTTTTTTCTGAAATTCCTTTATATTCCAAATTGAAAAATACTCCTGTTCAGCTGCAGCAAATATCACAGAATTTTCTTTTTTCGTTTTTAAAGAAGAAAATTTTTCATTTTTACCTAACTTCATTGCCAATGACGGATCACTATACCTTATTATCTGAGTCTTATGATTATTAGGAAGTGCAAATTTCATTACCCTTTTAGGTTTTAGATAGCTCCAGTATGCAGAAAATTCTTTTATAAATTCTTTGGTGTTATCTTGATATATTCCTATCTCTAACACATTCTTTGCCTTATTAATACATTGCTTCAATATTCCTACAAAATTATTATCAATAATAACTCCTTCTATATCAAATAAGCACATTTTCCCATCAGCTTCTATATGTGGAATAAATGGCAAAGATTTGTAATCACAAATATAAATTGATATCAAATCTCTCATCCAATTCATAGGAACGCCTATAAATATTTTTATATTTCTATCTTTTAAAAGTATTTCACAATGTACGCCTCCACAAAATCCCTTTTTTATGCAATAGCCTTTGTCCAAAATTTTTATATTTGAAATATATGCTATATCTAAAAGTGTGTCCCTTACAACTTCCATGCTTATCATAGAGATCCTCCAGACGCGCTTGATGCTGGTATATAATTAAACTGTTTTTTTGAAACACTATCAGATTCTGGAATATTAAAGTCATCTCCAAAAATTTTCTGTAACATACTACACTGCTCTACTTCATCAGGTTCTTTTTCTACATTTTGCAAATCCCGATAAAGTTTTTCTATTTTATCTTTGAAATCCGTCATTTGAATATCTGTCATTTTACAAAAAGCATCTGTATTTGACTCAAAATTCAAAGAGTCTGGCATTGGGTAAGTCAATCTATATAACCAACGTTCCCCTTCCGAATCATATGTATTTTTTTCAAATAATGATATTATTTTATCTGTCAAATTTTTTAATGCCGATAAATCATCATCTTTTATGTACTCAAAATAATCGGCAGCAATCAATGTAATTCCAATGCTAGCTGGCTCTGCATGGCCATTGCTACTAAAACGTATATTTTTCCATCGCTTTAAATATCTGATACATCTTCTAAATTGATCACGTTCCTCTCCTTTTTCAACTGCATCATTAATATAGTTGACTAATCCAACTGGATCTGATTTCTCCCAACATGTTTCATCCGAATCCTTATCTTTACCTCTAGCCAAATACATTTGTGATTGTGTATCTGTTTTATCATCATATGTATAAACTACCAGATCGACATGATATGATGGTTCACCATTTTTCTTATATGTTACAGTGACACACGGTTTTTTTATTTTTGCACCATATTCAGTGTGATTTTCTAGAATATTACAAATTGTTTCTTTTAATTCCATAGGCGTATAATCACTTTTGTTTACATTAAATCTTAATCCAACATCTATATCATATTCCCTGTCTTCTACTGGTTCAGTACCAAGATACATTCCATAACTTCCTTGATCATATTTATCAAAACTTGGAAGCTCTCCGCTATCGCGTAATTTCTGTATTAGTATATCTCTTTTACTTGCCAATTCTGATCTCACATCATAATCAAGTTTAATTCTGTCACTAAAAGCCTTAAATTCCGTCTGGACACTCATTTTTAATTTCTCCTTTATATATTCACATTATGATTTTTCAATTTCTCATATAAAACAGATCCCACACTTTCCATAACCTGCTTCATCATATCCGGATCGTCAAACAGTTTCCTGAAAAACTTGTCATTCTGCTCATATCTGTCTGCTGCCATATTCGGAAAATCCTTTTCAAATAACAGCATAAAGGTTGCCCGGTCATTGTTCTTTGCGTAGCTCTGCCATTTTTCCTGATTGGCATAATCATTTTCCATCTGAACAAGTACTTTATCCATTTCAGTAAAATGAGTGCCATACTTTTCGTTTATCTTATCAATGATTACTGTCAGCGGGTCTTTCTTAGGCTCTCTATGACCAGAATCACCGGAGATAGGTGTATATCCGCCTTCTGCGCTTTCAAGCTCTATCGGACCTTCAAAGTCTTTTACCAGCTTATAATATTCAAGAAGAACTTTGTCATCAATATTTATCTTCTCTCCACCATGTCCCTTTGGAAGCATTGTGTACAAGAACTTTGAATAAATACTGAATCTATGAATGTCCTTGTCAAATAACCTGCACACCTGTGTAATATAAGCATAAACACGATTAAAACTTGCCAATGTAGACTTGAATATATCCTGTTTTTCAACTTCAAGTACTTCATATCTGTCTACTGCCGGTCTCAACTGTCCCTGAAGCTTTCCAAGATCACCAGCTGATTGATTCTCATTCTGATAGAAAATATCCGCAAATTTATCCACTTCTGATTTCTGATATACCCTGAAATCATCTAAAGTGTTCTTCATGTCATATACAACATTAGGATCTGTTTCCTCCAAGAGCACAGTTTCCTCATAGAATGGCTCAAAAGATGCTTTGATATCCTCTGCTGAATTCACAAAATCAAGTACAAAGGTATCTACTTTTCCTCTTGTAGTACGATTCAATCTTGATAAAGTCTGTACTGCCTTTACACCGGACAATTTCTTATCCACAAACATGGTGTGAAGCAATGGTTCATCAAAGCCTGTCTGATATTTTTCCGCAACAACAAGGATTCCATAATCATCTGTATGGAATGTTTCCGGTAAAGCCTTTTCTTTGATTGTATTGCCTTCTTTATCCTTGTTCATTCCCTCTTCGGTAAACACATCATCGTTATCTTTCACTTCACCGGAAAAAGCGACTAACACTTCAAGGTCATTCAGTCCTTTTTCTTTTATCTGTCTCTTAAATTCCTGCACATATCGCACTGCATGAAGTCTGGATGGTGTAACAACCATAGCCTTCGCCTTACCACCAATCTTATGTCTGGTGACATTCATAAAATGTTCCAGCATGATAGCGGTCTTCTGAGAGATATTATGTGGATGCAGTGTCTCATAATTTATAATTGCCTTTGAACCTGCTGTTGTATCAAATTCCGGATTATCCTCAATAATCTTGGCAATCTTGTAATACATTTTGTAGGTCATATAATTCTGCAGAACATCCAATATGAAATGCTCCTCTATTGCCTGTCTCATGGAATAGATATGGAAAGGTCTGTAGATTCCCTCCGCATCCTTCTGACCAAACAGCTGTAGTGTCTTTCCCTTTGGAGTTGCCGTAAATGCAAAGAATGATAAGTTCTTATGCATACCCTGTGCTGCCAATTCATCTAAGAGCTTATCCTCATCATCCTTGCGGTTTCTCTCGTCTTCATCTTCCATCTTGGCATACTCTTTCAGAATTTCTTCTGTATCAGCTAACGCTCTTTTTAATTTTTTCGCTGCGTCTCCGGTCTGTGAAGAATGTGCCTCATCAATAATAATCGCAAATCTTTTGTTTGCAGAATCCACCTCTTTATAGATTACCGGGAATTTCTGTAATGTAGTGATGATAATGCCTACACCATCATTGATTGCATCTCTAAGCTGTCCCGAATTCTTATCTACCTTTTTAACCACACCTTCTACATGGTCAAACTGATATACAGTAGACTGCAACTGGCTGTCCAACACCCGCCTATCCGTTACGATGATTACTGACTGGAAAATCTTATTATCTTCATAATCATGGAGTCCGGTAAGTCTGTGTGCCAGCCATGCAATCGAATTGGACTTTCCTGAGCCTGCACTGTGCTGGATCAGATAACTTTTACCTGAGCCATTCTTCTTCACATCTTCCAAAAGTTTTGTGACTACATCAAGCTGGTGATATCTTGGGAAAATCATAGTCTCTTTCACTAGATTTCCATTCTTATCATACTCCTGCTGCAAGTGCATATATTTCTGTAGAATTTCCATCAGACTGTCCTTGCAGAGTACTCTTTCCCAAAGATATGCTGTATCATATCCATCTGGATTTACAGGGTTTCCTTTACCGCCTACTTTTCCAGCTCCATTACTGCCCTGATTAAATGGCAGAAAAAAAGTATGTGCACCCTCAAGCTTTGTTGTCATATAAATATTGGTAAGGTCTACTGCAAAATGCACCAACACTCTTTCCTTAAATGCAAAAATAGCATCCTTGCCGGCACGATCAAACTTATACTGATTAATCGCATTTGTGGTATCCTGTCCTGTAAACTGGCATTTCAACTCCATAGATACCACCGGAATACCATTTACAAATAGCACAATATCAATACTGTTCTCATTATGTACAGAGTAGTGAAGCTGTCTTGTACAATGAAGGATATTCGCATCATACTGAATCTGTGTAGTCTCATTCAAAGAGGTCTCCGGCTTCCAGAAAATAGGATAAAACTTGATTCCTCTGTCCATAAATCCATGCCGCATCACATTCAAAAGATTCGTCGTCTTGACTTCTCTTTTAAAACGCTCAACCACCTGTTTCTCGGAATTCTCTGCATAGATTTTCACATATCTGTCCCATTTCTTAGGCTGACTTGTCTTGATAAATTCTACAAATGTTTCCTCATCAAGTGCAGATTCACGATTAAATTTCTTCGGATCGCCCTTGCTATATCCACCATGATGAATCAGAAAATCTTCGATATCTTCCTCAAATCGTTTCTCTTTTACATCAAAATCAGACATGGGCTACACCTCCTTTTTTCCTGTGACAACTTCATAGATGAGAGATTTTTTGTATTCATTAAGTTCTTCAATTATCTGCTCTCTGTTTTGAATTGACCGATTAACCTTGCTGCATATACTGTTTAATAATTCAGATATCTTAATCTGTATATCTATGGGTGGCAATGGAATATATTGTTTTTTTAAAAAACCCTGATATATACCTGCCTGTGATTCACCAACTATTCCTCGCATATATATGTACATAGCTTTGAAACAATAAAATAGGTATTCATAATGCAATAGTTCTTTATTTGGAATTAAATATGCTAAATTCTGATTGCATGTGCTTTCAATCTTTAGTATTGCTGTCATGCCTTTCGTTTTTCCTTGCCCAATAAGCCCCAACATCACGGTATTTATAGGCAATATTTTTGTATTTGAATTATTCATCCCTAATTCTGTAATTTTTTCAACTGTATCATATACATATTCATAATTTATCTCACCAGATGCCATCCATGGTATTTCTCCATTCCAATAGTCCCGCTCTTTTCTATCAGGTGTACCACCAGAACCTATCTCTGCAAGCATACCTATATGGCATAACTTCCATGATTTTGGAATTTGTCCAATCCATTCGACATTGCTTTCTTTCAATTCTACTCTTTTTTCTAAACCTCTAGTAACAATTTCAGTGATCTTTGCTAGTTTAAATTCTCGCAACTTTTCAATAATTGCCTGCTGCTTTTCAATAATTTCCTCAATCTTTGAACACTTGGTATCCAAATAATCTACAATCTTTCTTTGTTCACATTCAGTTGGTACAATAATGGGATAATTCATCAATGTTTCTGCATTTAATGTCCATCTATTTTCGTATGACACTCCTTTTCCATGTGCAAAAAAAGCCATCAACCAATACTGCAGTTTAAAGTAATAATCATAATATTGCGGATTATAGCCTTCTCGATATCTCAAATTCACATATGCCGGGCTAATAACTCCTGAAATCTTTGAAATACTACAATTTGCTCCACTATATAAATCCATTGGATTAATTAACAAATCATCTACATCCACTGGATTATAATTATAATAACTTTCCGCAATCTGTCCCTCATTGTTAGAAATGTCTCTTTCTCTAACGCCAGTTCTTGCCAATGAGAGTACTATGGGATTATCTTGATGAGCTTCCGCTTTCTTTCTTATAAATCCATGTTTTACCCTTTCAACCTTCCATTCTAAGGGTATTACACCTAGCCACTTAACCTTACTATCCTTCATCTCTCTCATAAGTCAAATACCTCCTCAAGACTTCCAGATAGTTCTGTCTCTAAATCCATAATCTCTGCCATTATCTCTGCTGATGGTCTTGGAGCTTCATACTTATAGAAATATCTTGTAAATGGAATCTCATATCCCACCTTTGACTTTTTCTCATCAATCCATGCATCCGGTGCAAATGGAAGTACTTCTCTTTCAAAGTACTCTATGATATCCTCTTTTAACGGAACATTTTCTGTATCACGAAGACTGGTATCCGGCTGTTTCTTTCCCTTTTTCAATACCAAATTGCCTTCTTCATCACGAAGCGGTCTTTCTACTGTAATCTTGGTATAACCAAAATCCTCATTATCATAAATCTGGCTGATTTCACTCTCTTTAAAATCACCATATATCTTTGTAATCTCTGCAATATCTTCCTCAGAAATATCATTTCGCTTATTTCCCAATGCTTTTCTTCTCTTCACATACATCTCATTGGCATTAATAAGCTGTACTTTTCCCTCTCTGACTGTACCTGCCTTTTTATTTGACAATACCCAGATATAGGTTGCAATTCCTGTGTTATAGAAAATATCATTCGGTAAAGCAACGATTGCCTCCAGTAAATCATTTTCGAGAATATATCTTCTGATTTCAGAAGGTCCGCTCCCTGCATCTCCTGTAAAGAGTGGTGAACCATTATGAATGATTGCAATTCTGCTTCCACCCTTATCAATATCTTTCATTTTTGATATCGCTGTCATAAGAAAAAGCATCTGTCCGTCACTTGCAGCCGGAAGCCCTGCTCCAAATCTTCCTCCGAAGCCAAGCTTTGCCTCTTCCTCTACTTTTGCCTTTTCATTCTTCCACTCACGTCCAAAAGGAGGATTGGAAAGGATATAATCAAAGGTACTACCTGCAAACTGATCATCTGACAATGTGTTGCCATCCTTGATATAATCCGCATTGTTCCCCTTAATCAGCATATCCGCCTTACAAATTGCAAATGTTTGGTCGTTGATTTCCTGTCCGAAGGATACAAGTTCCGTAGAAGCATTCAGACTATGTAAATATTCCTCTGCAACAGAAAGCATACCTCCGGTTCCACATGCCGGGTCATAAATCGTCTTTGCCACATTATTACCAGAGAGGATATCATTATCATCATAGAAGAGAATATTGACCATAAGTTGAATAACTTCTCTTGGAGTGTAATGCTGTCCTGCATCTTCATTATGAGACTCAGAAAATCTTCTTATAATCTCTTCAAAGATATAGCCCATTTCAAGGTTAGAGATTTCATTCGGATGAAGATTTCCTCTATCTGTTGTATATTCCTTTAAAACAATATAAAGAATCCCCTTATTTGCCATAGTTGTGATGTGACCATCAAACTTAAACTTTTCCAGAATGTCCTGCACATTTGCTGAAAATCCATTCAGATAATCTCTGAAATTCTCCTCAATGTGGTCAGGATCATCCATAAGTCTCTCAAATGTATATTTGCTGGTGTTATAAAAATCATATCCTGCTGCCTTACGAAGTAAAACATCCTTCATAGGAAGATTCTTTACTTCCTCATATTTCTGTAAAACCGCATCTTTTGTATCTGAAAGAATACAGTCAAAACGTCTGATTACTGTAAGTGGTAATATAACATCTCCATATTCATGTGGTTTATATACACCTGTAAGCTTGTCCGCTATTGCCCATATCAAATCTGCTTTCTGATCTATTTTTACACTTCTAATTGCCATAAATGTTAACCTCCACTATTTATCTATTGATATTTTATTATGCATATATATTAATTAGCAACCCTTAAGCCACAATAAATAATCATACAGTTTTTCACGACTTTTCCCTTAAAAATTCCTAGTGACATATATAATCTGTGAATATATCATCTTCTGCAATACTGCACTTCTTTCTTTATCTATTGAAAATCTATCATATATTTGCTTAACTTCTTCAACACTTAAATCTCTATCCCATAAGAAAAACCCTACGGTGAACACTGGTAAATATTTATAACTTAAGCTTTTCCCGTTTTCATCAAGTCGATTGATAAACTCTATAAACTCTTGTTTGCACGCTGATAAATCCTGGTTTTCGTTTCTTTTAACCCATATGTAAAATAATGCACACACGCTATTCATATCTTCGACAAAACTTCTATATTTTTTCCTCGAAAATAATACACCTCCCGGAACTATTACATATTTACCATTTTTCTTTTTTAAAGCATACCATCTAGTACCTATTAAAATTGTAATAATTGCTAATTTTATCTCCTCAGGTCCTAATATGCAAAATATTGTCACACCAAACAACGTGCAAATTTGCATCTTTGTGAGTACAGTTACTGTAATCCACATTAATATAATGCACTCATTTATCACCTATACTCCTCACTTTCTACATTATATATTCCCGTTTTTATATAAAAATCATTAATCCAAATATCAGTTAAATCACTCACCGAATATTATATACTATTTGTTTTTCTATGCATAGTTATGTCATTCTTCTATTTCTCAATTTCCACTTACTGAGCACATCTTTACCATATCTTTACCCTCTTCTATCTTCTCCTATAACTACATCCTATAACTACATAATTCTACACCTATCAATGTCCAATTTTCTCCACACAAACCAATCTCCTTAATACCCCCATCCACCTTCGCCCCACATAAAAGGCCGGCAACAGACGCCTCCATCGTCCACTGCCGGCCCACGCTTTCATCAACCCTGTTTATACAGGCTTTCACAACTCTATGTCTAATCCAATACCATCACACTCGCTCCAGTCCCGTCCCAATCTTCAAGTTCCTCTCCGTCTCCACCCTATCAAACTTGACCACATAGCACCCTATATCTCCCCTGATACCGGTTATCGTGCCCTCGCCGAACACCTTGTGTCTCACCCTGTCTCCGGGCTTTAGCTCGGTGTCCAGCGGCATATAGCGGCTCTCATTTGCAGTTATGTAGCTCTTCGTGTCGTCGACAAGGCGCTGCGGGAGCTCGTTCACGTAGTCGATGGCTTCCCTGTCTATGTTGAAGATGAACCGGGACGGGTATCTGAAAGAATCATCGTAGTTCAGGCCCTCGGCATCGCTGATGTACAGGCCGCGCTCTGCTCTGGTGCACGCCACGTATGCCATGCGGCGTTCCTCCTCGAGCATCGCCTCAGTGTCCACGTGCTTGCTTGGGAATATGCCTTCATTTACACCGCACACGAACACATATGGGAACTCCAGGCCCTTTGCGGTGTGTATGGTCATCATCGTCACAGAATCCTTGTCCTTCTCCCTGTCATTGTTCGTGTAGAGAGCTATGCTCTGCAGATATTCCTCCAGCGTATTCTCCTCACCGGAGATCTTCTCATATTCGTCTATCGACTGCTTCAGCTCTGCCAGGTTGTCCAGCCTTTC
>ERZ773139.4130-NODE-4130-length-11990-cov-24.646921_pt1 | contig 11990 bp, 9 predicted proteins | sample MGYA00580854_ERZ773139 | MGnify/ENA primary metagenome ERZ773139 (study PRJEB29015, sample SAMEA2737809) | human gut metagenome | biome: human gut; feature: human-associated habitat; material: faeces | place: China | collected 2012 ...
TGATCTTCGGCGTCTGCGGCGGCTACCAGATGCTGGGGCACACCGTGTCCGACCCTGAGCAGGTGGAGGCCGCCGGGGTCACGGAGATCAGCGGCTTAGGGTTGTTGGACATGGACACCGAATTCCGTGGTGAGAAGGTGCAGACCCAGACGCAGGGCGTCTTTCACGGTGTGGAGGGGCTGCTCTCCCCCCTGAACGGTCTGGCCTACGAGGGCTACGAGATTCACATGGGGCGCAGCCGGCAGGAGATGCCCGCCCTCAGCGGCGGCGGAAACGTGTACGGCAGCTACGTCCACGGTATCTTTGACGCGCCGGGCATCGCCGATACGATCCTGCGGACGCTGTGCGCCAGAAAAGGCGTGTCCTTTGACGCGCTGGCGACCTTCGACGCCCGCGGCTACAAGGAGCGGCAGTATGACCTGCTGGCTGACGTGGTGCGCGGTGGACTGGATATGTCCTTTGTCTACCGGGTGCTGCGCCGGGAAGTTTAACGAAACAAGCTCCGCGGTCTACCACCGGAAACGCTGCATTGCGTGCTGCGCCTGTTGGGGGTAACAGATCTGCCGGCACATCTGCGGGGCTATGTAGAGGCACTGGGGGCTGGAATCCCCGCCCGGCCCGACGACCTGCTGCTGCGCGCTCCAGAACGGCGTGGATGTAAAAACGGTGTCCTCCATGCTTGGTCACTACTCGGCGGGCTTCACGCTGGACACCTACGCCCACGTCACACCGGACGCCCAGCTCAAAGCTGCCCAGACGATGGGCAATATCCTCTTTCGTGCTGTCTGACGGTTTCCGCTCCCCGTCCCGTTTGGGTCAGAAAAAGGCGGTACACAAAAAAACGGAACTTATGAAAAGCAAAAGCCCTCGAAATCATCTGATTTCGAGGACTTGTGGCACGCGTGAGGGATTCGAACCCCCGGCCTTCTGGTCCGTAGGTTGTCTCAAGGGTAAATCGGAGTCATTTCGGCTCTGATTTGTGCTTTTTGCCGCCGTTTGCTCGGCGGATTTTCCATTGTTTCCGTCTGGTCCTGCCCGCTTTTTTCGTGTTCTGGGTCAAAACTGGGTCAATGGCAATTTCCAATCAGGTGAATGCAACCTAATTGTCACTTTTACAATAGACACACCATGTAACGAATACATCTCTTTGCTGAAGTTGGGCTGTTATACCCTCAAGATAAAATGGCCGTTTTTTCGGCTGTTTGGCCGTGAAAATAATTACAAAAAACGGAGGTATTTATGAAAATAAATCTTACAAAGAAGCAAAAACAACAGCCATCTTTTTTGGCGATGATAGCCACATGGTTGAGGTTATTACTTAATGACACCGATCTCAAAAAAACTTTGTGAGTCTGTACCCAAAAGAGTGTAGAGGCCGATTGACGATGATGAGCAGGGATGTAAAACATTTGAAGTGAAGAAAGGACGGTTCGACTTTAAACTGATACTGCCGTACACAAAAGAACGCCGCAAGGCTATCAAAGAACAGCGAAAAATTACACCAAAAATTTAAGGAGAAATGGCAATAAAAATTTTATTGTGTGAATTTAATATTGATACTGCTTGCGTAGAACTGAAATTAACAGACGGAGAGACAATCTCCATCGACTGTACAGCGGTGGAGAACGAATTGGTGGATAATATGCATCAGCGTCCTAATCTTGCTTCACTCAATTCTCAGACTGATTGGCCATGGTTACAGTTTTCAAATATTTCTCTGGATTTCCGTTCAGACATACTCAACGAAGCGGTATAGATCAGCCAATCAAGTGTAGAGGGTTGCAAAGAAAAACGCCTCACCCTGTATTGATTATGAAATACATTTTGCTTTTTGTGAATAAATTGCATTTTTACACAATTATTGATTGATTTAAAAAATAACTTGTGCTATTCTATATTAAAATACATTTATGTGGTAAGAGGTACTTATTATGGCTGTTAGTTACAATAAACTTTGGAAACTGCTTATTGATAAAAATATGAAAAAGAAAGAACTCGGAGAAGCTGCTGGAATAAGTAACTCTCTTATTGCAAAACTTGGGAAAAACGAAAACGTTACTGTCGATGTACTGGTTAGAATTTGTACCGCGCTCGATTGCAGGATAGAAGATATTATGGAATTGATTCCCGATGACAGACAAGCAATATAAGGATGGCATAGATATGAAAGCAACTAATAAACCCACATATATTAGCTTATTTAGCAGTGCCGGAATCGGATGCTACGGCTTTAAATTGGAGGGGTTCGACTGTGTAGCAACTAACGAGTTGATCACAAGAAGATTAGATATTCAAAGATATAATAACAAATGTAAGTATGAAAGCGGATATATTTGCGGTGACATTACAGAGAATACCACAAAATCCGCACTATATGCGCAAATTGAATTGTGGAGAAAGAAAGAAAATGTATCTCGTGTTGATGTCGTAATTGCTACTCCGCCTTGTCAAGGAATGTCCGTAGCAAATCACAAAAAAAGTTCCACAGAAATTGTAAGAAATTCTTTGGTAATCGAGTCCATCAAAATTATCAAGCAGATCAATCCTCGCTTTTTCATTTTTGAAAATGTGCCGGCATTTATGAAAACCACCTGCACCGATATTGATGGTACAAACAAGACCATTGCTGATGCAATCGAAAATAATTTGGGTAGAGAGTATTCATATATTTCCAGAATTATTAACTTCAAAAATTATGGTGCTTGTTCGAGCAGACAACGCACAGTTGTTATTGGAGTTTCCAAAGACTACGCTGATGAAGTTTCACCGTTGGAACTCTATCCCGACCTTGTGAAAGAAAAAACTCTCAGACAAGTAATCGGTGAACTAAAGCCTTTGACAAAATTCGGTGAAATAGATGAGGATGACATATACCATTCTTTCAGAGTATATCCCGAACATATGAGAGCTTGGATTTCCGATATTACAGAAGGTCAATCGGCGTTTGATAACGAGGATGACAGAAAAAAACCACACCAAGTCAAGGATGGCAAGATTGTAATCAATCAGCAGAAAAATGGTGATAAGTACAAACGCCAGTATTGGAACAAAGTTGGTCCGTGCATTCACACGAGAAACGATCAGCTCGCAAGTCAGAATACGATTCATCCAAGTGATGACCGAGTTTTCAGCATCCGAGAACTGATGATGATGATGACTGTCCCTTTTTCTTTCAAATGGGTAGAAGCAGACTTAGAAGCACTTAATCAGCTCCCCGCAGCAAAGAAGAGAGCGTTTTTGAAAAAAGAGGAGATCAAAATCAGACAATCTTTGGGGGAAGCTGTTCCCACTGCAATATTCCAGGCTATAGCCAAGAAGATTGCTGATGTTCTAAAGCATACTCCCATCAATACTGCAACAATCAACAAAATCGTAAACGAACAGGGATTGGCTGATGTCGAAAAGCTCAAAAGTTTTATCACCAAAAATGAAATGTCCTTATCCGCTGCGGCGTTGGGCAAAATCGCAGAATTAGCCAATACAAGTCGTACCGATAATGCTGCTTTTTTTACCAGCAAAACGCTCATAACAGAAATGATGAAATCCTTGCCGGATACCGATCAGTTAACAGTAAGGATTCTTGAGCCGTCGGTTGGTGTAGGCAATTTTATCCCTCTTATACTTAAGAAATTTGAGGGTAAGGAAATAATTCTTGATGTGGTAGACGTTGATAAAAATAGTTTGGAGATAGCGAAACTGATACTGAAAAACAATGATATTCCTCAAAACTGTACCATCAATTACATCGCTGATGATTTTTTGCTCCACGATTTTGACGAGAGATACGATTACATCATCGGCAATCCACCGTTCTACAAAATGAAATCCGTTAACACTTTGTTGAACGTATATCGTCAAAATGCAATCAATCGGGATACTACCAACATTTGCTCCTTTTTTCTTGATAAAGCAATGAATATAGGAAATTATGTAGCATTGGTTTTTCCGAAGTTCTTGCTGAACACACCGGAGTTTGCCAAAACACGAGAGTATCTTTCTGAAAAAGCTGTTGAGTGTATTATTGATTTTGGTGAAAAAGGATTTCCGGGCGTGTTGGTTGAAACATTAGCAATTTTCATCAACACCCAAGGATGTCCATTAAAAACAAACGTATTTTCTTTTACACACGGCATTCGCCTTGAACAAGCACAGGACTACATCTTTGATAAAAAACTTCCTTACTGGATTATCTATCGGGATGCTGAGTTTGATAGCGTCTGCAAACAGTTAGATTTTAATGTTTTCAAAGTTTTTCGTGATCGGCAGATAACAAACAAGCTGCTGTCCGATGCCGGAGATATTAGAGTTCTGAAATCTCGCAACATCAGCGACGACGGAAAAGATGTGATTGACATTGATGGGTATGATTCTTATATATCTTACCATGAGGCAAGGTCGCTTTCTGTGTTTGAATACCTGCATAGAGAAGATGTCTATTTGACCCCAAACATGACCTACAAACCTCGTGTGATGAGAAAACCCAAGGACACTCTTGTCAATGGATCATTAGCAATTCTTGTCCCTAAAGGACAAATCATTCCAACCGAAGCACAGCTGGAGTATTTCTCAACACCGCAGTACAGGGATTTCTATCAAGTGGCGAGAAACTATCAGACCAGATCATTGAATGTGGATGCTTGTTCGGTATTCTTTTACGGACTTTTACGTGAAAATGAAAAGGCTGTACCTATCGCTGAAAAGCTGGATGAACAAGAAAATGTTCAGATTTCAATGTTTCACTAAAGAAAAGAGGCGAACGAAATGTTAACTCAACAAGCTATCATAGATTTTTGCAATCAATATGATTACGACATAAGAAAAAGCGGTAATGGCAGATGGATTGACCAAAAGCTGACTTTGGATGTATTGAGTTTTATTGCAGACTGTATTTTGCAGTTTACAGAAGATGATCCAAGTAAGGAGTTCAAAGTAAAAGATATATGGATATATAAGCCTGTGGGTGATAGCGTCCGTCTGATTTTCAAAAAGCCCGATGTGAATGATCCTAAAGCTGCCAGAGAATATGATAAATTCTTTGGGCAACCATTGAAATTGCTCGGCTATTCAAAAGTATTGCGAGAAGAAAAACGGGGCAGATATAATATCTATAAAATTGAGAACATTGAAGTGTTGAAATATATCGCAGCGCGGGAAAAGAATGCACTTTTCTTTTTGAAAACCTATATCGAAAAGGTTTTGCGTGACTCCGATATGATGCCATATTTTGATGACTTCTTTACTCGTCAAAACAAGGATGCATATAAGGCTGTAAAAACAGCAATGCAAAATTTCACGATTGACAACACCGATATTAACGGTAAAACGGAGTGCAATCGTATTTTCACTAAAGTCGTAAATGTTCTTGCGTACTACAGAAATGTTTGCGGCACTCGTGATGGTCGTATCTCTAAAAGTGTTATCACTTATGATGAATTGATGTACAATCGGTTAAATTTTAGAGATATTTATGCTGACAAACCCAAAGGTGTTACAAGAAAAGATTATGCCGCGGCACATCCGGTGGAAATCAACGAAGCATATTATCATTATCAGTCTACGAAAGCCAAGAGATTCCTCCGTTTGTTCAACGATCAGAACCGTGGTGGGCAGACAGAACATCTTGAAACTGCTCATATGTGTGATAAGGCAATACATATGCACCACATCTTCCCCGAAGCAGTGTATCCCGAAATCTGCTATTACTTGGAGAATATTATTGCGTTGACCCCGACACAGCATTTGAATTATGCTCACCCAAACGGTCATACACAGGACATCGACGAGCAGTATCAGCATTTGCTTTTGCTCTCCAAGGCAGATCGAATCTATGAGAATCTGACAGATGTTGCGGCAGAAAAAATTTATGAGTTCTCTAATTTCTTGTTCGTTCTCAACGTCGGCTTTGATAATGATGATGTGCTGGAAATTGCAGATATGGATTTCTGCTCCGTTATCAATGCCATCAATGTGCATTATGCAGCATAAGGAGAAATGATATGGTAAAGCTGGACTATAGAACAAACAATCCTCGTTGGGGGCTTAAAGGCGTTAAGTTTGACTCTTGGGAAAGTTATTCTTTTACTTTAGGGTATCTTTCAAACCCTGATCACTATGACAATTTGAATTCGTATTCACGATATGCCAATATCTCACTTCATATTGAGGGCAATAACGAACAGGGTGCATGGGATAAAGAGGGGCGCATTCACTATTATGGAGGATTGTCTTCTTTGAGAACTAATCTTGAAGATTTAGATGCTTGCAGTAGTGCTGGTACCGGCAGAATAAGACGTCGCATCAATTCTAATGGATATATTCTTTCGTTAATAAATGATTATGATTTTGAGGTAAGAACATATCCGGGATATACGACCGCAGATGTTTTTCCGGCAGGTAAAATAGACATAGAGGCTGAGCTGAGAAGACAACTATTGAACAGAAGACTGCCTAATTCACAAATTAACGTTTGCCTTGATATGTTCAACCAAGGTTATAATCTTCTATTCTAAAACACTCTCTTATTCGCAAGAAAATAGACGTCGCGCAAAGAGCAACTCTTGCTTGACCGTAAGGAAACGATAAATTAGTCGTTTTGACAAGCGGGCACCGGGCGTTTCGACAACATGCGGAGTACGCCGAGGGTAGTGATACCGTTTCCACCTCGCATGCGCAGAAATCCCCATGCGCAGAGCGTGAGAAATGCAAATGGGTAGATTGAAAAGAGTGTTACACAGCCCGACGGGGCTGCGGCGCCGGGGAAAGCGGACACACGCTATAGGTGTGCAACCGCTTCCTCCAACTTTTCTCGACCCAAATGTAGCTGGGAGCGAAATACTCCAAGCAGCGGTGAGAGCAGCGCCCCTGTTTCGCCGTGTAAGCCCTTGTGTGCGATCTTTCTCTGAAAGCCGAGTGTGTACCCGTTTTTACCCGTGAAAGCGAACGTGGGCCGTTTGTTCCAGAGACGCCGAAGTCCGTGTGGCCGATGCATTGGAAACGTTGGTATGACTGCATTTCCTATGCTTTTCACAGCTTTTTCGAGGACGAAAAAGAAAGCAGGATAAACGGCTGGCGTCGGAACCGACGCTCTGCCCAGTCACTTCTGCCCGCAGTGCGGGCAGTTGACGGGGGTTTCAGCGCAGTCGGTTGTGGCGCCTTTTGCGAGAGATTTCAGAGCGGCTGGCGTCTTAGTCCCTGCAAGCGCAGGTGCGGCAAGGTTTGTGGTGGCACCTTATAGCCGTTTCGGAGAATTATGGGTACGGAAAACGTGGCGGACGCTTCACACGGACAGCGGCGCAGATCGTGCATATTTTGAGCCGCTGTAGTCAATAAAAAGGACTTCTCAGCCGTCCAAAAAATACACCGCTGTAACTAAAGAGAACGTCCCCGGCAGCGCAAGAATTGCGCCGCAATAGTCAAAGAGCTACCGCATTATTTTTCCTATACTTTTTAGCCGTTTTCAGTGGTTTTCTCTCGATTTTAATTCCTTTCCTAACATCTTGTGCCCCACATCTCCCATGTGTTCCACACCTGTCTGTGGCATTTTATGTGGTCAAAAGCAAAGCCTCGCCGGAGCAATTCCGGCGGGGCTTTGCGGTATTCTCGGCAGTCCTCTTTTCCACTCGATGAACAACATGAAAACTGTGTGCGGGCCACCCCATGAGGTGGGATGCCATAATCAAAGAAAACAGCCAGCACAGCTTGAGATCTTCCGGGAAGCACGAAGCTGAAGAAAAGACAGGTGTGGCGTGTAAAGAATGCCCCCATATCATACAATAACCCTAAAGCTATGATACGGAGGACGACACCATGAACGAACTGCAAGCCTTTGAAAAGCACCTGCGCGAAAACGAGAAAAGCCCCGCCACGATAGAAAAATACCTGCGCGACGCCCGCGCCTTCCTGTGCTGGCTGGACGGGCGCGAGTCCACCAAGGAGCTGACCGTCTGCTACAAGGAAGGACTGACCGAGCGATACGAGGCCGCCAGCGTCAACTCCATGCTGGCGGGGATCAACAGCTACCTGTCCTTTTCCGGCCGCGCCGACTGCCGCGTGAAGCCCCTGCGCGTCCAGCGGACGCTGTTCGGGAGAGAGGAACGGGAGCTCTCCCGCGAGGAATACGCCCGCCTTGTCCGCGCCGCGGGCGGGGCGCAGATCGGCGTTGTCATGCAGACCATCTGCGGCACGGGCATCCGCGTCTCCGAGCTGCGGCACATCACCGCCGAGGCGGTGCGGGAGGGCCGCGCCGCCGTCCGTAACAAGGGAAAAACCCGCGTGATCCTCATTCCCGCCGCGCTGCGAAGGCTCCTGCTGGGCTATATGAAGAAGGCCGGCGTCACCACCGGCAGCGTGTTCCTCTCAAAAAATAAAACGCCGCTGGACCGCAGCACGGTCTGGCGGCGCATGAAAGCCCTGTGTGAGCGGGCGGGGGTGGACCCGCGCAAGGTCTTTCCCCATTCTCTGCGGCATCTGTTCGCCCGCGTTTTTTACAGCGTGGAAAAGGACCTGCTGCGGCTTGCGGACATCCTCGGTCACGCCAGCGTGAACACCACCCGCATCTACACCATGGAAACCGGACGGCAGCACATGAAGCTGCTGGAGCGCGTCAGCCGAACACTGCTCACATAATGGTGATTCTGTTGCGGAATAGTTGCAGCAACCCCATATTACATCTACATCATAACAGAGACCCGGTATCATTAGCAAGCAAAACTTGAAAAATCCAGCGAAAAAAGTCAAAAAACGATAACGGCAACAAGGCCGGATGAAAAAAACTTCTCTCCCGGCCTGATTTTGTGCGCTATTTTTACCCTCTGTTCCGCCGTTTAGGGTCTACGCTGTTGGCAGTGGACACGGTGATGCAACAGAATCACCATTCTGTTGCTGCGGAAGTGTACCGCAGGAAAAAGGGGGTGGGCGTAGGAGACGAGTTAAGGAACAGAAGAATTGCAGCGACCATATTAAGCGATTACAAAGAAAACGGAGGAACAAGACCATGAGAAAAAGACTTCTCAGCATCCTGCTGCTCTGCTGCATGGTGCTGACGCTGCTCCCAACGGCGGCACTGGCAGAGGAAGCCGCGCCAGCATTTAATCTGGCAACGGATCTGGCGGGCATCACAATTCCAAACGATCTGGTCACTTGCACCTGCACAAAGACCAACGAAAGCAGGAGTTACGGTCAATTGCCCGGCGGCTTTTCTGCTTCTGTGGTCACGAAGGAGGACGGTTTCTGGACGGTTATTATCTATGTCGTGAATCCCATCTATAAAGCTGAATTTGACAAGGACATGGGTTGCGAACATAAACAAGATCCAAAATACTCTACCGACTTCATTAACCAGATTCAGTTCAAGCTGAAATACGAAGAAAATAAATGGGAGCTTCTCGGTGAGATGCCCCAAAACAAAACGCTTCACTTCACCTGCACCGACAAGCATACGGCTCAGTCTCCCGCACCCACCATTGCGCTGGTCAGCAGGACGTATACGGACATTAAAGTAACAGAAAACAGTGCCTGGGAGTATTCCATAGACAATGGGGCGACCTGGCAGGGCAGCTGCCATTTCACCAACCTGCGGCCTGGCACGGAATACACCATTATCGCCCGTGTGAAGGAAACAGCCACCCACCAGCCCAGCGGGAACAGCGCACCCCTCAAGATCTCCACCATCGGCTCCGCAATTACAGAAGATGATTTTGCGGAGCTCAACATTCCCGCAAACCTTGTCACCGTCAAGTGCCAAACAACCGGCGACAGCAAAGCATACGGGAGGATCCCCGGCGGCTTTGACCTGAGCAACTCGACGCCCTACATGGAAAATGGTGTTTTGAAGGCCATCGTCCAGCTCAATTTGCCCGCTTACAGGGACAAGTACAATGCGGACACCAAAAAAACGCACGAATATGCAGGGGGGGAGGGGAACCCCCACGCAGCTTTTACTCTGAAGTATGTCAACGACAAGTGGGAGCTGGATGGCACTTTCCCGAATGTTGTCATTTTGGTGAAATGTGACGGCCAGCATCCGCAGACTCCGCCGTATCCCACGGAGGAGAATGTCAGCGGTCTGGGTGATCAGATCGTCGCGGTGCTCTGCAACAATGTTCCGGCCGGTCAGCAGTCCGGCAAGTATTACGGCCTGATTGGCGGCGGCTTTACCTCAACAACTCCCACGCTCAATGCGGATAAGGTGTACGAAAGCACCATTACCCTTATTCCCTCCGTGTACTGCAACCAGTTCAGCGGCGACACGGGCATCATGCACAAGGTGCTCTCCGCGCAGACCACCGATGGGCTGAAGTTCGTAGTGAAGTACGACAGCTCCACAAAGATGTGGAAGCCCGCAGAGGAAGTCAAGCAGATGGCCATTTGGGTGACGTGCGACAAGCATGAGACCGACACACCAGTCCCCACCGAGTTCACCATCACCTTTAACGGCAACGACGGCACACCCTCTGTCGGCAGTATGAGAACCACCAATCAGAAGCTGACCTCTCTGCCCACCGCAACCCGCAGCGGCAGATACAGCTTTGACGGCTGGTACACCGCGGCAAGCGGCGGCACAAAGATCACGACCGCTACTGTATTCTATGAAAACACCACTGTGTACGCCCACTGGACCTACATCGGCGGCGGTGGCAGCAGTGGCGGCGGTGGCGGCTACACCTACCACACCATCAGGGCGATCTCCGGCTTGAACGGCTCTATCTCTCCCTCCGGCTGGACCTCCGTCCGTCACGGATGGGATCAGACCTTCACCATCACCCCGGACAAGGGCTACGCCGTAGCCAAGGTGCTGGTGGATGGTAAGAGCGTGGGCTCTGTGAAGTCCTACACCTTCAAGAATGTCACAAAGGATCACACCATCGAGGTAGTCTTTATGAAAGCAAATGGTAACCCCCAGACCGGCGTGTTCGTGGATGTGCCGGAGGGCAGCTACTATGAGGAAGCGGTCGACTGGGCGGTGGAGAAGGGCATCACCACCGGCACGGGCAATAATTACTTCACGCCGGATGGCATTTGTACCCGTGCACAGGCTGTGACCTTCCTGTGGAGAGTTGCCGGAAGCCCCACACCCAAAACAGAAGCAATGGTCTTTGAGGATGTGCTGGATGGCAGCTACTATTATGAGGCCGTCCTGTGGGCGGTGGAGAACGGTATTACCGTTGGCACGAGCGCAACGACCTTCAGCCCCGAGCTGACCTGCTCCCGCGCACATATTGTGACCTTCTTGTGGAGAGCAGCCAATTCTCCCTCTGTAAAAATGGCCAATCCCTTTACCGATGTAGCCGCGGACGCCTACTATATCGACGCTGTGCTGTGGGCGGTCAAGCATAAGATCACGGTCGGGACAACGCTATCTACCTTCAGCCCTGATGAGGGTTGCACCCGCGCACAAATCGTGACTTTTCTGTACCGTGCTCACAGCAAGTAATTAGGGATGACGTATGCACCCGCTGAAATGCTATCACCTCGCGGCAAGCGAGATGGATTTGTATAAGCTATTTCATGGAAAACCTTCAGAGAGGGCTAAGAAAGGAGATCGGGTCCTGCTTATCAGAACGATCCAATTGACAGCAGACCTAACGGTGACTTGCCCCGTAACCTTTCTAATGCTGCCAGACATTCAGTTTATCACGAAGCCCTTTGCGCTGCGCACGGCTTGGGAAGATGACAGAAGTTCTGCGGTGCTGTGCTTTCAATCATGCTCGAAAGCAGAAAGCGTTCTCTCCCTTCTGTACTCTCACGAATGATTCTATTGGCAGCAGATAACTCTTTATCCGCAACGAGCAACTGCCAGATCATCCATACGCTGGCATAATTCCACAACAGGCAAAGGACAGCGCGGCGGACGGTTAACAACACCGGCCTCCGCGCTGTTCCTTTTTCGCCACAGGAAACTCTGTACGACATTCACAACCCATGAGCCATGCCGCCTTCCCACGCGGCAGGAGAAAACACTATGAAAAAGATCACTCGATTTCTGTTTTGCA
>ERZ773139.4138-NODE-4138-length-11966-cov-3.618168_pt1 | contig 11966 bp, 10 predicted proteins | sample MGYA00580854_ERZ773139 | MGnify/ENA primary metagenome ERZ773139 (study PRJEB29015, sample SAMEA2737809) | human gut metagenome | biome: human gut; feature: human-associated habitat; material: faeces | place: China | collected 2012 ...
GACCCATGCCATCATCGTGAACACGCCGATGGGGCTGAGGGCAATGATGAAGGCCATCACGCGCTCGATGACCGCATAGAGCGTAGAGACAAGATCCTTGGCAAGCTTCCCCTTCTCACCCGCGGAGAGGATACCGCCGCCGAACATCAGTGCGATCACGATGACCTGCAGCATGTTGGCTTCCGTGAAGGACTTCCACATATTGCTCGGGAAGATGGCGACCAGCGTATCCATGAAGTTGGCGCTCGTCGCCTTATCCCACACAGCACCCTCTTCCAGCGCGAGCGTGGGAAACAGGCCGGCATTGTTGAAGATGTTCGCAAAGAGAAGGCCGATGACGCAGGCGATTGCCGTGGTGACGAGGAAGTAGGCGACCGTCTTCCAGCCGACGGAGCCGACCTTCTTCATGTCGCCCATGGAGATGATGCCGTCGATCATCGACAGCAGCACGACGGGGACGACGATGAACTTGAGGAGGTTGACGAAGATGGTGCCGAAGGGCTTGAGGTAGTTGGTCGTGATCTCGGGCTTACCCATAAAGTAGAAGGCAAGGCCGACCACGATACCGAGCAGCAGAGCAATGAAGATCTGTGCCGGCAGACTGAGCTTTTTCTTTTCCATAATATACACTCTCTCCTAAAATTTCTCCTATAAACGGCAGCTTATAGATGCGATTTATAAGAGTTTTTACATTTTACCGCATCTGAACATATTTTGCAAGACCGGACGCAGGAAAACTTTCATTTTGAGCAATTTCGACAAAGCTATCCGAAAAAGCGGGAAGCGAATGCGGAAAAATATTTTTGCGTGACCACTTGCATTGTGCGCCGCTTTTTTGTAGGATGTAAAAAGAAACCGAAAGAAGGAACGGAAAACGGTATGAGAGTCATCACCGGCTCGGCGCGCGGGCGCCGGCTGAATGAATTAAAGGGTTATGATACCCGCCCGACCACCGACAAGGTCAAGGAGGGCATTTTCTCCGCCATCCAGTTCGAGGTGGAGGGCGCGCGCGTGCTCGACCTCTTCGCGGGGACGGGACAGCTCGGCATCGAGGCGCTTTCGCGCGGCGCGCAGCGCGCCGTGTTCGTGGACCGGCGCACCGACGCGGTGAAGCTCATCCGTGAGAATCTGGCGCTCACGCGGCTGGAGGAAGGCGCGCAGGTCGTCTGCGGCGACTCGATGGCCTATCTCAATGCCCTGCGTGAGAAATTCGACCTCATTTTCCTCGACCCGCCCTACGCGGACGATCTGCTCGAGCGCGCCGTCGCGCACATCGCGCGGTTTGACATTCTTGCGCCTGATGGTATAATGATCGCGGAGAGTCCGGCGGAAAAGGAGCTGCCCAAGCTCAGCGCGCCCTACCGCGTCGCGCGCGAGTACCGCTACGGCAGGATCAAGGTCACGCTTTACCGCCGCGATGGGGAGGAGACCACATGAGAGAGGAACGCATCGCCGTGTTTCCCGGCAGCTTCGACCCCGTGACGCTCGGCCACATGGATATCATCGAGCGCGCGGCGCAGCTCTTTGACCGCGTGTACGTCGCCATCGTGCCAAACGGCGAAAAGACGCACCCGATGTTCACGGACGAGGAGAAACTGGAGCTGATGCGCGTGAGCATCGCACCGCTCGGCAACGTCGAGGCGGCGCTGTGGAACGGGCTGCTGACGGACTTTGCCGCGCAGAAGGGCGCGCGCTTTCTCGTGCGCGGCGCGCGGAACAGTATGGATTTCGATGCGGAGTATCAGCTCTCGCTCATTTATAAGGATGTGTCCGGCGGCGCGCTCGACACGGTGCTTTTGTGCGCTGAGCCTGCGCACCAGCACATTTCATCGACCATGGCGCGCGAGATGGTGAAGTATCATCAGCCGCTCGAGAAGTATTTGCCGGCTGCGGCCGCGGCTCGGATAAGAGGAAAGGATAGGGGATAACGATGGCTGAAGAGAATGTACAGAAGCTGCTGGATATGCTTTATGAGATGATCGACGAGGCGAAGAACGCGCCGCTGTCGAACGACAAGTGCGTGCTCAACCGCGACGAGGCGCTCGACCTGCTCGACGAGATCCGCGCGCAGATGCCGGTGGAGCTCAAGCGCGCGCAGGAGCTCGTCCGCGCCCGCGACGAGTATGTGGAGGCCGCCAAGCGCGACGTCGAGCGCATGATGCAGAAGGCGGAATTCGAGGCCAAGAGCAAGGTCTCCGAGAGCGAGGTGCTCACCGCCGCGCGCGCCAAGGGCCACGACATCGTCACCCGTGCCGAGGAGCGCTCGCGCGAGATGTATCGCGTGGCGAACGACTACTCCGAGGACGTTCTGCGCCGCACGGAGGAGGCGGTCCAGATGGCGCTCGACGAGGTCAAGCAGACGCGCGTGCGCTTCCGCGCCGCGTCCAACGAGCAGATGCAGCGCCGCCGCGAGGAGCTGAACAAGTCTTTGGAGAAAAACGACAAAGAGGATAAGTAAAATTCGTTACATCTGACAAAGGCTTTTCGAACGTTTTTTAATTTGAACATATTTTGCGATGAAGGTAAAACGCGCCACAAGATATTGTGGCGCGTTTTTTCGTGCCCTTTCGACAATAAAACGTGCGTTTGAGTTCCGGCGAAAAACGCTGGAAGAATTTGGCAGAAAAGGGCGTGAAAGCCCTGAAAACAAAGAAAATTTCTGCTTGCATTTCAAAAGCGTTTTATGTATACTCAAAATACGAAGTGGGGAAAAGTGGTGCCAAGTGTACAAAAGTGGTGCTGCTGACCCAAAAGTGCAGGAGAGTGGAGCCGAGCGACTTCCCCGAAAAAAGAGGGAGCCGCTGCTTTGCCCTCTTCACAGCAGCTTCAAGGATCGCCGAAAGGGGGAAGCGCTTTGACCGGCCAGTATCAGCACAGCATCGACGCCAAGGGCAGAGTGTTCATCCCCGCGAAGCTCCGCGAGGAGCTGGGCGAGACCTTTTATGTCACCATGGGCATGGACTCCTGCCTGAGCGTCTATTCCGACGCGAGCTGGGCGAAGTTCACCGAGAAGTTCGAGAGCCTGCCCTACACCAAGACCAAGGCCATGCGTCCGCTGTTCGCCAATGCCGCCAAGTGCGAGCCGGACAGCCAGGGCCGCATCCTGCTGCCGCAGAAGCTGCGCGCCTACGCGGGGCTGGACAAGGACGTGGTCATCATCGGCGTATCGAACCGCGCCGAGATCTGGAACGCGGAGCGCTGGGCTGCGCTGGAGGCCGAGGAGCTCAACCCCGAGAACCTCGCCGCCGTGATGGAGGAGCTGGGCTTCTGAGATGGAAGAGATCAACTACGGCCACAAACCGGTGCTGCTGCACGAATGCCTGGACGCGCTCGCCATCCGGCCAGACGGCGTTTACCTCGACGGGACGCTGGGCCGCGCGGGCCACTCGCTGGAGATCGTCCGCCGCCTGACGGCGGGAGGACGGCTCATTGCCCTCGACCGCGACGAGACCGCCATCGAGGCGGCGCAGCGGCGGCTCGCGGACTATATGGATCGCGTGACGCTGGTACACTCCAACTTCAGCGCGCTCGACGACGTGCTGCGTGAGCTGGGCGTCCGCGGCGTGGACGGGATGCTCTTTGACCTCGGCGTTTCCTCGCCGCAGCTCGACGATGCCGCCCGCGGCTTTTCCTATAAGCAGGACGCGCCGCTCGATATGCGTATGGACGAGAGCGCGAGCTACACCGCGCGCGAGCTGGTCAATACCGTCAGCTATGAGGAGCTCAAACGCATCCTCTATGAATACGGCGAGGAGCGTTACGCGCCCGCCGTCGCAAAGAAGATCTGTGCGTACCGCACGGAAAAGCCCATCGAAACCACGCTGGAGCTGGCAGATCTCATCCGCTCGGCGATGCCCGCCGCGGCGCTGCGCGAAAAGCAGCATCCCGCCAAGCGGAGCTTTCAGGCCATCCGCATCGCGGTCAACGACGAGCTCGGCGAGCTTCCGCCGATGCTCCGCGCCGCCGAGAAAAATCTCAAGCCGGGCGGGCGGCTCGCGGTCATCACCTTCCATTCGCTCGAAGACCGCATCGTCAAGCGCGAGCTGCAAGCGCTCGCCACGGGCTGCACCTGTCCGCCGGAGTTTCCGGTGTGCGTGTGCGGCAAGAAGCCCAAAATGAAGCTCATCACCCGCAAGCCCATCGTCTCGGGCGAGGAGGAGCTGAACGAAAATCCCCGCGCCCGCAGCGCCAAGCTGCGTGTGGCGGAAAAATGCTGAGAAAGCAAATCTTTCACGAAGGAGAGCGCCATGGCACGCACGAGCCGAAGCAGACAAAATTACAGATACCGCGGCGGACGTGTGGTCGGCAATCTCGCCTACGATGAGCGCTACGCCGAGCGGCGCGCGCCGCGCCGCGAGAGCGAGCAGCGGGAGCAGCCGCGCGAGGAGTTCATCCGCCCGCCGCGCAGGCAGGAGAAGAAGGCCGTCCGTCCGCGCGTGCGCGAGCGGCAGAGAGTCTCCGGCGTGCTGGTGCTCGGCTTTGCCGCGCTGGCCGCGATGGTCGTGGTCGTGCTGATGAGCTACGCGCAGCTCACGAGCATTTCCGCCGATGTGGTCTCGATGCAGAAGGAACTCAAGACGCTCGACGCCGAGCACGTCGCGCTGCTCACGCAGTACGAGCGCACCTTTGATCTCGAAACGGTCAAGGCAGCGGCGGCCGCCGCGGGCATGAACAAGCCCAGCTCCTCGCAGATCAATTACATCGACCTTTCTGCGCCGGACAGCGTGGAGCTTTGCGAAGCACAGAACGTCAGCGTGCTCAGCCGCGTGTTCACCTCGCTGGGGCAGGGCGTTTTCAGCGTGGTGGAATATTTCAGTTGAGCGAAGCCTATACATAAGGAGTAAGGAGCTTCCTTACTCCTTGTTTTGCCATTATGCCCCTTGCCGTATGAGGAGGAAAGACCGTGCCGACACCCCCGAAAAGAAAACCGGACAGCGCGCGCCGCGCCAACCGCATCATCCAGCAGCGGACGCTTCTGCTGCTGGCGCTGCTGGGCATCGGCACATTTCTGCTGCTCTTTGCCCAGCTCTACAAGCTGCAGATCAAGCAGCACGACGAGCTCAAGACGCTCGCCGTGCGCCAGCAGACGCTGCGCACGACCGTGGAGGCGAGCCGCGGAACCATCTACGATAAAAACGGCGACATCCTCGCCCTCTCCTCCACGGCGGAGAACGTCTGCGTCTCGCCTCTCGACGTCGCCAAAAACGAACAGGATCCGAACCTGATCGCAAACGGCCTCGGCGAGATCCTCGGCGTGGACCCGGGCGGCATCCTCGACGATATGAAGGACACCGCCTCGCAGTACAAGGTCATCAAGAAGAAGGTCGAGCAGGAGACGGCGGACAAAGTCCGCGTGTTTATCAGCGACAACGACATCAAAGGCGTTTTTCTGGAGCCGACCTCCAAGCGCTACTACCCCTATTCCTCGCTCGCCGCGCACGTCATCGGCTTTGTCAACGCCAACGGCGGCGCTTACGGTCTTGAGGCCGTGTATGACGAGGAGCTGACCGGCGAAAAGGGCATGGTCGTCTCCGCGCGCGACGCCAACGGCAACGCGCTCCTCTATCAGTATGAGCAGTATTTCGACGCCGAGAACGGCGACAGCCTGGTGACGACCCTCGATAAGACGGTGCAGTATTACCTCGAAAAGGGCCTTGAGGAGCTCGAGAGCCGCTACGGCACGGGCGTGGGCGCGACCGGCATCGTCATGGACGTCAACACCGGCGGCATCCTCGCGATGGCGTCGCTGCCGACCTACGACCTCAACGCCCCCGCGAGCATCTACAACAAGGAGATGCTTGCCGCCGGCATGACCGACGAGGAGCTCGCCGCGGCGGCCGACACGCTGCAAAATATGCAATGGCGCAACAAGGCCATCAACGACACCTTCCAGCCCGGCTCGACCTTCAAGATCCTCACCCTCGCCATGGCGCTGGAGGAGAACAAGGTCAAAATGTCCGACACCTTCAACTGCCCGGGCTATGTCGTCATCGAGGGCGCGAAGATCAACTGCTCCAAGCGCGCGCCCGGTCACGGTCATCAGGACCTCATCACGGCGTTCGCCAATTCCTGCAACCCCGCGTTCATCAACATCGGCCTGCGCCTCGGCAACACGACCTTTTACAATTACATGAAGGCCTTCGGCCTCACCGGAAAGACCGGCGTGGACACCACGGGCGAGGCGAGCGGCTTTGTCAACAAGGAGATCGAATACTCCACGCTGGCGCTGGCGTGCTACGCCTTCGGTCAGAACTTCAACGTCACGCCGCTTTCGCTCATCAACGCGCAGGCGGCCTGCGTCAACGGCGGATACCTCCGCACGCCCTACATCGTCTCCGAGGTGCTCGACCAGAGCGGCAACGTCAAGTACCGCCACGACACCACCCCGCTGCGGCAGGTCATTTCCGAGGATACCTCCAAGACCGTGCGCGAGATCATGGAGTACGAGGTCGAGCACGGCACGGGCAAGAACGGCAAGGTCGCGGGCTACCGCATCGGTGGCAAGACCGGCACTGCCGACCAGATCGACGGGAGCGTCACCGTTTCGTTCACCTGCTGCGCGCCGGCGGACGACCCGCAGATCATGATGCTGTTCACCCTCAGCAACGCCAGCGACAAGACCGGCACCTACCGCTCCGGCGGCAACATGGCCGCGCCCGTGGCGTCGAGCGTGATGGCAGAGATCCTGCCCTATCTCGGCATCGAGCCGACCTACAGCGCCGATGAACTCGTCGGCGCGGATCATACCGTGCCGAACGTCGTCGGGCTCAAGCACGACGAGGCGGCGGCAAAGCTCAAGGAGGAGGGCTTCTCCTGCCGCACCGTCGGCGACGGCGAGACCGTCACCGACCAGACGCCGCTCGGCGGCGCGATCGTGCCGAACAACGCGGAGATCATCCTCTATCTCGGCGCGGAGAAATCCACGGAGCTGTGCATCGTGCCGAACGTCGTGGGCGACAGCGCCGCGGCGGCCAACCGCAAGCTCACCGACGCGGGGCTTATCATGTCCGTCTCCGGCGCGACCGGCGGCAGCTCTGCGAGCGTGCGCGCCATCTCCCAGTCGGAGACGCCGGGCACGGAGGTCGCGGCGGGCACGGTGGTGCGCGTCCAGTTCAGCGACAGCTCGGTGACGGATTAAAAACCGCAAAAGAGAGCAAGATTTGACGGAGAAAGGACGACGCGCCTACGAAGCTCGGCGAGCTTTTGAGCGCCCTCGATCACTTCCGACTCCTCCGCGCGGACGCGCGGACGGAGATACATGACCTCACCCTCGATTCCCGCGCGGCGGGAGAGGGAAGCCTTTTCCTCGCCCTGCATGGCGCGCGGGAGGACGGCGCAGACTACGCAAAGGAGGCCGCCGCGCGCGGCGCGGTCTGCGTCGTGACCGAGCACGCGGCCGAAGGCGTGCCCTGCGTGCTGGTCCCCGACGCGCACGAGGCGGCGGCAAAGCTCGCCGCGAGATGGTACGGCGAGCCGGCGGGACGCATGACGGTGGTCGGCGTGACCGGCACGAACGGCAAGACGACCACAACGTATCTTCTCAAGCAGCTCCTTGAGCGCTGTCTGGGCGCAAAGGTCGGTCTGATCGGGACCAATCAGAACATGATCGGCGACGCCGTTCTGCCTGCCGAGCGCACCACGCCCGACGCGCTGACGCTCCAGCGTCTGCTGCGCGAAATGGCGGACGCGGGCTGCACCCATGTGGTGATGGAGGTCTCCTCCCACGCGCTCGTGCAAAGGCGTGCCGGCGCGATCGACTTCGCGCTCGGCGTGTTCACCAATCTCACGCAGGACCATCTTGACTACCATGGTACAATGGAAGCCTACTGCGACGCCAAGGCGCGTCTGTTCCGCCAATGCCGTGCCGCCGCCGTCAACGGCGACGATCCGTGGACGCCGCGGCTGCTCGAAAATGTGACCTGTCCGGTCACACGCTTCGGGCAGGGACTTGCAAACGATCTCGTCGGCTGGGACGCGCATTACTGCGCCGACCGCGTGAGCTTCACCGCGTGCAGCGACAGCGAGCACATCCCCGTGACGCTGCACATTCCCGGGGCATTCTCGCTCTACAACGCGCTCGCCGCGCTCGCCGCGGCACAGGCCCTCGGCATCCTGATCGAGGACGCGGCGCAGGCCCTCTCACTCTGTCAGGGCGTGCGCGGCAGGGCGGAGGTGGTGCCGACGGACACGGACTACACCGTGCTCATTGATTACGCGCACACGCCCGACGGGCTGAAAAATATTCTCTCGACCGTCTGCGGCTTTGCCGACGCGCGCGTGCTTGTCGTGTTCGGCTGCGGCGGCGACCGCGACCGGACGAAGCGCGCCGAAATGGGGCGCATCGCCGCGCGGCTCGCGGACGAGGTGATCGTCACCTCGGATAATCCCCGCACGGAAAACCCCTACGCCATTCTGCACGAGATCCTCGCCGGCATGGCGGACAGCGCGACGCCGTTTGCCGTGCTGGAAAGCCGCCGCGAGGCCATCGCCTACGCGCTCGACCACGCCCGCACCGGCGACGTGGTGGTGCTCGCGGGCAAGGGACACGAGACCTATCAGGTGGTCGGCGCCGAGACGCTGCCGCTCGACGAGCGGCAGGTGGTGCGCGAGCATCTGAGCCAATAAAAAACGAAAGAGCCGCGCTCTGCGCGGCGGAAGGAATACGCTATGAAACTGATCGCTGCCTGCATTGTGAGCTTTCTCATCACGCTTGTCACCGGACGCTTTCTGCTCCCCGAGCTGCGCAGGCTCAAGGCGGGACAGAGCATCCGCGAGGACGGCCCGACCTGGCACGCCGGCAAGTCCGGCACGCCGACGATGGGCGGACTGATGTTCATTTTCGGCATCCTCGTCACCATTCTCGTGTTCGGCTGGGACGCCATGCGTGCGGGCAGCTTTGCGCACCTCTATGTGTTTGCCTTTGCCGCCGTGTTCGGCCTGATCGGCTTTCTTGACGATTTTCAGAAGGTGAAAATGCACCGGAATCTCGGCCTGACGGCGATCCAGAAGTTTGCCCTCCAGCTTGCCGCGGCGGTGGTGTTCCTCTGCCTGATGCGCTATGAGGGGATGCTGACGCCGAACCTCTACGTTCCGTTCGCCAATACCTATGTCATCCTGCCGTGGATCGTTTATATGATCTTCGCCGCCTTTGTCATCGTCGGCACGGTCAACGCCGTCAACATCACGGACGGCATCGACGGTCTGGCCGGCAGCGTGACGGTGCCGGTGGCGCTGTTTTTCGCGGTGGTCGGCTCATGGTGGGGCTATGAGAACGACCTCGGCGTTTTTGCCGCGGCGATGGTCGGCGGACTGATCGGCTTCCTCGTCTATAACTTCCATCCCGCCAAGGTATTCATGGGCGACACCGGCTCGCTCTTTCTCGGCGGCGCGGTGGCGGGACTGGCGTTCGCCTACGATATGCCGCTCGTGCTGCTGCTCGTCGGCATCGTCTACATCTGCGAGACGCTCTCGGACATCATTCAGGTCGCCTACTTTAAGGCGACGCACGGCAAGCGCATTTTCAAGATGGCGCCGCTGCACCATCACTTTGAGCTCTGTGGCTGGAGCGAGGTCAAGCTCGTGACCATCTTCACGCTCGTCTCCGCCGTGTTCTGTATGCTGGCGCTCTGGGGCGTGATCGGAAGATACCACTTCTAAGGCACATTTCAAAAAAAGATCGGGGGAGGTGAACCGGCATGACGAAGGAGGAGCGCGAGCTGCGGCGCGAGCAGCGCGAGCACATGAAGCGCATGGAGGCCGCTGCGAAGGAGGCGGGCCGCGGACCCATCGATGTGCCGTTTCTCCTGCTCGTGCTGCTGCTCACCGGCGTGGGGCTCATCATGCTGCTCTCGGCGAGCTTTCCATCTGCCTATTATGAGTCGGGCGACCCGCTGTACTACTTTAAGCGGCAGGCGGCCTTTGCCACGCTCGGCCTTGCCGCCATGGTCGTCATCGGGCGCATCAACTACGCGCGCTTCCGCGGCGTGGCCAAGATCGCGCTGGGCATTTCCATCGCTCTGCTTGTTGCGGTCATCATTCCCGGCGTCGGTATCACGAGCCACGGCGCGACGCGCTGGCTCGGTATCCCGGGCACCACGATGCGGTTTCAGCCGTCGGAGATCGCCAAGCTTGGCGTCATCCTTTATTTTGCCGACAGCATCTCCAAAAAGAAGGACAAAATGAGAACGCTCCGCTACGGTATCCTGCCCTACGGCTTTATCCTTGTCCTCATTGCGGTGCTGATGTACTTCGAGCCGCACCTTTCCGGCACCGTGCTCATTCTCGGCATCGGCGCGGCGATGATGTTCGTCGGCGGTATCCGCGGCTACTGGGTCGGCATCGGCATCGGCGGTGTGGCGGCGGTGGCGTATGCGTTCCTCTCGGGCCTCATCACCTACAACTCCTCGCGCATCGCCATCTGGCTCGACCCGCTCAACGACGCCTTTAAGACGGGCACGGGCTATCAGACGCGCCAGAGCCTCATCGCCATCGGCTCGGGAGGTCTCCTCGGTCTCGGTCTCGGCAAGAGCCGGCAGAAGTTCCTCTTCCTGCCCGAGGAGCACAACGACTGCATCTTCTCCATCATCTGCGAGGAGCTGGGCCTGATCGGCGCAACGCTCATCATGGCCATCTTCGCGCTGCTCATCATCCGCGGCTACTGGATCGCGCTCCACGCGCGCGACCGCTTCGGCAGCCTTCTTGTCGTGGGCATTACCACGCAGATCGCCTTACAGGTTTTCTTAAACATCGCGGTCGTGACGAATCTTGTGCCGAACACCGGCATCTCGCTGCCGTTCTTCAGCTTCGGCGGTACGGCGCTCGCCATCCAGCTGGCGGAGATGGGCGTGGTGCTGAGTGTTTCGCGGCAGATGCCGCCAGGCTGAAAAGCTCAAAAATATGCCGCGGCGGAAAACAGACCGCCGCGAGGAAGAAAGGGGGACGGAAGGCATGAACGTTATTTTCACCTGCGGCGGCACGGCGGGACACGTCAACCCCGCGCTGGCGCTCGCAGGCTTCCTGCGGGAGAGGGACCCGAAGACCCGCATCCTCTTCGTCGGCGCGGAGCGCGGACTGGAGCGCGACCTGATCGCGCACACGCCCTATCCGTTCCGCACGGTCAACATCTCGTCCTTCCACCGCTCCCTTCGGCCGAAGGAGCTGCGCCATAACCTCGTCTCCGTGCGCAATCTGATGCACGCGAAGCGTGAGGCGGACGCCATTCTCGATGAATTTCAGCCCGACCTCATTGTCGGTACGGGCGGCTACGCGAGCTATCCCGTCGTGCGCTACGGCCACGCGTGCGGCATTCCGACGGCGGTGCACGAGTCGAACGCCGTTCCGGGGCTGACGACCCGACTGCTCGAAAATCATTGCGACCGCATTCTTGTCGGCTTTGAGGACTGCCGGCGGTATTATAAGCACAAGGACCGCGTGGTCGTCACCGGTACGCCGGTGCGCGGCGACTTCTTCACGCAGACGAAGGCGCAGGCCAAGGAAAAGCTCGGCGTGAACGACGGCCGCCCGCTCGTCGTTTCCTTCTGGGGCAGCCTCGGCGCGGGGAACATGAACCGCGTCACGGCGGAGCTTCTTTATCTTGAGGCGGCAAAGGAGCCGTTCCATCACGTCCACTCCGTCGGCTCGCTCGGCTGGCAGAAAATGCACGAGTGGGTGAGCGGGTACGGCGTGGACCTGCGCGACCATCCCTCGCTCGACGTGCGTGAGTATATCTACGACATGGCGGACGTCATGCGCGCCGCCGACCTTGTGATCTGCCGCGCGGGCGCGTCCACGCTCAGCGAGCTGACGGCGCTCGGCGTGCCGGCGATCCTCGTGCCGTCGCCGAATGTGACGAACCATCATCAGGAGAAAAACGCCGCCGTGCTCGGCGAGCACGGCGCGGCGCTCGTCCTGCCCGAGGAGGGTTTGGACGGCAAGCGCCTGTTCACGGAGGCCGCCGCGCTGCTGCG
>ERZ773139.4146-NODE-4146-length-11955-cov-3.943613_pt1 | contig 11955 bp, 9 predicted proteins | sample MGYA00580854_ERZ773139 | MGnify/ENA primary metagenome ERZ773139 (study PRJEB29015, sample SAMEA2737809) | human gut metagenome | biome: human gut; feature: human-associated habitat; material: faeces | place: China | collected 2012 ...
CCCCTCTGCACCCTGTCTCCGCTCTGCCGCTCTGCGGCGGGGTTTCGGACAAAACTCACATGAGTTTTCGTACCAGATACGCAGCAGCGGCTGAGCGGAACAAGAAGCACACCAAGTCGTCAGAAGCTCCTGCACCCCCGTACTGTTCCCAAAAAGTTGGCTTCCCTCGGCAGTCCGGGGGTCAAGGGGCTTGCCCCTTGTGTTTCTCTGGGGGTCGCGCAGGGGGTGGTCTCTTTCAAAAGAGACCATCCCTTGCGAACCGCCAGAGGGCGTCAGCCCTTTTGGTCTGCCGTGCCGCCCTCGGCACTCTCCTGTGAAGCAGGTACGGATACCTCCGTAACCTCCACCACCGTCACGCAATGGCTCGGATAGCGCACGCTGTCGCTGGCGCGGACGTGGTACACGCGCCCGCTTTTGTCCGACACCGCCACGCGGTCGCCGAGCCGCAGCCAGACCTCGGGCGGCGTGAAGAGCGAGAGCGCGTAGCGGCTCTCGCACAGCGCCTCTCCCGCGCCGCGCACCGCGGGCGCGCTCGTGAGCGCGCTGCGGCTGAGGGCGCAGGGAATATCGACATAGACCGCCCGCTCCGTCCCGTCGGACAACGGACGAAATACGCAGGCCGTGCGGTCGAAGGTGCGCCGCAGCGCCCTTGTCATCCTCGCGTCGCGCATTTTCAGCCCTCTCGGAACGTTCCGAGCCTGCACCACGGCGCAAGCAGCACGCTTTCGGCGTTTTTTCCGTCCAAATAGGTCACGGAGGTGTCGCCGCGCGTGATGCTTTTCACGTCGGACTCACGTGAGACCAGTCCGACCAGCACCGCCGCGACCGCCTGCTCCATCTCCTCCGGAATGTCCGACCGATTGCAATGCGCCAGCGCGCGCTCGCAGGCGATCTCCGCAAGCAGCGCGCCCGCCTCGCCGAGCGGCTCGCCCGCGAGCGCCTCCGCCTTCGTCAAAATAGCGTCCCGCTGCGAGAGCGTCACGCCGCCCATTTAGTTGCCTCCCGCGGCCTGCGCGGGTTCAACGATCGCGCCGAGGGAAACGACGCTCTTCGTCGGCACGAACAGGTCGTAGAGGTAGCGCGCCTGAATGGCGGTGCCGTCGAAGAACTGGTTCTCCTCGGGGCCAAACTGCTTGATGGAGTCGAGCTTGCTCACCGCCAGCGGCGCGGAGCAGTGGGCGAGCAGCACATTGATGTCCTGTGCGCCGGTCGCGGACACGATGCCGCCGCTGTTGCCGCTGCCGGTCTGCACCGTGACGGCAGTCTTCATGCGGCTCTGCGGCACGAAAATGCACGGCAGATCGTCGAGCAGCATCACATTGTCGTAGGTCACGCCGTTGATGCTCACGCCCGCGCCGAATGTAATGCTGTGGTAGGTGCCGGTCGCCGCGGCGAGGAACGCGCTCTTATTCTTGTGGGAAACGAGCGCCACATAGCCGTCCATGACCTCCGCGTCGTCGCGCACGGTCTGCAAAAGGCCGCAGACCTTCTCGATGATGTTGCTCTTCGTGAGCGCCGCGGACACGATGTGCGTACCCTTGTGGGCGGTGTCGGCGTTCGCCAGCGCATAGAGCTTCTGGATGCGGTAGGTGTCCTGCTCCTTCACGAGCGCGTTTCGCGCGAACTCACGAATGACGTTCTCCGCGGTGGCAAGGAAATTGGTGTCGTTGGGACTGGTGCGGTCGAGCGCGAACTTCACGCCGCGGTCCATCGCCAGGGTGTAGGTCGTCCAGTCGTTCGAGACCGTGCCGCTGGGGTAGGCGCTGCCGTCGCTCTTGGTGGCGACGTAGTTGCCCAGCCCGCTCGTCGAGAGCGTGGAGATCTCCACATCGCGGCCGCCGGTGAAGCGCACCTTGCCCGCCTCCGGGATCATCCAAGCGGTCGCAGACGCGGCCACCAGCTCCTCGTCAATGAACTGCTGGTATGCCTTTGCGTAATCAAATGCCATTATATTACCTCCGGTAATCAGATTTCACCCTCTTTGGGGTGTCAGAGCCGCGCCGCCTGAAAGGGATCGCAAAAGGAAGAAAGAGAAAAAAGGAGGACCCTTTCCCGCTGAGCATTGACGGTAGCGGCGCGGCTCATATTTTCAGCATAGCCCGCTTTTCCGCCCGTTTCCCTTGTCGCCGTTCCTCTTTTTCCGTCACAGCCCCGCCCGCTCACACGGACAAGCCTCACATGAGTTTTCCCTCTCCCGCAGAAAATTTCCCGCTCTGTAGCCCGCGAGCGTGCAACAAAGCCCGCCTTGACGCTCCTTCACAGAAGCACTTCCCAAAGCCCATTCCGCGAAAGGAGACACTATGACGGCTGCAAGCACACAGCGCGCCGCGGAGCACTCCGCTCCGACGGGCGCAAATTCCCCCGCGCGGGAGGAGACGGGGCGCGGTGCCGCGGCGCTTGCCGCCCTCTGCGCGGACACAAGCGACTACCGCCGCGCGGCGACCGACCTCGAATACTTCGGGAAATACTACCTGCCGCACTACTTTTCGCTCCCCGCGCCGCCGTTCCACCGTGCGCTGGACGCCCTCTGGCGCGAGCGCGTGATGGACGGAGCCGACCCCGTGCGCGATGCGGCTCGAATTTTGTCGAAAACCGGCACGCGCACCGCCGTTGCCGCCCCGCGCGGCCATGCGAAATCGACGGTGATGAGCCTCAAAAACGCGCTCCACGCCGCGCTCTACGGCTACAAGCGCTACATTCTTCTTGTCTCTGACACAGAGACACAGGCGGTCGGCTTCCTTGACGCGATCAAGACGGAGCTGGAGGAAAATCCGCGCATTCTGCGCGATTTCGGCGAGCAGCCGGGCAAAAAAACCTGGAAGACCTCCTCGATCCTCCTCGCCAACGGCTGCCGCATCGACGCGGTCGGCTCGGGGCAGAAGCTGCGCGGCAGGCGCAACCACGAGCGCCGCCCCGACCTGATCCTCTGCGACGACATCGAAAACGACGAGGGCGTGCGTACCGCCGAGCAGCGCGACAAGCTCGCCGCGTGGTTCTATAAGGCCGTCTGCAAGTCCGGCGACCGCTACACGGACATTTTGATGATCGGCACGGTGCTTCACCACGACGCGCTGCTCGCCCGCGTGCTGAAAAACCCGGGCTTTCAGTCGCGCACCTACCGCGCGATCCTCTCGGACAGCGCCTCGCCGCTCTGGGCGGACTGGGAGCGGCTCTACACCGACCTCGCCGACCCCAAGCGCGAGCGCACCGCGCACGCCTTTTTCTACCGCCACCGCAAGGAAATGCTCACCGGCGCGCGCGTCCTCTGGCCGGAAAAGCTCTCGTACTACGACCTGCGCGTCATGCGCCTGGCGGAAGGGGAGAGCGCCTTTCAGTCCGAGATGCTCAACCAGCCCGTGAACCCGGACGACTGCCTGTTTTCGCCCCGGTGGTTCCGCTTCTATAACCCCGCCGAGCTGGATTTCCGCGCCCCGCGCTTCCGGTTTTACGGCTACTGCGACCCCTCGCTCGGAAAATCGGCGCAGAGCGACTATTCCGCCATCGTCACCCTCGCCGTGGACGGCGACAGCGGCACGGCCTATGTCTACGACGCGGACCTTGCCCGCCGCCACCCGGACCGCATCATCTCGGACATTTTGGAAAAGGAGCGCCTGCTGCGCCGCGAAACGGGCCGCGGCTACACACTCTTCGGCGCGGAGACGAACCAGTTCCAATGGTTCCTCAAGGAGCAGCTCGCCCGCGAGAGCGCCAAGGCGGGCTTGTACCTGCCCATTCAGGGCGTCCGCGCGACGGAGGACAAGACGCTGCGCGTCGAATCGCTCCAGCCGGACATCCGCAACGGCTACATTCTCTTCCGCCGCGACCAGACGCTGCTTTTGCAGCAGCTCTCCGAGTTCCCCATGGGCGCGCACGACGACGGCCCCGACGCGCTCGAGGGCGCGCGCACGCTCGCGCGGAAGGGGAGCGCCCCCCTCGACCTCTCCGGCCTGCACCTGTGACCCCTTGCCGCCCCCGCGCGGCAGAACAAAGGGGAACCATTCTCAGCGGAAGAATGGCCCCCCTTATACCCCCCAAGACCGCAAGGGCTGCGCCCTTGACCTGCCATTGACTGTCCCTGCAAGAGCAAAGCTGCACGCGCTGTGCAAAGGAATGCCTGCCAGTTTTTATTGCGGCTTTCGATTTGGCTTGCGCCTATGTCCGCTTGGCCGCTACCGCTGCGGGGTTTCGAGAGAAATTTTCAACGGCAGCTCGTACCAGCACTGCAGCAGCGGCTGAGCGGAAAGAGAAGCGCACCAAATCGTTCAGAAGATAAACACCGACATACGGTTGCTGAAATGAAACATCGGCAGTTCGGGGGTCAAGGGGCTTGCCCCTTGCGCTCTCTTGGGGTTCCAAAGGGGGTATTCTCTACGGTAGAGAATACCCCCTTTGCTATACGCCGCGCGTTGCGCGGCCGTTATTCTTCCTCCGGCTCCTCCCACGGCGTCATCGTGGCGACCAGACGGTGGATGGGCGTGCCCAGCTCATGGAATTTCGCCTCGTAGTCGGTCATCACGCCGACGGCGCCGTTCGCGTGCAGATCGTCCGTGACCTCGGAGAGCGTAAAGCCAAACTGCGGGATCTCCTCCACCGACCAGGCAAAAAGCGGGGCGTTGTCCGTCTTGAAATGGATCTGCCCGCCGTCCTTGAGCACCTTGCGGTAGAGCTTGAGGAAATTGCCGTGCGTCAGGCGGCGCTTGGCGTGGCGCTTCGTCGGCCACGGGTCGCAGAAGTTGATGTAGATGCGGTCGACCTCGCCCGGGGCGAAAAACTCGGGCAGGATGTTCGCGTTCGCGTCGATGAAGCGGACGTTCCGAAGCCCCTCGGCGGCGCAGCGCTCCATGGCGACCACCATCGCGTCGGGCACCATCTCCACCGCCACGAACAGCACGTCGGGCTCCGCAGCGGCGGTGCCCGCGGTGAAGCGTCCCTTGCCGCAGCCCAGCTCCACACGCAGCTCGCGGGCCTCCGGCATCAGCTCGCGCCAATGGCCGCGGTGCGCGATGGGATCCTTGATCTGCAGCGCCGCGCAGCGCTCCATGCGCGGCAGCAGATTCTTTTTCTTTCTCATTCGCATGGGGAAATACCTCGCTTTTTGCGTTCATTTCCTGCCTATCATAGCGGAAATGCGGCGATAACACAAGAGAAAAATGAAGTCTTTCCGTCAGCAAAGAGGAATTTGCCGCAGGAACTGCGTTACATCGTCAGAAATGAATCAATTCTTGCAAAAAATGTGAGCAAACTGGAAATAATTTCAAATGAAATGATATTCCTCTTGCAAAACGCGGGGGAATTGCATATAATAGCCCCATTAAGAGAAAACAAGGAGGGCATACCATGTCTTTCGTGACCTATGAACCGCAGGGCGCGGTCGCGTATCTCATCATCAACCGTCCCGAGGCGCTCAACGCGCTCAACTCGCAGGTGCTCGCCGACCTTGACGCGGCGCTCGACGCCATTGACCTCGACGCCGTCCGCTGCCTGATCGTGCGCGGCGCGGGGGAGAAGTCCTTCGTCGCCGGCGCGGACATCGCGCAGATGAAGGGCCTCATCAAGGCCGAGGGCGAGAGCTTCGGCAAGCAGGGCAACGACGTGATGCGCAAGCTCGAGACTCTGCCCATTCCCACCATCGCGGCGGTCGGCGGCTACGCACTCGGCGGCGGCTGTGAGCTCGCCATGAGCTGCGATTTCCGCATCTGCTCCGATACCGCCGTGTTCGGTCAGCCCGAGACGGGTCTCGGCATCACCCCCGGCTTCGGCGGCACCCAGCGCCTCGCGCGTCTGGTCGGCCCCGGCATGGCCAAGCAGATGGTCTACACCGCCCGCAACATCAAGGCGGACGAGGCCCTGCGCATCGGTCTGGTCAACGCCGTCTATCCGCTCGCGGAGCTTTACGCCGCCGCGGAGAAGCTCGCCTCTCAGATCGCGGCGAACGCGCCCATCGCGGTGCGCGCGGCGAAGAAGGCCATCAACGAGGGGCTTGACCTCCCGATGGACGAGGCCGTGGTGGTCGAGGAGAAGGCCTTCGGCTCCTGCTTCGAGACCGCCGACCAGCAGGAGGGCATGGGCGCCTTCCTCGAAAAGCGCAAGCACGAACCGTTCACCAACAAGTAAGCGTTACTTGACAATTCATAAATTTCAATTCATAGGAGGAACACAAAAATGAAAGTTGCAGTTTTCGGCGCCGGCACCATGGGCAGCGGCATCGCGCAGGTCTTTGCGGCGCACGGCCACACCACTCTGATGTACGCGTCCAGCGTCGCTTCCGCGCAGCGCCACAAGGACAAGCTCGACGCTTCCCTGCAGAAGCGCGTCGAGAAGGGCAAGATGACTCAGGAGGCCAAGGATGCCCTGATGGCGAATATCTTCGTGGAGGAGAAGTCCGCCGCCGCCGATGCCGACCTCGTCATTGAGTGCGCCAAGGAAGAGATGGCGTACAAGCGCGCTATGCTCAGCGAGCTGGATGGGCTGTGCAAGGAATCCACCATCTTTGCCACCAACACCTCCTCTCTGTCCGTCACCGAGATGGGTCTTGGCCTCAAGCACCCCGTCATCGGTATGCACTTCTTCAATCCCGTTCCCAGCATGAAGCTCGTCGAGGTCATCCGCGGCGCGAACACCACGCAGGAGACCTTCGATTTCATCTACAAGCTCTCCGAGGAGATCGGCAAGCAGCCGGTCGAGGTCGCCGAGGCTCCCGGCTTCGTCGTCAACAAGATCCTCATCCCCATGATCAACGAAGCCATCGGCCTTGTTGAGACCGGCGTCGCCTCCGTCGAGGACATCGACAAGGCCATGATGCTCGGCGCGAACCATCCCATGGGCCCCCTCGCCCTCGGCGACTTCATCGGTCTGGACGTCTGCCTCGCCATCATGAACGTTCTCTACAGCGAGACCGGCGATCCGAAGTATCGTCCCGCTCTGCTGCTCAAGAAGATGGTCCGCGGCGGCCAGCTCGGCAAGAAGTCCGGCAAGGGCTTCTATGATTACAGCAAGTAATTTTTCGACAAAATATAACAGAAAAAGAGCCGGTTTCGACCGGCTCTTTTTCTCAACACCGGAAAGGGGAGGAACACCATGAGCGAAAAGAAGTGCGTTTGCGGACACGAGCTGGAAAGCCGAGGTTACCAGGTGCTGGAGCTGCACGGCGAAAGTCTCCTGAAGGATTATATGGACGTGGAGCTGTGGGTGTGCCCGCGCTGCGGACGGATCGCGTTCTTTATGCGGGAGAAGGACCGGAAGGACCGCTACCGCGCCGAGTGCGGCGGCAGGACCGACGAGGAGCTCAGCGCGCTGCTGGAATCGCCGGATGCGCCCGCGCTGCTGCGGGACGCGGCGCGCGAGGTGCTGGACTCCCGCGCCGAATGGAAGGCGGCGGAGCAGCGCCGCCGCGCGAAGGAGACGGAGCGTGAGCAGGAGAGTACGCCGCGCGGTGGATTTTTCTCCGGCCTTTTCGGCGGCAGGGACGACGACAAGCCGCGCAAAAATCAGCCGCCCGAGTTCTGAGCCTGCCCCTTGACAAATCCGCGGCGACGGCGTATACTGCTATCCATCAAACCGGCATCGACGGAGAAGAAACCGCAGAGCACCGCACAGAGAGGGACGCATTTCGGTGCAAGCGTCCTGCGTGAGCGGCGGCCGTACCACTCCCGAGCAGCCCGCGACGAGCGGGACGGGTTCGCCCGTTACAGCGGACACAAGCGGCGCAAACGCGCAAGCAGGGTGGAACCGTGGAGTATAGCAATGCTTCACCCCTGATACCGTCGGGGGTGAAGCATTTTTGCACCCTCAGAGTCAAATGGAGGTAACTGAAATGTCCGAAGAAGTCAAGATCAACGAAGAAAACCAGTACAGCTTTGAAAATCCCGAGTACCGCAAGACCTATTGGCACACCTGCTCCCATGTGCTGGCGCAGGCGGTCAAGCGCCTGTGGCCCGAGGTGAAGCTCGCCATCGGCCCCAGCATCGAGACCGGCTTCTACTACGATCTGCTCGCTCCCTTCGCCTTTACGCCGGAGCATCTGGAGCAGATTGAGGCGGAGATGCGCAAGATCTGCAAGGAAAAGCTCAAGCTCGAGCGCTTTGAGCTGCCGCGCGAGGAAGCCATCAAGTATATGGAAGAAAAGAACGAGCCGTACAAGGTCGAGCTGATCAACGATCTGCCGGAAGACGCGCACATTTCGTTCTACACCCAGGGCGAGTTTACAGACCTCTGCGCCGGTCCGCATCTGGACTCCACCGGACGCATCAAGGGCAACGCCATCAAGCTGACTGCCTGCAACGCGGCATACTGGCGCGGCGACTCCAACCGTCAGACGCTGCAAAGAATCTACGGCGTTGCGTTCCCGAAGAAGGAAGAGCTGGACGAGTATCTGGCGCGCATCGAAGAGGCGAAGAAGCGCGACCACCGCAAGCTCGGCAAGGAGCTGGGCCTTTTCATGCTGACCGAAGAGGGACCCGGCTTCCCGTTCTTCCTGCCGAAGGGCATGGTGCTGAAAAATACGCTGATCGACTACTGGCGCGAGGTGCATAAGCGCTACGGCTATGTCGAGATTTCGACCCCGATGATTCTCAACCGCCGCCTGTGGGAGCGCTCGGGTCACTGGGACCACTACAAGCAGAACATGTACACCACCGTCATTGACGGCGAGGATTATGCCATCAAGCCCATGAACTGCCCGGGCGGCATGATGGTCTACGCCAGTGAGCCGCATTCCTACCGCGACCTGCCGCTGCGCGTGGGCGAGCTGGGTCTGGTCCACCGGCACGAGCTGTCCGGCGCGCTGCATGGTCTGTTCCGTGTGCGCTGCTTCACGCAGGACGACGCGCACATCTTCATGACCTGGGATCAGATGAAAGACGAGATCAAGAACGTCGTCCGGCTCTTCGACGAGGTCTATTCGACCTTCGGTCTGTCCTACGCCATCGAGCTGTCGACCATGCCGGACGACCACATCGGCGACGAAAAGGACTGGCGCTTTGCAGAGGACACGCTGAGCGCCGCCATCACCGAGATGGGAAAGACCTTCACCGTCAACGCCGGAGACGGCGCGTTCTACGGTCCGAAGCTGGACTTCCATCTGGCGGACTCGCTGGGCAGAACCTGGCAGTGCGGCACGATTCAGCTCGACATGCAGCTGCCCGAGCGCTTTGAGCTGGAATACACCGGCGAAGACGGACTCAAGCACCGCCCGGTCATGATTCACCGCGTGGTTCTCGGCTCCATCGAGCGCTTCATCGGCGTCATCACCGAGCATTTCGCAGGCGCGTTCCCGGTGTGGCTCAACCCGGTGCAGGTCAAGGTTCTGCCCGTGACCGACCGCGCGCTCGACTACGCGGACAAAGTGGCGGGCGAGCTGAATGCGCAGGGCATCCGCGTGGAGGTTGACGCGAGAAGCGAGAAGATCGGCAAGAAAATCCGCGAGGCGACGCTCGGCAAGATTCCGTATATGCTCGTCGTCGGCGACCGCGATATCGAAAACGAGACCGTCTCGGTCCGTACCCGCGGCGGCGAGGATCTGGGCGCGATGTCCCGCGCAGACTTCGCGGCGAGAGTTCTCGACGATGTGAAGACCAAACGCATCTGGTAAATACCCAATCAGAACGCTTCCGGCGCTCCGGTTTTTCCGGGGCGCCGGTTTTTTCTGCCTAAACATTTCGGCAAAGGCTGAGACAAAATGTTGCGCCCAGCGCGGCGGCATTGTTATTTCTCAAAAAATAGACAAAAAAGAAATGCGCAAAAAAATCAGAACTTCTAGACAGCGCCTCTAAAAGCGCGAATTTTTCAGCGGAAAACTTGAAAGGACCGAATTTCAGGCCGCTTCGACGGATGTTTAGGTACTTGCATTCTGGAAAAGTTTTGGTATAATAATACACAGCCAATCTTAAGTGGTTGAAACGTGTGAAATTCTTAGAAAAAAATAAGATCACAGGGGGAAAGAAGAACATGAAAAAGCGCATATTGAGCATCGTGCTTGCGGTGCTGATGCTCGTCAGTGTCCTGCCGATATCGGCGCTCGCTGCTGATGTGGAACCTCCGGCAGCGCCGGCTGCGGTCAGCACAAAGACAAGCGAAAATACGACCGGACCGAAGCTGGAAAAATCGGCGCAATGGGTGGATGAAAAAGCCGGTATTGCAAAGATTACCATCAAGGTAACCGGCGAAAAGCCCACCGAGACGGCGAAAAAGACCGACATCGTTCTGGTGATCGACCGCTCCTTGAGCATGACGCAGAATGACAGAGACTGGCTGGATAACGCAAAGAAAGCGGCGAAGGCTTTTGCGAAGAAGGTTCTGACCGGCGATCCGAATGTGCGCATCGCGGTTGTTGCCTACGCAGCGAAAACCATCAACGACTGGGACTTCAGCAGCACCCTGAAAACAGTTGAGAATAATATCGACGCCATCAACACGAACAACGTTTATTATAACGGTCAATGGTATGCGAACCATAATGGTTGGGGGAGCGAAAACTGGCACGGCACGAACATTCAAGCCGGTATTCACAGCGCCCGCGAACGCTTCAAGAAGAGCGACAAAGACGCGAACAAGTTCATGATCGTTCTGGCAGACGGCGCGCCGAACTATAGGTTTACATATAAAGACTGGGGAATCGGGACGACGTTTGACCTTACTGATGCCCAGAAAAGAACCTATCATATCAACAATTGGTTTAGCTGGCTGTTCTACGCGACCAGCGATGCGTTCAATTATAATGAGGTAAAGAACACTGAGCAATACGCTTCTACCGCAGCAGCTTCCGAGGCATATGCCGCGAAAGCCACGGACGGCATTACCTGCTACGCCATCGGATATGGCATTCCCCAAGGGAACAACGAGATTAACGCGCTCATGTACTCGATTTCCAGCACGGACGCAGGCTTTGTCAACGCCGGAACGGACGAGAACGCAATTACGAAGGTCTTTTCCGATATTGCGACCGACATCCAGTATAAGGCACATAACGTAACGCTCACCGATACGATGGGCGCTGGCTTTACGTACCTTGAAAATGAAACGTACCCGTCCAACCCCATGGTCACGCCGTCGCCTGACAACAAGACTGTGACATGGGATGTTGCGGACAAGCTCGGCAACGAGACAAAGACGCTCACGTTCTATGTTCAGTACGACAAGAATACTCTGACGGACGCTGCAACCCTTCCGACCAACACGAGCGCAAGCCTGAGCTACGAGGACAACAAGGGGAACGCGCAGCCCAATATTACGGTTGATTCTCCTGCGATTGAGAACCTCGCGAAAAAGGTTACCTATATCGATGAAAACGACAATGCATATACCGGCGAAGCGTACGAAGAGAAGCTGCACTGGTGTGGCGACACGGTGACGCTCGCACCTGCACCGACGAAGGAAGGCTATACCTTCAACGGCTGGACGACGGATGATGTTACCATCGGTGAGAATGATACCTTCGAGATGCCGAAGCAGAACGTCACCTTGAAGGCAAGCTGGATTAAGAATGAGCCCACCACCATGGACATCACGATCACCAAGATTTGGGACGATTCGGTTTCGATCGACCGGTATAGATCGGCAAAGATTCAGCTCTATGCGAACGGCGAGGAAAGAAATAATTTCTACGCAAGACAAAGCGCCGGCATTACAAAGAAAACTTCGACCGCAACTTTTGAGAAACTCCCGGTGAAGGACGCAAGCGGAAATGACATCCGCTACACCGTGAAGGAGATTGAAATCAACGATCAGGCTGTCACCTCGGACAACCAGCTGGTTACACTGGTTACAGAGGATGAAATCTGGACCGGCGTTGTCTCCGGCGACGCAAAGACCGGCTTTACCGTGACAAACTCCGTCCGGAAGAACGAAAGATACGGCGTGGATGTCACCAAGACCGCAACGCGCACCAGAACTCTTACTGACGGAAGCAAGGATACGGTGAATCTTGCCACAACTGGCGACAAGGTTCGTGTGGGAGAT
>ERZ773139.4152-NODE-4152-length-11946-cov-3.083340_pt1 | contig 11946 bp, 16 predicted proteins | sample MGYA00580854_ERZ773139 | MGnify/ENA primary metagenome ERZ773139 (study PRJEB29015, sample SAMEA2737809) | human gut metagenome | biome: human gut; feature: human-associated habitat; material: faeces | place: China | collected 2012 ...
AGAGGGAAAGGTAAAAATGTATGTCTGCGGACCTACTGTATACAACCTGATCCATATTGGTAATGCACGTCCAATGATCATTTTTGATACAGTCCGCCGTTATCTGGAATATAAAGGATACGAAGTAAACTATGTATCCAACTTCACAGACGTGGATGACAAGATCATCAAGAAGGCCAATGAAGAGGGTGTGGAGCCCAGCGTGATCTCCGAGCGCTATATCGCAGAGTGCAAAAAAGACATGGAGGGAATGAATATCAAGCCCGCTACCAAAAACCCTAAGGCTACCGAGGAGATCGGCGGCATGCTGGATATGATCCAGACTCTGATTGACAAGGGGCATGCGTATCCCGCAGCGGATGGTACGGTATATTTCCGGACCAGAAGCTTCAAGGACTACGGCAAGTTGTCTCACAAGAACCTGGACGATCTGCAGGGCGGTAACCGTTCCCTGTTAGTCTCCGGTGAAGATCAGAAGGAAGATCCCCTGGATTTCGTATTGTGGAAGCCGAAAAAAGAAGGCGAGCCTTACTGGGATTCCTGTTGGTGTCAGGGACGTCCCGGCTGGCACATCGAGTGCTCCGTTATGAGTAAGCGTTATCTCGGCGAAGAGATCGATATTCATGCCGGCGGAGAGGATCTGATCTTCCCTCATCATGAAAATGAGATCGCACAGTCCGAGGCAGCCAATGACAAGCCTTTTGCAAAATACTGGATGCACAATGCTTTCCTGAACATCGACAACCGCAAGATGTCCAAATCTCTTGGAAATTTCTTTACCGTAAGAGAAATTTCTGAAAAATATGATCTGCAGGTTCTGAGATTCTTTATGCTCAGTGCACATTATAGAAGTCCTCTGAACTTCAGTGCAGAACTGATGGAAGCTGCTAAAAATGGGCTGGAGAGGATCACAACAGCAGCAGAGAACCTGAAATTCCTCATCAATAATGCAAAAATGGAAGATATGAGTGAGGATGAGAGAGAAAAACTTGCCGGATCGACGGTGTATGTCGAGAACTTTGAGAAGGCAATGGACGATGATTTTAATACAGCAGATGCAATTTCAGCAGTATTTGAATTTGTAAAATATATGAATACGACAACTGATGGAGCAAGTTCCAAAGAATATCTGCAGAACCTGTTTGACTGTCTTGTAAGACTGACGGATGTTCTGGGAATTATTGTGGATAAGGAAGATGAGATCCTTGCAGCTGATATTGAAGCACTGATCGAAGAACGTCAGGCAGCAAGAAAAGCTAAGAACTTCGCAAGAGCAGATGAGATCAGGGATGAACTTCTGGCAAAGGGAATCATCTTAAAAGATACAAGAGAAGGGGTACAATGGAAAAAAGCGTAGGAATAGGATTGGAACCATTTATCAGGAAAATTCCGGGGATGAAGCAGATCGACCCGAAGCAGTGTTCACCACTGGTTCTGGCATATGTCGGGGACTGTGTCTTTGATCTGATCGTAAAGACGATGGTAGTCGGAAGAGGAAACCGGCCGGTTCATCGTCTTCATGAGGAGACGAGCCGGTATGTCCAGGCATCGGCACAGTCCTATATGATGCGGTTCATGCAGGAGCATCTGAATGAGGAGGAACATGCAGTTTACCGGAGGGGGCGGAATGCAAGAAGTGTATCACCGGCGAAAAACCAGTCGATCACGGACTATAGAAGAGCAACCGGCTTTGAAGCTCTGATCGGGCATCTTTATCTGAGTGAAGAATATGAAAGACTGACAGAACTGGTGACGATCGGACTGGAGGCCATGGAAGAAAAATTTGATACAGAAAGAAATGAAGGAGCAAAGAATGCGGGAAAATAGCAGATATCATGAAGCAGAGAATCATACGGGACAGGATAATTCCCATACGCTGGTTATTGAAGGCAGAAATGCAGTACTGGAAGCATTCCGGTCAGGGAAACCGATCGACAAAGTATTTGTACTGGATGGATGTCAGGATGGTCCGGTGAGAACGATTGTAAGAGAAGCAAAAAAGCATGATGCCCTGTTGAATTTTGTAACAAAAGAGAGACTGTCGCAGATTTCGGAGACCGGAAAGCATCAGGGAGTTGTGGCATATGCAGCAGCATATGAATATTCAACGGTTGATGATATGCTTGCACTTGCAGAGGAACGGGGAGAAGATCCTTTTATCCTGATCCTTGATAATATCGAAGATCCGCATAATCTTGGAGCAATTATCAGAACGGCGAATCTTGCAGGAGCACATGGAGTGATCATTCCAAAAAGACGGGCAGTCGGGCTGACGGCAACTGTTGCAAAGACTTCGGCAGGGGCATTGAATTATACTCCGGTTGCCAAAGTGACGAATCTGGTTAAGACGATGGAAGAACTGAAAGAAAAGGGGCTTTGGTTTGTCTGTGCGGATATGGACGGTGAGCCGATGTATCATCTGAACCTGACAGGACCGATCGGACTGGTGATCGGAAATGAAGGAGAGGGAGTCAGTAGACTGGTAAAAGAAAACTGTGATTTTGTAGCAGGAATCCCGATGAAAGGTCAGATCAATTCTCTGAACGCATCGGTGGCAGCAGGAGTTCTTGCATATGAGATCGTAAGGCAGAGAATCATAAAAGGACAGTAGACGCAGGAGCATTTGAGTAAGAACCGATGGAAAAATATGATAAAGTGACGGATGAGCAGCTTATCAGGGATTTCCGTAATGGAGACCGGGAAATTATGGATCATCTGATGATGAAGTATAAAGCAATGGTAAGAAAAAAAGCCAGGGCGATGTATTTGTTTGGCGGGGAGAACGAAGATCTGATCCAGGAAGGGATGATCGGACTGATCAAAGCTGTCCGGGATTATGACCCGGATCAGGGAGCTTCTTTTGCGAGTTTTGCGGAACTTTGTGTGTCAAGACAGATGTATTCCGCAATCGAGGCATCAAAAAGAAAAAAGCACATACCGTTAAATTCATATGTATCGCTGTATGATGACAGTGGTCAGGAAGGAGAGGAAAGAAGAACCCCTCTGATCGATACCATTGAGCCGGTTCGTGATAATGACCCGGAAGTGCTGTATTTGGGGAAGAAATTTACGGAAGTTTTTATTGAACAGTTGAAAGATACTTTGAGTCCTTTGGAGAACCATGTGCTGTATCTGCATTTAATGGGAACGGATTATAAGACGATCGCAGAGCTTCTGGGCAAAAGTCCGAAGTCAATTGATAATGCCCTGCAAAGGATCAAAGCAAAGGCAGAAAAGATGCTTGACAAATCAGAATAAGCTCTTTCAGAGGAGATACAAATGAATAAAGGGAAAAATTGTTTTTTTGCAATACTCGTATTTGGATTAACGATGGCAGTATTTAATGGAATGTCGGTCGTATTGGCTGTATCTGCGTCCATCGGTGGAGGAATCATTCAGGGAGCAAATGGAGTGAATATGACCTACGATTATCTGATGGATCATATGAATTTCTATTCTGTACTGGTTTATCTGATTCCGCTGGCTATTTTTGGACTTTGGTATTATTTCGCATTTGTGGATCAGAAAGGTACAGAAAATTCCCTGTCCGTGAAAATAAAAAAGTTAGATATAACAGGGTGTCTGATCCTCGTGGTTTTTACATTTTCAATCCAGCATGTGACGAGTCTGGTGATGGCAGTAATCAACCAGTTATTTCCACAGGCAATGGAAACTTATACGGAAATGATTGATAGTTCGGGAATTACGGAGTATTCGCTGATGTGGGTAGTCAGCACGCTGATTCTCCCTCCGCTGGTGGAAGAAATGATCTTCCGTGGACTGATTATGGGATATCTGAGGAGAACCGGAATGCACTGGATGATCGCCAATGTGATCCAGGCAGTCTGCTTCGGCATTTTTCATCAAAATTTAGTTCAGGGAATCTATGCAGGGCTTCTCGGACTGGCACTTGGATATGTAGCGTATCGTTATGGAACACTATTTGCATCTATGCTGATGCATCTGCTCTATAATCTTTTCGGAACTGTACTGATTGATATTGAATCAAGTATTATGCCGGACTGGATGCTGGGGCTTCTGATTTTCCTCTGTGTGCCGCTTACAGTTGTGGGAATTGTGCTTGTATATATCAAGACAGTAAATACAGATAAAAAGCAGGAGAGCAAGATATGAGATTTGTAATACAGAGAGTCACAGAGGCTGCTGTCCGGGTGGATGGTGAACTTCTTGGACAGATAGAGAAAGGATACCTGGTTCTGATTGGTGTGGCAGAATCAGATACGGAGGAAATCGCAGATAAGATGGTAAAGAAGATGACCGGTCTGCGGATTTTTGAAGATGAGCAGGGAAAGACGAATCTTGCGTTGAAAGATGTGGGAGGCAGTCTGCTTCTTGTGTCGCAGTTTACACTATATGCAAACTGTAAAAAAGGAAATCGTCCAAGTTTTATCGAGGCAGGTTCTCCGGAAAAAGCGAATGCCCTGTATGAATATATTATTAAAAAATGCAGAGAAAGTGTGGAACGGGTAGAAACCGGCCGGTTTGGTGCGGATATGAAAGTGAGTCTGCTGAATGACGGACCGTTTACGATTGTCCTTGATTCGGAAAAATTATAAGATGTAAGAAAATGATTATAACAATTATAAGAGATTTTCTTGACTTTTCTTTCAGAGTAGTGTATATTTATGATTGCGTTCGGTTTTGGACGCAATGTGCTGTCTTGGCGCAGTCGGTAGCGCGTCGCCTTGGTAAGGCGGAGGTCGGGGGTTCAAGTCCCCTAGACAGCTTTGAACCTTTCCCCGCAACCCCAGTATTTACAAGGAATTCTGAGGCTTGTGGGGTTTCTTTTTTGTTCTCATGGGGCTTTCATGGGGCTCGCTATAAAATTTTTATTGCTTTTAATTGCTCGTTTCGTTTGCTTTCTAACTTCTGTGTGACGTGCAGATAAATTTCTTTTGTAACTTTGCTGTCATTATGTCCAAGTCTTTTTGAGATACTGTCGATATCAATTCCTTGTTCCATTAGCAGACTTGCGTGTGTATGTCTTAGCGTGTGTGGTGTGATGCTTCTGCCGATAGCCTTCATGGAATTCTCCTTGAGGTATTTGTTGTAAGCGAAGTGGTCAACGTGCTCACGAACTGTACCGGTGAACAATAGGTTGCTAAACCGTACCACATTGTCATTCTGAGCCATTCTCAGTGCCTTTCTACAGACTTTTGCAAGCTCGTCCTGAATATATATGTCTCTGATAGAAAAGTCCGTTTTTGGGGTTGTTACGATGTCGTTGTTGACATCATAGGTTTTCGTGACATGGATCACACGCTTTCTCAAATCAACATCTGATTTCTCGAGCGCAGCTGCTTCACCGAATCGAAGACCAGACAGAACGAGGAATTCTGTTAGCACTTTCCATTTTTCTACTTTCATCTCATCAAGTAGCAGTTCCACTTCGCTGGACTCAAGAAATTTGTCTTCAATTTTCTTGCGATGAGAAACATCTTTAAACCGTTCAATCTTGTCGAGATAGGAGATATCTTCGATGTAATCGTTGCGGTATCCCCATCTCAGCAGAGCCTTGAGCCTTACCATCCATTCGTTAAGCGTTCCAGGAGCTCTGCCAGTAGCGAGAAATCGTTCTCTGATATATCCCGCATTTAACTTCGATACAATGGTAGATGGTCCGAGAATCTTTGCAATAGACTTACACGCTCCGCAGTTCCTGTGGTACGTAGACTGCTTAACTGTCCTCAGCTGTTCAGTATTGTACAGCTCTGCGAGTTCTTTCAATGTGATGTCTTTTTTCTGCACTTGAGCAGTCCTTAATGCTTGGTCAATGCGTTCTTGGAGTATGGTTGCTGCCATTTTACGATTTTTTGCTGTGTTCTTGTCAAAAGCAATAGATACCCTTTTCTTTTTTCCTGTCATAGGATCAATATAACGTTCAATGTAGTTATACTTGCCACTCGGTAATTTGTCCATCCACATAATCATCTTCCTTTCTGTTTTTGAGTATAAAAATAACAGCCAGCGAGGAACGTGCGTTCCGCTTGCACTGACTGACCGAAGATGATACAATATTCCTTGGTTGAGTAGTATCTCTTCGGAGTTACCAAAAGAAGCACATTGGCGTGTGTTTCTTCCAGTTGACCGTCCCTTTTGGCGAAGGGGCGGTTTTTTAATTATTCATCGTCTTCATCATCACTATAAGTATAATCGGATGAATAAATGCTGTCTGTTGATTGTGATTGTCTGAACTCTTCAGCAGCCATAGTCCTGTTGAACTCTGCTGTAGGTTCTATTTCTGTAACAAGTTGTTCCAGTTCATCAAGTGATACATTGAAAAATTCTTTTCTCATATTTACCTTATTTACACGTTTGTCAGTCAGGATAGTATGGAGTTTGTTTTCAAGACCAACTGCATCATCAGAAAAAATAAAGCTATGTACGTCAAAACGGAATGGAACAGATGCATTACCAAGTTCATCTACTCGATCCTGTGGATTGAGTCTTCGGGTCATTCCAATCTTAAATACATTTTCGCCAAAAGATCCAAGATTACTGATAACGTACACGTTACCAGCTTTTCCATTGGCAAGAGTAGAGATTTCGTCTTTCCTTATAGCAACGTCAGCAAGTTGAGCCTGTAGTGCAAGGATTCTTGCATTTAATTTTTCCAGTTCCTCATCTTTAGCACTGGTAAGTTGGGTTCTCAGCTTTTCGATTTCAGAATTGTATTTTGATTCTTCCTGTTCTATTTTTTTACGTTCAGCCTCCAATGCTTTACGTTCCTCAGCTTCCTGTCTCATTTGCTCACGGATAGCAAGCTGTTCCTGACGAGCTTGTTCTTTTTTAACGTAGTAATTATATTCGATCTTTGCTGCATTAATAAACAAATACTCTATTTCTCCAATAAATTTGGTAAGAGTTCCTGCGATGCTCTGATTTCCATTTCCTGCAATCTCAAGATATTTATGAGTTACATCTTTGATATCATCAATAGATTTTTCAAGCTTTTCAAATTTAAGGTTATACAGGATATTTTGAAGTTCTGCTCTAAGAGCAATGACCATAAGTTTATAAATTGCCTGATTCGCTTTAGTAGTATACCGGGCAGAATATTTTGCTAAAAGATCATTGATTTGCTTATCATTTTGACGGTAGGCTTTGCGGAGATCTTTTACATCCATGCAATGGAGTTTTAGGATAACGGAAGGACTGATTTCCTCCAAATCGGTTAAATCTTTTTCGCTAAATTTTAAAGAACTGATTGCAGGATCATAATTAAAGAAATTGTCCAAACTGTAATTGATTGCTTTTACCAACTCTTTTGATCGTCCGAGTTTATTGGTTTGGGTCTTGATCTGTTTGGCAAGCTTACTCTCCTGAAGCATTTCTTCTGCAATTTTTTCCTGTAATGACTGCGATTTGTCTGTGCGGTCAGAAATCATTCTTTCAAGTTGGACGAGTTGCTCTCGTAAGCCTTTTTCTGCTTCTGCCTGCTTTCTTTCGTATTCCTTTTTCAGAGTATCTACTTTTACATCATACTCTATACTCAGATCCCTTTGTTTGACAGCATACTCTTTTTCCATCTGTTCGGTCATGGATTTTACTTTATAGTAGTCAAATCCACCAATTTCAGAAAGCTTTCCTCTTAATTCAGTAGTAGCTGCCTGTAAGTCGGCATTATTTTGTGAAAGCGTTTGATTCTCCGTTTCAAGACTGGCAATCCGTTCTTTGAATTGCTTGATTTTAAAAATATCCCCTATACCCATTTGCTTTCTCCTTTGTTAATAAGAACCGTTCTTTATGAATAACACCACTTATTCATTTATATAATCCCGCTAGGGGTTATATCATTTCTGTAACTGTCAGATAAGGGACAAAGTAAATAACATAGTTATCTACAGTAGTACAGATTCCGTATTTACTCTGATAGCAGTTAATGCATTCTTGCAGGTATTCTTCTGTAACATCTAGAAAATCTGCAATTTCATATTTATTTTGACACCCAGCATTGAATGCATGGACGATGCCAATAAGTCCGATCAGGCGGTTGTAACCGTGCAATCTGGCTTGTCTTTCTTGCTTCCTGTTCCATGCATTGTCTTGGCTGAGGATGTTGCCGACGGTTGTATAGTAATGTCCGAGTTCTTCTGCTAGTACGCAGGCTTTTTCGGTAGATGTTTCAATATCCTGTCGGATAGCAATTCTATTTCTAAATATTCGTCCATCACTGCTTTGTAGTGGAAGTTCTTTAACAGTCAGCCCTTCGCTTGTTGCGTGGGCTAACAGCTTTTCATAGTTTGTCATTCAATCAATTCCATTCTGAATCATCATTCATGATGTCATCATCGTGTTTTCTCATTTCATTGGTTACTTCTATATCTGTGCGTTCGTGTGCCGCACTTACTTCTGGTTGAGCATGCATATTAATAATATTGCTTTTTAATTCACGTGTCATTTTTAGCATTGTAGCATATTCTATCAATTTATCTTTATCCTCACTCTTATACACATCTAAAATTACTCTTGCATGGAAGTACATATCATGAGCTATTTCGGATGTTTCATCATCATAATAAAAAGGATCATTTTCATGAGACATATCAATATTGTCTTCCCATCCCATAAGATATGCCGGAGTCGTTTCAAGAGCTTTCGCGAAGGCAACAATTTTACTTTGTGGAAGTCCACGTCCATCACATTCTATCTTATTTATTGAAGAGCGAGACTTATATCCGACTTTTCCTGCCAACTCTTCTTGCGACATATTCAATTCTTCTCTTTTATGCTTGATTCTGTCACCTATTTCCATATAATCACCTCCGTATATGTATAATAGCACTTTGTAGAAAAAAATTCAACATTTATTAAAAAATATGTTGACAATAATTGAACTTAATGCTAGTATAGCGGTGTAGACAGAATGTCAACAAAGTGAAAAGGAGGTCCGAATGTGACAGACACTAATAAATTGCTGGATATCATAGAAAAGTCAGGGCTGCGCAAAGGGTATATTGCAAGTCAGCTCGGAATTACGACGTATGGTTTCCAGAAGAAAGTAGAAAATAAGTCTCAGTTCAAAGCAGAGGAAATAAAGATTCTGTGTAATGTTCTTAATATTACATCGTTGAAAGAAAAGGAAAGTATTTTTTTTGCTGAAAATGTAGACAGAATGTCAACAAAGTAGAAAAGGAGCCATATGAACGAATTGCAAATTTTTGAAAATGCTGAGTTCGGTCAAATCCGAACAGTAACCATCGATGAGGAAGTGTGGTTTGTTGGAAAGGATGTCGCAGAAGCTCTTGGATATTCAAATTCAAGTAAGGCAGTTTCGGTTCATGTCGGAGAAGAAGATAGGATTTTAAAAGTCCTTGAAGCAGATTCCCAAAATGGGAATGTGGTAAAAACTCAGACAGCACTTATCAACGAATCTGGTTTATACGCTTTAATTTTCGGAAGCAAGTTGGAATCGGCAAAGAGATTTAAGCACTGGGTTACATCCGAAGTTCTTCCGGCAATCAGAAAGAATGGAAGTTATCAGCTTGCACCACAAGGCGAAGAGTTACTTGCACTTGCGGTGATTGAAGCGAAAAAGACTATAGACTCTCTGAAAGACCAATGCAAGTTTCTTGGTGAACAGGCTGTTGAAAACCAGAAATTGATTTCCGAGCTACAGCCGAAAGCAAATTATGTAGACAAGATTCTTCAATCGAAGTCACTGGTAGCTATCACACAGATTGCGAAGGACTACGGACTTAGCGGAAGAAAAATGAATCAGATTCTAAAGGAATTAAAGATTCAGTATAAAGTCGGTGGACAGTGGGTGCTGTACTCACAATATCAGAGTAATGGATACGCTCACAGCAAAACAATCAACATCACAAGAACTGATGGCAGAGCAGATGTGACAATGCAGACTGAATGGACACAGAAGGGAAGGTTGTTTCTTTATGAGAAATTAAAGAAGCACAGCTATGTTCCGCTGATTGAACAGGAAGAGCGAGGTGATACAGAATGCCAATGACCAAAGCTCAAGCCATTGCAGAATTGGAACATATTTATGAAATCCTTCCTCTGATAGCAGAAGCAGTCAAAGAAGAGAAGAAACCCATCAACCAGTACGGCAAGACTTCCTATTTCCGTGATATGTACGGGCAGTCAATGGGAACTGTGAACAATAGGAAAGAGGGAATCCGGAGGGAAATCAAATCCGGGAGATACCCGGAGAGTGCGTTGATCGAAAGATTTATTGATAAGGCGGTGTACGCCGATTACAACCGGTTCTTCAAGTACTTGGAGGGAGCGGGACGAAAATACGTTCCTGCTTATGATCCACTGGAGGCAATGGTGCTTGTAAGGAAAATGGAGGGAGAAGCAAGTGAGCAGTCCGTGTAGGAAGTGCAGAAAAATCAGATACTGCATGGAACGGCACAGAGGTATCTGCACATCATTTAAAGGAGGTGAGAGACGTGGAAAAACTGGAGGTGATTCAGGTCAGAAAGAGAAAACCCAAAGAAGTGGCTCAAAACCGTGAGCCGGATATGTATGACAAGGCTGTTGAGAAAGCCTTTTGGTTCGTAATCGGGTTTAGTATCGCATTGATGGTCTGCTGTGTGGCTTTCGGGCAGACCATTAATGCATAAGAAAAGTGCCGTAGCGAGGCGGCAACCTCTCAGGCACTTAGAAAAATAACCAACATAATAATAACAAATGGAGGAGGATATGGCAATGGCAGAAAAAGAAAAGATTTCCGTTGACGCAGACAGATATAAGAGCCTGTGCCTGATGGAAGGAAAGATAGACGCGTTAATTGCGTTTTTGAAGCACGAAGACGAGGAAGGGTCAACACCATTCTCAAATAGAGAAACTATAAGAGCGATAATCGGGGCGTACGAATGAAGATATATAGAGGAATCGGACCGGAAGAAGATACGGTGGTAACAGAAGACAAAGCGTATGATTACGCTTTGGAAAGATGCCTGAAGGGAACAGAAGAAGACCGGCAGGAGTTCAGAAAAGAGCTGGTCGAATGGTTTTTTTCAGGTAACTGGATTGAGGAGGAAGGAGAAGGGTAATGCCACTTGCAGATTATGAGACTTTAAGGAAAATGGACGTCAGACCTTTTTGTAAAAAAAGAGATGGCCTTGATTATCTGAATTGGGCAACCTGTATTGATCTCTTGAGAAAGAATGGGGCGAGTAAGGTATATTGGGAGCCTGTGCCGGATCCGGTGACAGGTAGCAGCCTCAGGCGGACAGATGTTGAATTTAAGGATAAGAATGGAAATACCAACAGATGTTACGAGACGCTGATCAAGGTTGTGATTGACGACAATGTGTATTATATGCAGACCCCTGTAATGAACGGAGCTAACCCGGTGAAAGACAACTCCATGAGCCAGCAGAGAGTGTGGAATAGTATGTGCAGGGCATTTGTCAAATGCGTGGCTGTCCATACAGGACTCGGATTTGATCTTTGGCTGAAGGAAGAAACATCTAACGAACCATATATTCCCGATACATTACAGAAACGTGCGTCACCTGCAAAAATTAAAACAATTCAGCAGTTATGCATCAGTCACGGGATTGATGGTGATGCATGGGTGGCTGGCAATGGTAAGAAATGGGATGAACTTACAGAGGGAGAAGCAGCGAAGATGCTCAATGCATTAAAGCAAAGGTATGGTGATGAGTAATGCGTTTTACTGGAAAGCTGAAAGAACCGATTATTGACTTTGCAACTCACCGCCTGACCATTCTATTCGAGCCACAACAGGACTTTTCACAGGCGTATGAGGAATTGAAAGACTGTGAAAAGTTAAGCCTTGAAATCAAGCGATACAGGAGAAAGAGAAGTCTGGATGCAAATGCATATTACTGGGTACTCCTGACAAAACTTGCAAATGTCATGCAGACATCGAATCCTGAGATGCATAACCGGATGCTGCTCCATTACGGTCAGCCGGAGATCATTGAGGGCAAG
>ERZ773139.4156-NODE-4156-length-11932-cov-4.662541_pt1 | contig 11932 bp, 9 predicted proteins | sample MGYA00580854_ERZ773139 | MGnify/ENA primary metagenome ERZ773139 (study PRJEB29015, sample SAMEA2737809) | human gut metagenome | biome: human gut; feature: human-associated habitat; material: faeces | place: China | collected 2012 ...
CCACATATTCCGCAGGATAGCGGCATAGACGATGAGGATAGGCATCACCAGCAGCACGGTATCCCCCTCCTGCACCAGACGACCGGTGATGCTGGCGGCGGCAAAGCCCTCCGGCATCGCGCGGATGATGCGGTCGACCAGCGTGTCGATGCCTGCGCGGGTGGCGGCGCTCACCACCACCGGCGGCAACCCGGTTTCTTCCTGCACCTGTGCTGCCAGCGCGGCGACATTTTCCCGTTCGTCCGCGCGGCTGATGACCGGGATTACCGGCGTTTGCTGCTGCCGAAACAGCGGCAGCCATTCCAACTCGGCGGAGTGATCCTCCCCGCCGAACAGCAGCAGCGCCACATCGGTTTTGCGCAGCGCGTCGCGGGTTTTTTGCACCCGCATTTCGCCGAGGGTTCCCTCGTCATCAAATCCGGCGGTGTCGATGAACACACACGGACCAATGCCGTGGATCTCCATGGTTTTGCTCACCGGGTCGGTGGTGGTGCCCGCGACATCGGATACCAGCGCGATCTGCTGGCGGGTCAGCGCGTTCACCAGCGACGATTTGCCGCTGTTGCGGCGACCAAACAGACCGATATGCAGCCGTTCCCCCGATGGCGTGTTGTTCAGGCTCATACGAATACCTCCTTTGGAACAGATAAAGCGGGCTTCCCTTAAAACCGGAAATCGCGCTCGCCGCCGTGAATTTTCTCCAGCCGTTCCTGCACAATGGTGCGCACCTTTTGGTTCGGGATATGCGGCAGCTCCTGCGCGATCAGCTGCTCGCCGACACGGCGGGTGTCGGGGCTGGCGTAATCCTCCAGATATTCTTTCAGCGTCATCAACGCGTTGGGCTGACAGCAATTGGCGATCTGCCCGGTCTTACATAGCGACATAAACCGGTCGCCGGTGCGCCCCTCGCGGTAACAGGCGGTGCAAAAGCTCGGAATATGTCCGCTTTCCATCAGCCACCGCACCACTTCGTCCAGTGTGCGCTGGTCGGACACATCAAACTGCTCGGTATCGTGCGGCCGCTCCGGCTGGGTATAGCCGCCCACCGAGGTGCGCGAGGCGCCGCTGACCTGCGATACGCCCAGCCGCAGCAGCTGCGAGCGTACCTGCTCGGATTCGCGGGTGGAGATGATCATGCCGGTATACGGCACCGCCAGCCGGATGCAGGCGGTCAGCTTGGCAAAAATCTCGTCCGAAATGGAATTGTCGAACGCGGTGGGGTCAATATCGTCCGCGTGTTTTACCCGCGGCACACTGATGGTGTGCGGCCCCACGCCGAACACCGCCTCCAGATGCTCGGCGTGCATCAGCAAGCCGGCAAATTCGTATTTGTACATCTCCAGCCCGAACAACACACCCAGCCCCACATCGTCGATGCCGCCCTCCATGGCGCGATCCATCGCCTCGGTGTGGTAGTTGTAGTCGTGCTTGGGTCCGGTGGGGTGCAGCTCCAGATAGCTTTGCTTGTGATAAGTTTCCTGGAACAGGATGTAGGTGCCGATGCCCGCTTCTTTCAGCTTGCGGTAATTTTCCACCGTGGTGGCGGCAATGTTGACATTCACCCGGCGAATGTCGCCGTTTTTGTGGTGCACGCTGTAAATGGTATGGATGCAGTCGAGAATGTAGTCGATCGGGTTGTTCACCGGGTCCTCGCCCGCCTCGATCGCCAGCCGCTTGTGCCCCATGTCCTGCAGCGCGATAACCTCGGCACGCACCTCATCCTGGGTCAGCTTTTTGCGTGGAATGTGCTTGTTTTTCATGTGATAGGGACAGTAGACGCAGCCGTTGACGCAATAATTGGACAGATACAGCGGCGCAAAAATGACAATGCGGTTGCCGTAAAACGCCAGCTTGATCTCCTCGGCGATGCGGTAAATCTCCTCCACCTTGTCCGGCAGATCGCACGCCAGCAGCACCGATGCTTCGCGGTGGGTCAGCCCGGCGCAATGATAGCCGGTGGCGGTTTTGCGGGGGCGCGCTTTCTCCAAAATCTGGTCGATCAGCGCCTCGTTGTGTTTGTTCGCCTCGGCGTAGGCGAGGGTTTCCTGTATTTCTGCATCGTCGATAAATTCGGTCGCGATGCGCGAATGGGGATCGTACATATGATTTCCTCCTTGTTGCGGTTAGGCTTTGGAATAAACGGTTTTGACGCTGATGCCGTGGATTTGTCCCAGCTTGCCGGACAGCGCGCTGATGACCTCGTTTTCCGCATCGATCACCACGCTGATGATGCAAACGCCGCGGTCGCGGTAGGGAATGCCCATCCGTCCCACAATGTAGGAACCGTAGCTGTGCAGCAGCGCGTTGATCGCTTCGGTCGCGGCGGTATCTTCCACAATAATACCGATCAGAGCAATGCGTGTTTCCATGAGTGACCTCCTTCAATAAAAAATCCCCGCACCCGTAAAAAGGCGCAGGGATTGTGTCAATTCCTGTTGTTGATCGCCTTATCACGCGGGACGAACCCTTGTGTTCAGAATGGATGATGCGGTTGTAGGGGGTGTTCTTTCCCGCCGATCGCGCGATCATAAGGTCAGAAACATACGATTACTATACCACGCCGGCGGGCAAATGGCAAGCCGCTTTTGTCTGCCGCCTGCGCCGAATTCTTCCCGCAAACCCGCGGCAACGGCAACTGCCCGCCGTAAGGGGAGTGTGTTTGCCTGCGGGGCGATGTGGGTGTTGCCCTTTACGACAAGATGGTGGGAAAACGCAGGAACTTTGCCCGGCTCCCTCTAACGAGGGAGGCTTGCGCCCGCCACTAGTTTGTTTGTGGTTCATGGGACGATATGGGCATCGCCCCCTACGCAGAGAGGGGAGCAGTGCCGGAGAAGATTCTTCGCTGCGCTCAGAATGACACTACACAAGAAGAAAAGCCGCAAGCCTTCCCCTCGGAGGAGGTTCCCCCGCTTGGAGTACCGCAGAAATCTCGCAAGCCTTCCCCTCGGAGGGGAAGGTGGCGCGGCTTTATGCCGCGACGGATGAGGTGGAAAACGAGGGATTATATAGTATACTACTGGTTTTGCGCAATAACGCCAATGTACGCAACCATAATATCGTTAAAACTTATAGGTTTCTTGACACCTCATCCGCCTTGCTGCGCTCAGCACCTTTTTCTCCCGAAGACGGGCCCCTTTTGTCGGCTGCGCCGACATTTCCCCCGCGCGCGGGGGAATTACCTCAAGGAGAAGGCTTGTGCCCGCTGTGAGATAGGACACATTTTTTGCGTTTTGAGCAAACAAAAACCGCCCGGAGTTTTCTCCGGGCGGTTACAGATGTGTGTGCGATTATTTCATCAGCGTGACCATCACAGCTTTTTGTGCGTGCAGACGGTTTTCCGCTTCGTCGAAAATCTCATCGGCGTGTGCCTCAAACACATCGGCGGTGATCTCCTCGCCGCGGTGCGCGGGCAGACAATGCTGCACCATGCAATCCTCGTGCGCCACACTCAGCAGCTCGTCGTTGACCTGATACCCCGCGAACGCGATGCGGCGTTTGGCGGCTTCGCTCTCTTGTCCCATCGACGCCCACACATCGGTGAAGATCACATCCGCATCCTTGGCGGCTTGTTTGCAATCGTTGGTCAGCACAAACTTGTCGCCGTAAGCCGCGGCAAATTCCAGCACCTCCGGTGCCGGACGATACGCATCCGGGCAAGCGATGGACACGTGCATGCCCACCTTCAGACAGCCGACGATCAGCGAGTTCGCCATGTTGTTGCCGTCGCCGATGTAGCACATATTCAGCCCTTCCAGCTCGCCTTTGTGCTCGCGTACCGTCATCAGATCCGCCAAAATCTGGCAGGGATGGCAGAAATCGGTCAAGCCGTTGATGATCGGGATGCTGCCGTATTCCGCCAGCTTTTCCACCTCTTCCTGCTCAAAGGTGCGGATCATGATGCCGTCCAGATACCGCGACAGCACCCGCGCGGTGTCTTCGATCGGCTCGCCGCGCCCGATCTGCAGGTCGTTGGACGACAGGAACAAGCCGGTGCCGCCCAGCTGGTAGATGCCGGTTTCAAACGACACACGGGTGCGGGTGGAGGATTTTTGGAAAATCATACCCAGCGTTTTGCCGGCCAGGTGTTTGTGCTCGATGCCGTGTTTCAGCTCGTATTTCAGCTGATCCGCCAGGTTCAGAATGTCGATGATCTCCTCGGTGGAGAGATCCAGCATTTTCAACAGATGGTTCATGGGTCAGTTTGCTCCTTCCAATACTTTTTGTAAGATCGCCAGTCCCCGGTCGATCTCCTCATACGAAATGGTCAGCGGCGGCAACAGCCGCAGCAGCGTTTTGGCGGTCAGGATCAGCAGCCCGTTTTGCAGGCATTGCTCCGCCACGGCGCGGGCTTGCAGCCCCTCGTCCAGCAGAATACCGATCATCATGCCCTGCCCGCGCACCGCGCAGACATGCGGCATCGCTGCGATTTTTTCGCGCATATACGCGCCCTTTTGCGCGACCTCATCCAAAAATCCGGGTGCAGTCAGCCGCGACAGCACATACCGCGCGCCCGCGCACACCACCGGGTTGCCGCCAAAGGTGGAGCCGTGCGAGCCGGGCTGCATCACATCCTTGCATTTCTCGTTGCACAGGCACGCGCCGATCGGCAGCCCGCCGCCAAGGCCTTTCGCCATGGTCACCACATCAGGATGGATGCCCGCGTTTTCCGATGCCAGCAGCTTGCCGGTGCGTCCCGCGCCGGTTTGCACCTCGTCCACGATCAACAGCAGATCGTGCTCGCGACACAGCGCCTCCACCGCCTGCAAATAGGCGGGATCCTGCGCAATCACACCGCCCTCGCCCTGGATACATTCCAGCATCACGGCGCAGGTGCGGGCGCTGATCGCCTGCCGCAGCGCCTCGATGTCTCCGGCGGGAACATACGCAAAGCCGGGGATAAACGGGTCAAACGACACATGCAGCGCGTCCTGACCGGTCGCGGTCAGAGTTGCCATGGTGCGCCCGTGGAACGACTGCCGCAGCGTGATGATCTCGTACCGATCGTCGCCGTAGGTGTCGCGGCTGTATTTGCGCGCCAGCTTGATGGCACATTCGTTGGCTTCGGCGCCCGAGTTCGCCAAAAACACACGGCTCATGCCGGTGGCGGCGCACAGCTCGGCGGCAAAGGCGACCTGCACCGGCTGATAATACAAATTGGAAACGTGCTGCAGCCGCGCCGCCTGCTCGCTGACGGCTTTCACCCAGCCGTCGTCGCAATAGCCCAGCGAGTTTACGCCGATGCCGCTGCCGAAATCAATATACTGGCGACCGTCCACATCGGTGGCGACAGCGCCCTTGCCCTGCTCCAGCGCGACCGGGAACCGACCGTATGTCGCCATCAGCGCCCCGTCGTGCTGCTGCTGAATTTCTTCCAGTGTCATGGTGGATCTCTCCCTTATAAGAACATCGTGCCGATGCCGTCATCCGACAGCATTTCGATCAAAATAGAGTGGGGGATGCGCCCGTCGATGATGTGGGTGCGTTTCACGCCGCGGCGCACCGCCTCCACACAGCAGTCGATCTTCGGGATCATACCGCCCGAGATAACGCCCTGTTTTTTCAGCTGCGGCACCTCGCTGACATGCACCACCGAGATGAGCGATTCCTCGTCGTCCTTGTCCTGCAGCAGTCCGCGCACATCGGTCATCAGCACCAGCTTTTCCGCTCCCAACGCCGCCGCAATGCGCGACGCGGCGATGTCCGCGTTGATATTATAGGTGACCGGGTCGCCGTTTTCGTCCGGTTCGCCCGCCGCCACCGTCGCCACCACCGGAATGGTGTCGCTTTCCAAGCTGTTGCGGATCAGCGTCACATTCACGCCGACAATATCGCCCACAAACCCGAGGTCCTTTTCGGTGTGGCGCACGGCTTTGATCATACCGCCGTCCAGCCCGCACAGACCAATGGCGCGTCCGCCCTGGTGCTCCAGATACTGCACCAGCGATTTGTTCACCTTGCCCGCCAGCACCATTTCCACAATGTCCATGGTTTCGCGGTCGGTGTAGCGCAGCCCGTCCACAAAGCGCGACTCTTTGCCGATTTTTTTCAGCATGGCGTTGATTTCGGGGCCGCCGCCGTGCACCAGCACCACTTTGATGCCCACGGTGGACAGCAGCACGATATCCTCCATCACCGCGGATTTCAGATCGTCGCTGATCATGGCGTTGCCGCCGTATTTGATGACCACCGTTTTGCCGGTGTATTGTTTGATGTACGGAAGCGCACGGGTCAGCACCTGGGCGCGATCGGCCGTTGACATCTGCATGGAAAATCCCTCCTGCTTTCAGACGATCAGGTTCGATAATCGCCGTTGATCTTTACATAATCATAGGTGAGGTCACAGCCCCACGCGGTCGCATTCGCGCTGCCGTCCGACAGCTTGATGTCGATGACGATCTCTTTTTCGTGCAGCACCTTGGCGGCGAGCTCTTCGCTGAACGCGATGCCCGCGCCCTTTTCGCACACGACCACCCGACCGGCGGTCGATTCAAACGCTGTTTCCACGCCGTGGATGTCCACATCCGCGCCGGAATAGCCGATGGCGCACAGCACCCGTCCCCAGTTGGCGTCCTCGCCAAACATCGCGGCTTTCAGCAGCGACGATTCGATCACCGCTTTGGCGACAATGCGCGCGTCCTGCTTGGTTTTGGCACCGGTCACACGGCATTCCAGCAGCTTGGTCGCGCCCTCGCCGTCCGCCGCCAGCTCGCGGCACAGCTGCACGCAAATGGTTTTCAGCGCCGCGGCAAACGCGTCATAATCCGCACCCTTTTCGGTCACAGGGGCGTTGCCCGCTGCGCCGTTCGCCATGATCGCCACGGTATCGTTGGTGGAGGTGTCGCCGTCCACCGACATCATATTAAAGGTATCCACCACCACATCGCGCAGTGCATCCTGCAGCAGCGCCGGCGCGATCGCGGCATCGGTGGTCAAAAAGCACAGCATCGTCGCCATGTTGGGCGCAATCATCCCGCTGCCCTTGGCGATACCGCCCAGCACACAATCCACCCCGCCCACGGTAAAGGGCACCGCGATCTCTTTTTTTACGGTGTCGGTGGTCATGATCGCCTCGGCCGCGTCGCCGCCGCCGTTCGGGGACAGCGCCGCCACCAGCGCGGGAATACCCGCTTCGATCGGTGCCAGATCAATAGAGGGACCGATCACACCGGTGGAACCGACGATCACATCCTCGGCGCGCAGCCCCAGCGCGTCCGCCGCCAGCCGGCTCATCGCCTCGGCTTTTTCCACACCGTCCGCGGCGCAGGTGTTGGCGATACCACTGTTGCAGATCACCGCCTGCGCTTTGCCGTCCGCAATGTGGGCGGCGGTCACCGCGATGGGCGCGCCCTTGACCAGATTGCGGGTGTACACCGCCGCCGCGCTGGCGGGAGTGTCGGACACGATCAGTGCCAGATCTTTTTTGGTGCGGTTTTTGCGAATACCGCAGTGGATGCCTGCGGCTTTGAATCCTTTGGCAGCGGTTACGCCGCCGGGAAGAAATGTCATAACAAAGTCACCTCAAACGATTAAAATGCGGGCGGGATCATGTCGATGCCCGCGGTTTCGTCCAGCCCGAACAGCAGATTCATGTTCTGGATCGCCTGTCCGGCTGCGCCCTTTACCATGTTGTCGATCACCGAGGTGACGATCAACAGGCGGGTGTGCTCGTCCACATACAGCTGAATATCACAGTAGTTGGAGCAGCGCACATGGTTGATGTTGACCGCCTGACCCGGCGCCATCACCCGCACAAAATGCTCGTTTTGATACGCCTGCTCATATGCATCGCGCAGCTGCTGTTCGGTCACGCCGTCCTTCAGATGCGCGTAGATGGTGGACAAAATGCCCCGGTTCACCGGCAGCAGATGCGGCACAAAAGTGATGGTCGCGTCTTGCCCCGCCAGCTTGGACAGGGTCTGCTCGATCTCCGGCGTGTGGCGGTGCGCCGCCACCTTGTAGGCGGAAAACGCCTCGTTGCAATCGGGGAAATGGGTGGTTTGGGTCGGTTTGCGTCCCGCACCGGTGGTGCCGGACTTGGAATCCACCACAATGCCGGTGGGGGATACCAGCCCTTGCCGCAGCGCGGGCGCCAGACCCAGCGCCACGCTGGTGGGATAACAGCCGGGGTTACCGATGATGGAAGTTTTGCGAATATCGTCGCGGAACAGCTCGCACAAGCCGTAGACCGCCTGTGCGTGCAGCTCGGGATATTTCGCCTCGCACCCGTACCAGGTGGTGTATGCCTGCGGATCGTCCAGCCGGAAATCCGCGCCCAGATCGATAAACTTTTTGCCTTGCGCGGCACACGCCGCGGCGGTGTCCTGCGACAGCCCGTGCGGCAGCGCGGCAAACACCACATCGCTTTTGCGGATCACCTCGTCCGCCGCCTCGCACACCAGCGGGGTGATCTCGTTCAGGTTGGGATACACCTCTGCCAGCGGCTGGCCTTCAAACGAAACCGAGCTGACCGCCGCCAGCTCCACCTGTGGGTGGCGCAGCAGCAGCCGCACCAGCTCCACACCGGCGTAACCGGTCGCGCCGATAATACCTGCCTGTATCATGGATCAGCCCTCCTCTTTTTTCAGCAAATCGGTCACCCGCTGCACCTGCGCCCGCACATTTTCGGGAGCGGGGCCGCCATACACGCGGCGCATCGCCGCGCAGCGTTCCAGCGAGATCGCGTCAAACACATCTTCGTCAAACAAATCGCACACCGCGCGGTATTCCTCCAGCGGCAGCGTTTCCAGCGTCAAGCCCTTGTCGATGCACAGCGCCACCAGCGATCCGGTCGCTTTGTACGCATCGCGGAACGGTAAACCTTTGCCCACCAGATAGTCGGCGCAGTCGGTGGCGTTGATAAACCCGCCCGCCGCCGCGCGGCGCATATTGTCCGGCAGCACTGTCATGGTGTCGATCATCGGGATAAACGCGGTGAGACACATGGACACCGTGTCCAGCGCGTCAAAGATCGCCTCTTTATCCTCCTGCATATCCTTGTTATACGCCAGCGGCAGCCCTTTCATCATGGTGAGCAGCGTCATCAGATCGCCGAACACCCGCCCGGACTTGCCGCGCACCAGCTCGGCGATGTCGGGATTCTTTTTCTGCGGCATAATGGACGAACCGGTGGAAAACGCGTCGTCCAGTTCGATGAATTTGAATTCCCACGAACACCACAGGATGATCTCCTCCGAAAAGCGGGAGAGATGCACCATCACCAGCGACAGTGCTGCCGCCAGCTCCACGGTGAAATCGCGGTCGGCAACGCCGTCCAGCGAGTTGTTGGTCACGCCGCGCATCCCCAGTGTGTCCGCCACCACTTGGCGGTCCAGCGGATAGGTGGTGGACGCCAGCGCGCCGCTGCCCAGCGGCGACACATCCATGCGGGCGACCGCGTCGTCCAGCCGGCCGATGTCGCGCAGCAACATTTCGGTGTACGCCATCAGATGGTGCCCAAAGGTGATGGGCTGCGCCCGCTGCAAATGGGTGTAGCCCGGCATGATCGCGTCTGCCCAGCGGTCGGCTTGCTTGCACAGCACGCCGACCAGCTCCACCAGCTGCGCCCGCAGCGGCGCGACCGCATTTTTGAGATACAGCCGAATGTCCAGCGCCACCTGATCGTTGCGGCTGCGCCCGGTGTGCAGCCGTTTGCCCGCGTCGCCGATGCGCGCGGTCAATTCGCCTTCCACAAAGGTGTGGATATCCTCGGCGTTCGGGTCAATGGTCAGCGCGCCGGATCGCAGATCCGCAGCGATCGTGGCCAGCCCGTCGCGGATGGCTTCGCCGTCCGCTGCCGAGATAATGCCCTGCTTCGCCAGCATTGCGGCGTGCGCCATGCTGCCGGTAATGTCCTCCTGTGCCATGCGGCTGTCAAACGCGATGGAGGAGTTAAAGTCGTTGGTTTTTTGGTCAAGCTCCTTGTGGAACCGTCCTGCCCACAGCTTCATAATGCCACACCTTTCGGAAAAACGGAAATAATCTAAAAAGCGGATAGGGCGGACACCCGTGCGGGTGTCCGCCAGCGTTGTATTGTGTGTCGAAAATTACAGACCTTTTTTCATCGCCTGCACCTTGATCGGCAGACCGAACAGGTTGATAAAGCCCTCGCTGTCCTTCTGGTTGTACGCGCCCTCGTCGTCACCGAAAGAGGCGATCTCGGGATCGTACAGCGAGTAGGGAGAGGTGACTCCGGCGTTGATCATGTTGCCTTTGTACAGCTTCAAGGTCACATCGCCGGTAACGGTCTCCTGCGTTTTATCAACAAAAGCGGAGAGCGCCTCGCGCAGCGGGGTGAACCACTGACCGAAGTACACCAGCTCGCCGAATTTCTGCGCGACCAGCTCTTTGTAGTGCTGGGTGTCGCGATCGAGAGTAATGGTCTCCAAAACCTCGTGCGCCTTGTACAGGATGGCACCGCCGGGAGTTTCGTACACGCCGCGGCTCTTCATGCCGACCAACCGGTTTTCCACCAGATCCAGCAAGCCGATGCCGTTTTCGCCGCCCAGCTTGTTCAGCTTTTCGACCATTTCTACAGCGCCCAGCTTTTCGCCGTCCACCGCCACGGGAACACCTTTTTCAAAGGTGATCTTGACATAAGTGGGCTTGTCGGGAGCCTGTTCGGGAGAAACGCCCATTTCCAGGAAACCGGGCTTGTTGTACAGCGGCTCGTTGGCGGGATCTTCCAGATCCAAGCCCTCGTGCGACAGGTGCCACAGGTTTTTATCTTTGGAATAGTTGGTTTCGCGGTTGATCTTCAGCGGGATGTTGTGCGCCTCGGCGTAATCGATTTCCTCGTCACGCGATTTGATATCCCAGGTCCGCCACGGGGCGATGATCTTCATCTCGGGAGCAAACGCCTTGATGGCGAGCTCAAACCGCACCTGATCGTTGCCTTTGCCGGTGCAGCCGTGGCAGATGGCGTCGGCGCCCTCTTTTTTGGCGATGTCCACCAGCCCTTTGGCGATGCAGGGACGCGCATGAGAGGTGCCCAGCAGATAGGTTTCGTAGGTCGCGCCCGCCTTCAGGCAGGGCCAGATGTAATCTTCGATGTACTCTTTTCTCAGATCCAGCACATACAGCTTGGACGCGCCGGTTTTAATGGCTTTCTCCTCCAGACCGTCCAGCTCCGTGCCCTGTCCGACGTCACCGGATACGGCAATGACCTCGCAGTTGTTGTAATTCTCTTTCAGCCACGGGATGATGATGGAAGTGTCCAAACCGCCGGAATAAGCCAGCACAACTTTTTTAATATCGCTCATGGTAATTCGCGTCCTTTCTGGTTGTCTATGTTCCATATTATACCACCGCATTTTGATTTTTCAAGGGGGTTTCGTGCATATTTATGCTTATGGCGCGAGTTTTGTCATCCTGCCCAAACAGCAACGCTTCACAGCACTATTTCCGGTGGAAGCGACAATAGAAAATGCAGGGTATGCGTGCATAAATGAATAAAAATGCATTGTTTTGCTGTATATTCAAAAGCGAAAGCCACCCGCGATGCCGCGCAGCCCGCGGATGACAATGCATCGGCGCATCTGCCGCCGCGCACTTTGGCGGACGCGGGCGCTTATATATATGTATACACATACGCTGAAACGGCAGACCGCGGTGATGCACACAGCGGAGCGCATAGCGATGAGAAAGCGGGGCATCCTCTAAAGGATGGCGACAGCAGAACGCGGTCAGCTGATGACTGCCTGCCGCCCGCTCGTTGCTGCTGGACAAAAGCGATCGTGAACCACCGCCAATCATCCCGCCCGAGAAACGTTTTTTGAAAAAGCACTGAAAAAGCACTGTGTGTTTTCGTTTTATATAAATAGGTATAAAAGGAAAAACTTTTTTCAATTTTTTTCAAAAAAGGTGTTGACAAACGTGGGAGGTGGTGGTATTATAGTCAAGCACTCTTCGAGAGGGCGCCGCCGGAACGGCGGAT
>ERZ773139.4161-NODE-4161-length-11916-cov-4.902622_pt1 | contig 11916 bp, 6 predicted proteins | sample MGYA00580854_ERZ773139 | MGnify/ENA primary metagenome ERZ773139 (study PRJEB29015, sample SAMEA2737809) | human gut metagenome | biome: human gut; feature: human-associated habitat; material: faeces | place: China | collected 2012 ...
CGCCAGTGTCTTATTGTGCGATATGATAAGTGTAGGCTTATTGAGTGCTGCAATGACATTAGCCATGGTAAAGGTCTTGCCGGAGCCGGTAACTCCAAGTAAGGTCTCAAACTGGTTGCCCTCCTTAAAGCCCTTTACAAGCTGCTCTATTGCCTGTGGCTGGTCGCCGGTCGGCTTGTATTTTGAATGCAGTTTAAATTCCATAACGCACGCTTCCTCCAAAAAATCATAAATACTGCTTTTGTAAAATTATAAAAAGACAAAGTCAATCATTTATAGTATGCACTTACGTGCTTTATTTTACTACAAAAAATCGACTCTGTCCACAATTTTCAGAACATTCGTTCTTGTTTATTTATTTTATGTTACTGTTCACACCTAACAGTGTGACCAGCAACGATTACAGCCATTTAAAATTTACTTCACACGTCCACAGCACTGCTTATATTTCTTGCCACTGCCGCATGGACATGGGTCATTCGGATATACCTTGGCTGTTGCACGGCGCTTTGGTGCATTCTGTGCTGACTCATCCTTGTTTGTGCCCGAAATCTTTGCAACCTGCTCTCGCTCAACCTTCTGCTCAACCTGTACATGATACAGCAGTCTGACAGTATCCTCCTGGATAGCCGAAATCATGTCGTCAAACATATCAAAGCCTGCCATCTTGTACTCTACGATTGGATCTTTCTGTCCATAAGCCTGTAAGCCGATTCCCTGACGAAGCTGTGCCATATCATCGATGTGATCCATCCACTTTCTGTCGATTACACGAAGAAGCACGACACGCTCAATCTCTCTGAACTGCTCAGGCTCAGGGAATTCTGTCTCCTTCTGCTCATAAAGCATGACGGCCTTTTCCTTTAAGTACTGCTTAAGCTGCTTTGCATTCTTGATTGACTCAATATCCTCTTTTGTAATCGGATCAAGAGGAATGACCGGAAGCACAAGCTCGTTGAGCTCTACAAGATTCCAGTCAGCTCTGTCAATTTCCTCGGAAATACATCTGTCAACAGACTTCTCAACCTGCTCCTGAACCATCTTAAGGATAGCATCACGCATGTTGTCACCGTTAAGCACCTTCATACGCTCGCTGTAGATAATCTCTCTCTGGTCATTGTCCACCTGGTCATACTCGAGAAGATTTTTACGAATACCAAAGTTGTTGGCCTCGATTTTCTCCTGAGCCTTCTCGATAGCAGATGTGAGCATCTTATGCTGGATCTGCTCGCCCTCCGGTACTCCGAGCGCATTGAAAACGCCCATCAGACGCTCTGAACCGAAAAGTCTCATGAGGTCGTCCTCAAGTGAGATGAAGAACTGTGACTCACCCGGATCTCCCTGACGTCCTGCACGTCCACGGAGCTGATTGTCTATACGTCTTGACTCATGGCGTTCTGTACCGATAATCTTAAGACCTCCGGCAGCCTTTGCCTCATCGTCAAGCTTAATATCGGTACCACGGCCTGCCATGTTGGTTGCTATTGTAACTGCACCGTGCTGTCCTGCAAGTGCAACAATCTCTGCCTCTTTCTCATGGAACTTGGCATTTAATACTGTGTGAGGGATTCCCTCTCTCTTGAGCATGCCGCTCAAAAGCTCTGATGTCTCGATGGTGATTGTACCTACAAGAACAGGCTGTCCCTTTTCATGTGCCTCTTTAACCGCATCCACAACTGCCTTGAACTTTTCCTTTTTGGTAGCGTATACAGCATCCTGCAAATCAATACGCGCTACCGGCTTATTTGTAGGTATCTCGACAACATCCATGCCATAGATATCACGGAACTCTTTCTCCTCTGTGAGAGCTGTACCTGTCATACCGGCCTTCTTGTCAAACTTGTTGAAAAAGTTCTGGAATGTGATTGTGGCAAGGGTCTTGCTCTCTCTCTTAACCTTTACATGCTCCTTTGCCTCGATAGCCTGATGCAGTCCGTCCGAATAACGGCGTCCAGGCATGATACGTCCGGTAAACTCATCTACGATAAGCACCTCATCATCCTTTACCACATAGTCCTGATCTTTGAACATGAGGTTGTGCGCGCGAAGCGCAAGTATGATATTGTGCTGGATTTCAAGATTCTCCGGATCTGCAAGGTTCTCGATATGGAAGAACTGTTCTACCTTTTTCACACCATCCTGTGTAAGGTTTACAACCTTGTCCTTCTCATTTACGATGAAATCACCGGTCTCGTCCTGGACAATGCCCATGATGGCATCCATCTTTGAATACTCAGGAACATCCTCACCACGCTTCATCTGTGTAGCCAGGATATCGCATGCCTCGTAAAGTCTTGTCGACTTGCCACTCTGTCCTGAAATGATAAGAGGTGTACGTGCCTCATCGATAAGCACTGAATCGACCTCATCAATGATAGCATAGTGGAGACCTCTCTGAACAAGCTGTTCCTTGTAGATAACCATATTGTCACGCAGGTAATCAAATCCAAGCTCATTGTTTGTGATATATGTAATATCACAGCCATAAGCCTCCCTGCGCTCGTCATTGTCCATGCCGCCAAGTACCACGCCGACCTTAAGTCCTAAGAACTCATGAACCTGTCCCATCCACTCAGCATCACGCTTTGCAAGGTAATCATTGACTGTGACAATACACACACCCTTGCCCTCAAGTGCATTGAGGTATGCAGGAAGTGTAGAAACAAGTGTCTTACCTTCACCGGTTCGCATCTCTGCAATACGTCCCTGATGCAAAATAATACCACCGATTATCTGTACTCTATAATGTTCCATGCCAAGCACACGCTTAGCAGCCTCTCTTACTGTAGCAAATGCCTCCGGAAGAATATCATCAAGTGTTGCTCCGTCCTCCAGACGCTTTTTAAACTCCCTTGTCTTATCCTTTAATTCTTCATCGGAAAGCTTTCCCATTGCCTCCTTATATGACTCAACCTTGTCAGCAATCGGGTAAATTCTCTTAAGCTCTCTCTCGCTGTGAGAACCAAAGATTTTTGAAAATGCGCTCATATTTTTCTCCTATAACTTCAAATTGCCCTTGTACAGGCTCACAATAGTGTTATTGTAACACTTTGAGGATGATTGCACAACCTAAAGGGATGAATGTTTTGTAAACATTTTATAAAAATATTGATGTTTGCGCCTTTAATTTTTTTGGGGGGCTTCGCGCGGAAGGCTGTGCGGTCCGGGGGAGCACACAGTATATTCCTCATAAAAAATGTGAAGTCAGCCACGGCTTTTTGCCTGGACAGGCTGTGTTTTAGTGATAGTGCTTCATGCTATTTGAGTTTATGGAACGCCGTGGCAGTTCATATTTTTTATTCTGAACACACTGTGTACTTCCCGGATCCACTTTGTTGTGCGCGAAGCATGGTGGAATTATGTTCAATTCAAAAAGCTCTCCACAAGGGAGAGCTTTTTGGAGTTACCTATTTTTTAGTTATTCTTCTGGGCTTCATATGCTTCACGGCATGCTTTTGCGAGCTGGTCGCCGCAGGATGTATTCTTAAATCCACATTTAATTCCACCGATTTTTTCTTCTACCTGGGCAACTGTGAGTCCTTCAACGAGCTTTGGGATAGCTTGGAGATTTCCGTTACAGCCTCCTGTAAACTTTACGTTATGTACTACATCGCCATCGAGGTCAAGCTCAATCTGTGTTGAACAGGTTCCTTTTGTTTTGTAAATATATGACATATTTTATCCTCCTGTGTTTTCATTTTTGTGTATACACGATTATAACATATATTTTTACATCTTTCCTCTATTTTTTTACATTTTCCAACTCAGTTTTTCAATTCAGAAGTTACTGTTCACACATAACAATGTGACCGGCAACGATTCAGATTCATAAATCTTATTTATTTACTATTTACGCCATAACGTAAGGGACGATTCGCGCGAGCACCGCGGTGGGCTGCATACACTCCGGAGTCCGCGAATAGCGAAGCTGCTTAGATACTGTCGAATTATGCACACGATACACAGAAATGAGCTGCCACCGGGATGTAATATATATCATTACTGTTCAAACGCATAGCTTGACACCACGCTGTCAAGCCATGCGCCAATGCGTCAACTATTGGCAGATTACAGCCCCTGCCTCGTAGAGGCACTTTTAATGGGCTGTAATCGTTACTGGTCACACTATGGTGTGACCAGTAATGCTCAAGGAGAACCGCGCCACGGACGGCGCGTTTCGATGGTTTCGTCGAGTATCGTAAATCTTTAAGGCATAATTCCTACAGTATCTTGGCTGCGTAGCGTAGCTCACGTGAGAGAGTGTGCACAAGCCATGGCTCATGAGATGAAGCCCCGTCCTACTGCCAGTACCTACAGCTGCTATGCCAGCTTCTTATTTTTCTCAAGAAGCTCATAGATTTTCTCGACATCATAATCCGGCTTCATAGACAATGCCGCTTCGTAAATTGGAGCGATAACCTCCTCTTTTTCTTCCAGGTCATCTGCTATCTCCGCCACGCTCTTGTTCTTTTGCAGCTTTTTTACAATCAGAGAAATTATCTTTTGTCTTTCTCCTAATTCTCTGCCTTCTTCTCGGCCTTCATTTTTCTGCTCTTCCCACGCCTTACACATATCAATCACCTCTTCTTTCTCATCTATGTCTATATCCGTTCCTGCAAACAGGTTGATTGCCTCGACTGTCTCTCTGTCCACCTTGCTAAATTTTTCATCGTTCTGCAGCACTTCCTGCATTTTTTCCTTATCATAAGCATTCTGTAATACCTCGAAAAGCTGCCTGATTGAGGTTCTGAATCCTGTAAAGTCGGTTATCTCCCTCGGAGCTAGCAGATTAATCCTATAATCCGGTATGAATGGCAGAAGCTCCTCGTCCACATCACCAAACATATCTGACAGCCTCCTTGGTCCATCCCATTCCTTTGTCCCGAGATACACTGTAATCGTAATTACTGGAATCAGCTTATCCTCTTTCGTAAATCCCGAGAGAAATTCATCAGAAGTTGCGGTATCCTTTTCCCTGCGGTGCTTTTTGGCTGTTTCCTTTACCTGATTGCCATATGCCATGACATCATAAAACATGTTTTTTACCGGAATGGAATAGTGTATATCCGACTGATTCTCTACTCCTATCAGGACAACGTATGATTTGCCAGTATATTTGATGCTGGCATTTTTGAAGATGTCCCTAAGCTTCTGCACCGCTATGGTCTTTTTGTCAAGTCCTAGTGCGGTCAGCACCTCTGTCGTGTCCCTTTCCTTAAGGTTTTCCGGCAGGATGACCTCTCTTCCTCCATACAGTATATTGTTGCACAGGTCAGCAAACCTGGCATTGTCAGCAAAGTATTCCTTTGCCATTGAGTCTTTTGCGCTCAATCCTTCTCCTCCTGTTCTCTTGTGTGAGCAGGAAAATTTGGTGCCAATGAGGGTACAGTGGTACCGTTTACAAGGTATACATGTGCTGTCCTTCTTTATGTTTACACACTGTATACAGTTCATCCGCCTTTTGACTACATTTTCTGCATTCTGTCTACATACGGCATTTCAATTTTCCTGCTGTTGATTGGTAATTAAAGCATCGAAAACTTCCATGTCCTTTGTAGAATGATGCGAAGTGGTCTGCCCTCTTCAAAGTGGTGTGCACCTGTAAAAAACTGTTATGTGGTGCCGCTTACAGAAATATAATGCTTTGAGTTGATTGTAGCATAGCGGCAGTTCTTTGTCATCATAATTTTTCTTTTTTTCATACTTATATTTTCATTCTGCCACAGCGCAAGGGGCTTTATCACGTGAGACCGGCTAGGGCACACACTCTCTCGTGAGCGAATAGCGAAGCTGCTTAGATACTGTTGAATTATGCACATGATGCACAGAAATGAGCTCCCACGGATGGGAGCTCAAGGAGAACCGCGCCACGGACGGCGCGTTTCGACGGTTTCGTCAAGCATAGATACCCTATAAAGCATAATTCCTACAGTATCTTGGCAGTGCAGCGTAGCTCAAGCGAGAGAATGTGCACCAGCCAGGGCTCATGGGATGAAGCCCCGTCCTACTGCCAATGTCTCTGCACCAAAAAAGCAGCCTTTGAGCTTCACACTCAAAGTCTGCTTCTTTTTTATTTTATAAGCTGTCCATAGCCTGATACATGGTAAGCATAGGAGCCATAACAGCCGCCACAAGCACACCAACAATAAGTGCCAGAACAAGGATAATCATAGGCTCAATAGCTGCCATAACTGTCTGGGTAGCCAGCTCAACTTCCTCATCATAGTAGTCTGCCAGTCGGGTAAGCATGCCTTCCAAGTCACCGGTTTCCTCACCGATTCGCGTCATGTGTGAAACCATAGGTGGAAACAATCCACACGCAGTGATTGGCTCAGACAGTGGAACACCCTTACTTACTTCTTCCCTTGCATTTTTCAGAGCTTTTTTGTAAAGCGCATTCTTCATGGTGTCAGCAGTGATACCAAGGGCTTCAATCATCGGAAGTCCTGAGTACACAAGTGTGGAAAGTGTACGCGCATAGTTACTGGCTGCTGTCTTGATGTTTAGCTTTCCGAAAACCGGAACCTTTCTTGCGAGATTACCAAAGAACATCTGGCCGCTGTCAGTCTGCTTATAAAGCTTGATGGCTATAACAATTGCTGCTATGACAGCAATCACAATATACCAGTATCCGGTGACAAAATCACTCATCGCAACAACTGCCTTTGTGATGCCCGGCAGCTCTGTTCCCAGGTCATTGAACATCTCCGAGTAGCTTGGGATGACCTTTACAAGCATTACAATAACAACCGCAATAGCTACAATCACAACGATAATCGGATAAACTGCCGCTTTTTTTATCATGCCGTTAAGCTTTGCTGATTTTTCGAAGTGTGCAGACATTCTGTCAAAAGCTACATCAATCTTGCCGGATGCTTCTCCTGCCGCAACCATGCTCACCATGATGTCAGGGAAAACATTCGGGTATTTTTTTAGACCATCCGAGAGAGTCTCACCTTTTTGAATCTCGGCATGAACACCTCTGATAGCTTTCGCCATAACCTTATTCTCAGTCTGATCGGATAACATATCCAGCGTATCAAGAATCGTAACACCGGCATTGACCATACTGGTGAACTGGCGGCAGAATACCGATAGATCTCTCGGCTTTACCTTTCCTCCTACACTGAATGAGATTTCCTTAGTCAGTGCTGTTGCCTTGGTGAGGCTTATGACCATGTTGCCATCCATCTTAAGCTTATTTTTTGCCTCTGCTTCTGACTCGGCTACTATATTTCCTTTTCTTTCTTTTCCGCTCTGGTCTATAATCTGATATGTCCAGTCAGCCACTTTCTTCTCCTCCTTATACCTATTCTGTGCAACCTCCAGATAAATTAAATCATAATTTATTAAGACTCCACAACATTATACCATAATAGTAAAATACATACGATTATACCATCAATAGTAAAGGTGTACACGGCTAGCCATGCTTACCGGATCATGTGCATATGCAACTGCAGTCTCCGGCGCTATAAGGCCCTGGCTGTAATACTGTAAAATACAGTCATCCATCATCATCATACCCTCTCTCTTTGATGTCTGTATGATAGATGGAATCTGAAATGCTTTTGCCTCACGAATTAAGTTTCTGATGGCATTGTTTGCAAGGAGCACCTCAAATGCTGCAATTCGTCCGCCATTTACCATTGGAAGCAGATGCTGTGCAACAATTCCCTCTAAAACTCCTGAGAGCTGCACTCGTATCTGTTGCTGCTGGTGTGGTGGAAAAACGTCAATCATACGGTCAATTGCATCGGATGAACTGTTGGTATGCAGTGTAGAAAATACAAGATGTCCTGTCTCCGCCGCTGTAATAGCTGTAGATATAGTTTCAAGATCTCGCATCTCTCCTACAAGTATTACATCCGGATCCTGTCGCAGTGCAGCTCTTAGGGCTGCAGCATATGAGAGTGTATCCTTTCCAACCTCTCGCTGTGCCACTATAGAGCGGCGCCTTGAGTGCAGGTACTCGATAGGATCTTCAAGCGTGATTATATTTTTTGAATCTCTTGATGCAATGACATCTATAAGACTTGCCAATGTGGTCGACTTACCACTTCCTGTAGCTCCTGTCACGAGGACAAGTCCTCTCATCTTTGTGGTGAGATTGACAACCGACTGTGGTATGCCAAGCTGCTGCGGTGTAGGCACATCATATGAGAGAATACGAAGTGCTGCTGCATATGAACCTCTCTGTCTGAACACATTGGCTCTGACTCGTGAAAAGCCCTCCACCGAAAAAGCAAAATCAAGCTCTCCCTTTTCCTTTAGCTCATCTTTAAGCTCCTGCGGAACGATTGGTGAAAGCAGGTTGTCCGTCTCAACATTGGTAAGAACCTGATTTCCCTGCGGTACAAGCATTCCGTCAATTCTAAGCATAACCGGATTTCCCGGTGCGATATGTATATCCGATGAGTTCTGTTGCTGCGCTGCTTTTAAAATGTCTACTATCTGCATTTTCTTTTCCCCCTTAGTTTTCGAACGTGGTCTTTAACATTTCCTGGAATGAAGTAACTCCTTCGAGTACAAGCTTCTCTGCACTCTGTCTAAGTGTATGCATGCCCTCATCACATGCAGCCTTGTTTATATCCTCTATATCAACACCTTTTGAAATAAGTGACTTTAGCTTTGGTGTTATGGTCATTATCTCATATATACCGATTCGTCCCTTGTAGCCTGTATTGGCACATTTTTCACAGCCACATGGCTCATAAATCTTTACCGGACGGAATGCCGGTATATTCATAAAGGCCTTTTCCTCCTCTGTCAGCAGATGCTCTCTCTTACATGCCGGACAAAGTCTTCTTACAAGTCGCTGTGCAATGATTCCCTTTACCGAATCCGCAAGCAGATAACTTTCAACTCCCATGTCCTCCAGTCGTGAAATAGTACTTGCCGAGCTGTTGGTATGCAGTGTGCTGACCACAAGATGTCCTGTGATTGACGCCTGTACTGCAATCTGTGCTGTCTCCTGATCTCGAATCTCACCAATCATAATGATGTCCGGATCCTGTCGCAGAATGGAACGAAGTGCTGATGCAAATGTCAGGTCAGCTTTATTATTTACCTGTACCTGGTTTATTCCATCTATATTGGCCTCGACCGGATCCTCAACTGTGATGATATTTACATCCTCCTTGTTGAGCTCTGAAAGTGCCGTGTAAAGCGTGGTTGACTTACCACTTCCTGTAGGTCCTGTAACAAGGATGATACCGTTTGTATTCATCAGTATATGATCAAAGGCCTTAAGCTCTTCGTCTGAAAATCCCAGCTCCTTTTTATCTCTTGTAAGTGCCTTTTTCTGCGCAAGTCGCATAACGCATTTCTCACCGAATACTGTCGGAAGGATTGATACTCGGATATCATACTCTATCTTGTCTATCTCCATAGTGATACGGCCGTCCTGCGGCTTACGTTTCTCGGAAATATCCATACCACCTATAATTTTAAGTCGTGTAATAATTGCAGAAAGCAGATGTATACTATATGCTGCCTTCTCATAAAGCGCACCATCAATTCTGTATCGCACCCTGACTTTATTTTCCAGTGCCTCTATATGTATATCTGAGGCCCTGAGTCTGGCTGCCTGCTCAATGATAGAGTTGACAAGTAAAACTACCGGCGAATTGTTGACATCCTTGCTGGTAGCTTCCTCAGCCTCGGCATTTTTCTGCTCACGCTCTTTTCTCTCCCTCGCATACTCCTGAGCCGCTTTCATAGCCTCTGTATCACCGTAATATTTGTCAAGCGTCAAAAGTATGTCTCTGCCTGTCGCTACCGCAGGCTCAACCTGTAGATTGGTAACAATTGAAAAATCATCAAGCGCAACCATATCCATAGGATCAGCCATGGCCACATGCACTACATTGGCATTATTCTTGTCAAATGCATATGGTATCATAACATGCTTTCTAAGCACTGTCTCACTGACAAGGTTTTGCACCTCCTCAGGTATGTTGATTGCGCTCACATTAACAAGCTCCAGTCCCAGCTGCTGTGACAATGCCTTTGCTATCTCAAGCTCATTGGTGAATCCAAGCTCAATGAGTGTTTCTCCTATCTTCTTATGCTTTTCTTTGGCTATAGGCAGAGCCTTTTCCAGCTGCTCCTGAGTAATTACATTTTCATTTATAAGCATATCACCGATACGCTTTTTCTCTCGTCTAAAAGCCATAGTGGCTCCCCCTCTTTCATCATTTAGTAAAATACTACCATTATGATGGCTGTATTTCAAGGGTATTTATATAAAATATACAATAATTTTATTTCAAAACTAAAAAGTAACGATTCCGAGTGCCTGCAGCAACAGTATAAGCAGGAATGCCGGTGCAATAAATTTAACCATGATTATATAAAGCCCTTTTCTGGTGAATTTGCTGCCTCCGCGTGTCACCTCATCTATTATTACCTTTGGACTTACTATCCAGCCAACGAGGATACATGTGGCAAGTGCAACGATTGGCATAAGCACATTGTTGCTTACATAATCCATGATATCAAGTATCTGTCCGACTGTGCCGTTTGGAAGCTTAACCTCCATATAGAGCTTATTGTAGCCAAGGCAGACTATTATCTCTGCAATCAGACCGTATACCGTGACTAAAATTGCGCTTTTTCTGCGGCTCCAGTGAAATCTGTCTATAAGACTCGATACAATAGCCTCCATAATTGATACAGACGATGTGACTGCTGCGAATGCAACTATCATGAAGAATATCAGTCCAACGATATCTCCTGCTATTCCCATTTCATTAAATACCTTTGGCAGTGATATAAACATAAGCCCCGGTCCTGCTGACATGCCGTCACGACCCATAAATACATATACTGCCGGAATGATCATAAGGCCTGCAAGGAATGCAACAAGTGTATCAAAAATCTCGATCTGGTTGATTGAGCCCATGAGCTTTGATTCCTTCTTGACATACGAACCATATGCAACCATGATTCCCATAGCCACACTGATTGAGTAGAACAGCTGACCGAGTGCATCAACAAATACTGTGGCAAGCTTTTGCATTGTAAGCCCCTTGAAGTCAGGAACCACATATATCTTAAGACCCTCAAGACCACTTCTTACTGCGCCTGATGCCTCCTTATAATGGAGCGTCAGCGAGAAAATACCGATTGCAAAAATAAGCACAACAAGGATAGGCATGAGCACCTTGCTGAAGCGCTCGATACCTTTATTGACTCCGCCAATGACAACTGCTGCTGTTATAAGCAGATAAACCACTCCAAATATGATTGGTGCCCACTGGCCTGTGATAAAGCCTGTGAAATATCCATCCGCAACCGCATTTTTACCGCTTCCTGTAATGAAAAGTGTAAAGTATTTTAAAACCCATCCACCTATAGTACAGTAGTAAGGCAGAATAATAGCCGGTACTATACACGCAAGCACACCGATAAACTTGCCCTTTGGATTGATAAGACCATACGCGGTGAGCGGTCCCTGTCCTGTCTTACGTCCTATTGCAATCTCAGTGGTAAGCAATGCAAAGCCAAAGGTCAGAACAAGTATCAGATACACCAGCAGAAAAAGTCCTCCTCCGTCCTTTGCTGCCAGATACGGAAACCTCCATATATTTCCAAGTCCTACCGCACTGCCGGCTGCCGCAAGAACGAACCCAATGTTGCCGGAAAAAGTGCTTCTTGATTTTTCTTTCATTTTCTACTGTCTCCTTAATATATTATATAATTTAATTTCGATTTAATATGGACATTGTTTCCATTTACAAATCTAATATACCTATTATAATCATCTAGAGTACTTTTTGCAACGGTTGATATTTTTTATTCGCATTTGCAGTACGTGTGGTGGCACATGGCAGGTGTCGTGAGTGCTACGCTATACTGTCAAGATACTGTAAGAATTCTGTCACAGCGTAAGGAACGTAAGCCCCGGGTACC
>ERZ773139.4163-NODE-4163-length-11912-cov-3.737286_pt1 | contig 11912 bp, 5 predicted proteins | sample MGYA00580854_ERZ773139 | MGnify/ENA primary metagenome ERZ773139 (study PRJEB29015, sample SAMEA2737809) | human gut metagenome | biome: human gut; feature: human-associated habitat; material: faeces | place: China | collected 2012 ...
TGTTAGGAAACTTTTCTTTATCCTCTTTTTTACCAAACGTACTTTTTCAACGTTCAAGCGCATTAATATTTTTCTTCTCGTAACGTTCAAACATATTTGCACACTTCTTGAACACATAATCCCATTTTATTGTAAAAATTTGTTATGCTTTGATTGTTGATTCGTTTTTATACGAAATGGAAAGGGGCACACTATGGACAGGGATAGATTTCAGAATATATATACACTTTATACATATTGTTATTTAATCGTACTTTTTTCGCAATTACAGAAAACAATTACAGAATCTTCTTATACGGAAACAGATTCTCCCCAAAACCAAAACTAAACTTATGAGCTATTTGCAAGGAGACAAATGAAATGAAGAACAAATTGAAAAATTATTTTCAAACACAATTTCATTTTTCATCGCTGGAAGCAGACAAGATTTTATATGGTTTGGAAGCTCTCGTCTGTTTGCTCCGCACAAATTGTTGATAATTCATCCACCGATAAAGCATATTAGGACGAACCCGCAACTTATCATAATAGTGAATATTCAGATTCTTATACAAGATACTGTCGTTAGGAGCTTCTCCATTCTTTCCGAAAAGATATACCGAAGCGTCTCCCACATAATAAGCACGTTGGGCAGCAGTAGGCAAACCCGGAACAGGAATCAGGCGAAGGCTGATATGACCGCCGGGCACTAAAGTGGTGTCCGCCTGATAAGTCATATAATCCGGACGGAAGAAAAAATATCCGCGGTTACGCAAAAGAGCACTGATGCGGGAACGTTCTTCATCCAAATCGACCACATTAAACTGTTCGCCGGGGGTAATGTAGGACATACGACGCCCACGTTCCATAATCTTCAGAGTCTGGGGAGTGAAACGCTGATAATAAACGGTATCAATAAAATAAGGATTCTTCATATCTACCGTATAGAGAAGACTTGCTTTCAGACTGTCTTTCTTATCAACCAATGTTTCGCAAGTCACCTTTCCATTGAAATATCCATAATCACGGAGCAGATTGGTAGCTACCTTGACACGCACTTCGGGATTGACCGTAGAAATAAACACGGGAGGATTGGCGGCAAAGCGGTTAAACATCCATTTGCCGAATCCTTTCTTATACTTCACAAAGTCGTTATACATCCACATTTTAAAAGGAATAGGCAGAAAGCCTCCCAGCAAGGTAGTACTGGGAGTTTTGGCCAAAGCTGCATTGATTTCCGTCAAAGCTGTTTCGCCAACCCGTGTCGATGATTTATTGACAACCACCGTTTTTCCTCCGGTATAGAGAATTTCACCTTCGGGCAGATGTTTCGTCACCGAACAAGCCGAAAACAAGACTACACTGATCAGCCAGCCTGCTAATATGTTAATACGTATATCTTTCATTCTTACTTCTTTTTCTTAAAGATGAACAGTTCACTGAGTTTGTCCAGTTTCTTGCGAAGTACCAGACCGACTCCGGTTTCCGTAATCTCCCCTTCGAGTACACTTTCGTAGTTTTTATCATAGAATAAACGGACATAACGGGTTCCCGTACGATCCAGACGATATTCCAAAGAGATATTATCAATGAAGGACTCGGCATCATTCGTCGCATTCTCTCCTGTAGATACCTTACCGCCGATCACAATCTGGAAACGGTTGTTAAAGAGGCGTTGTGAATAACGGAAACTATAGTCCGTACGCTTGCCGCCAGTATCCGAGGCATCATGATCTTCGACACCTACAGAAACGCTTGCATTCTTCAGGTTACCCATCAGCGAGTTTATCTGACTGCTCAGCACGGAGTTCAGGGCAGAACCCATATTCAACTTGCCGAGGCCGCCCCCTCCGCCGCCAATCGGTCCGGTGCCGAGATAAGTTTTCATCAACATGATATAAAGCGCCTGTTTTCCCCGCTCTTCTGCTCCCATAGCAGTCAGTTCATTCTGTATGGTCGCATCTTCCGGAGCTGCTACATCAAACGCAAAAGAAAGATTATCCAGCCGGTTCTTCACGACAATGGAAACATCAAAGTTAACCATTCGCGTTCCTCCATTCTCTCCTTCGGACACGGAAGCACGGATACGGTCGGTCGCCTTGAAGTTCAGCATGGGGTCCATCGGGTTTCCGGTCCATTCTACGTAACTGCCGTTATCAATGGCAAATTCTTTGACAGCAATGATAGGCAAGGAATACTTCATCAATCCACCGCTCAGGGTGTAACGTCCGGTCAGGGTCAGGTCGCCCTGCGGAGTATACTTCATCGAAAGATCACCGCCTCCTTCCAGCTCGACACGGTTATCATTGCTTGCATCCAAATCCACTTTCACGCGGACAGAAGGGTCAATATGAACCATCATTACCATATCCAGCCCCCCTAAAGACACCGTAGGCACTTCCTGGCGGACAACTGTGGTGGTATCGCTGAATGAAGTAAATGTCACCAGACTTCCCAGACGGTCCTGCACAGTCAACGGTGAATCGGTCAGCACATAGGAAACGTCCGTGTTGCCTAACAGATTCAGATTGCCACGCATATTCAACCCGTCCAATGGTCCTTTTATAGTTGCCCGCAAATCAGCGAATACCTTTCCGTAGACAAGGCTCTCACGGGTGCGCTTCGCATTCAATAAGGTATAGTTCTCCGCCAACAGGTTCAGACTTGCCATCGGGCGAGACATATCCCGGAAATCGACATAACCGTCAATCGTAAACGGATTCTTTCCTGTGGTGTAAATGGCGAACTTATCAAAGATCAGACGATTGTTCTTCAATTGTACAGGGCGGTTATCAAACAGGAAGTTAGCACCATACTGGCGTGACAGGACAGATACGCTGTCCAGTATCAGTTCGCCGTTGATTAAAGGTTGTTCGGTACTGCCCGTAATGCTCAGTTCTCCGTCCATATCACCGGCAAGCGTAACAAGTTCGTCGGGGATAAAGACATTGGCTATATGCAGCGGGAAGTGTTCCAGCGTCGTATTTACTTCCAGGCTATCCTTACCCGTCGAAGTAGGGAGCAGCTTACCGTCTGCTACCAGTACTTCTACTTTATCATGATTCAGATAAGCGTTCAGATACTGCTTTCCCTGCTCACCCGGTAACCACGTAGCTCCCAGAGTGACATCACCAATACGCTGGCGTTCATAAGTCAGTTCATCAATTGAGGCTTCCGCAGAAAGCTGAAGGTCTTTTTCCGTCTGTATGTAGTGTGCTTCGGCTGAGAATAATCCGGTTATTTCGGGGAAATAAGGCAGTACGCTCGTTATTTCATCCAGACGGATTCTCCGGATTTCAACATCAATATTCTGTAAAGAAACCGTATCCCCCTCTACCGAATGGACACGGAATCCCATGCCTTCATCATCCCACATATCCACATTGGCGTAGACACGCATATTCTTATGCAGATATATCCAGTTGTGATTCTCATTGAAATGAAATTTACGGAATGCAATAATCGGTTCTGCCGGAATCAGCGTAAAAGCCAGTCCGTCTCCTTTCCCGCGTCCTCCAACCAGCGGACGGGCATTGACACCAAGCAATACACCGGTTTCTCCTTTTCCATTCTTATATTCTGCTATCAGTTCGGCATCACGGTCACGAATCTCTCCTGTCAGAATCGTAGTGAAAGAGAATTGGGGATTCTTCGGTCCGTTAATGACTCCGGCACGCAGGTTCATGCGGGTGGTATCTTGCTTGACCGTGAAGAAGACAGTATCCAACTGCAAGGTATCCACTTTCAAGGCGTGAATGGCTGCTTTTCCATTGATTCCCCAATCGGGGGCTGTGCCAAATTTCATGGAGGCATCATGGAAAGATATATTTTTCATTGCCATATAATATGCCAACGGATTCTCCTTCCCTGCCGAGAAAGAGAAAATGGCGGACGGCAATGCCTCACGCAAAGCAGCATGATCCAATAACTTTTCATCTATCTGTTTCATCAGCACGTCGACAAAACGGGTAGACTGACGAATCAGCGGATATACACCGGCACGGGCACTCAGATTCAGTTTCATATCACCGGATGTGAAATGGGTGAAAACACGGTTCTGCCGTGCCTCTCCGCTTAAATTGAATGCCAGCGGACGCTTCATCGGCTTCGGTATAAGCCCCAGTTCGTGCAAATCAAGCTGGGTGACGTCAACGGTTACTTTTCCATCCGGATAACTGTGAGCTAAATTATATTCTGCATCAGCAGTCATTTTCAGAAGTTCATTGTCACTGGTAAGCTGAGCCGTCGCCAAAGCGCCTTTGAGATTTCCCGTCAAATGGACATTTGAAAGATGGTAGCGGGCATAATGAAGTTGATCCAAGGAGAGATTCAGCTTGGCAAAAGAATGGAAAGACATAACATCCAATCCTCTACCAGCGGCATCTGCCGAAAGAGACAGTTCATAGATTGAGTCTTTCGGAAGGAAATTATGAAGCTGCAGGTCATTTATTTTTAAGTCAGCTGTATAGACCTCTGTCAAGCTATTTAATGCAGCATTCACATTCATGCTGCCTTTACCTTCTTTAAGGTCAAGCTTTGCCTTGTACTGAGGTCCGTTCATCTCCATCTTCATTTTAAGGCTCATACTATCGGGAACCACCAGAGAGCCATCAGGTGTCACTCCGGTCAGTCCCGTCAGAAAGTTCAGATTTTGAGTGACCATATCCAGACCAATAGTACCCGAACGCCTCAAACTGTCTGTCAGGTTCTCCAAAATACCTCCTCCTTTCAGCGAGAAAGCACCCGGCAGATCTACAGTGAAACGTGAAATCTGCATTTCTTTCAGATTTCCATCCGTACCGACACGAACCACTAACGGACGGAACGGATATGCTTCTTTGAACGTCTGAGGCAATCCGCCGGCAAAAAGCATGACGTCTTCCTTGCCTATATAGGCACTAAAATTGGCGGATAAACGGCCTGTCGTCGGAATGTTCACAAGTTCCCAATAAGTCTGGGCGGATAAATTGATCTCTGAATGAGGAGTTTGCAGCTTCAAATCAGGAATACGGATAATAGAATCATTAGAAAAGAGTCGTCCTGTCAGCGACGTAATGCTCAGTCCCGAACGTTCTTCCATGGTTATTTCGCGAATGACGGCATTCATGTTTCTGCCTTCGTAGAGCAACGAGTCCAGACCGATACGGATGTTCCGGACTGCCATATGGGAAGCGTCAAAACCTTCTGCCGGACCGGCTTCTCCGGTATCATAACTGGCAGAGGCACCCGACAAAAGAAACTGCCTCAACCCATAGAACTGGTTCTTTAAATCCGCTTTGGCATCGTCAACAGTCGCTTCACCTATATAGGCTGCCATCTTCAGGGAATCGGCAGGCAGTTGCATATCGAATGATATATTCTTCAACTTCAGCTGATGAAGGTCCACCTTCCAATTCACAGGCGCGGACGCCGTCGTATCTTTGGGAGCAGTCGTGGTATCATTCATCAAGAGTTGTATATGGGTATCGGATAACTCCGCCCGGTTGACAACTGCTGTTTCATTAGATAAATCGACTCCATGACTTTGCAGGAAGAAACGTCCCAGAACGCCTTTTATCTGCATTCCTTCTATTAGGTCGGCAGAATTAACCGCCACCTGACTCAAAGTGACATCGTCCACTTCTACTTTTCCCTTTAATAACGGCCATGCCTGTACGCGAACATTCAGGCTTTCCAAAGACAATAAAGTATCCGGCTGCTGTATGACTTCCACTCCCCGTACCAACAGATTTAACGGAAAACGAAGGTCTATCCGTTCTACCTGAATCTGCATTCCGGTTGCCTTAGAAGCATACGCAGTAACCTCCCGTCGCAAAAGATTCTGAACAGGAGGTATATAAAGTAATACCATTAGTATTACAAAAAGTATTATAGGAGTAAGCAATATCCAGCTCACCCGTCTTATCCATTTTCGTTTCATGCAGGATGTGTCAGTGTAAAAGTGATACAAAGTAAACAAATTACTTTGAAAAAAGGTTTGTCGAAGAGCTAAAATGTGAGAAAACCAGCGACATCTTCTCTTTTTACTACCAGCCTATGTCTGTGCCGCGCCTTTGACACAACTGTGCCATCGTAGTGGCACAACTGTGTCAAGCCCTTGGCACAAGTGTGACAACGGAGTGGCACAGGTCGTACACCGGGAGCTTAACCTGAAGCACATAGTAGCTGAGATCTAACGTGCCTCCAGACCATAATCTTCAGCAGCGCGAATCACTTTGCGAACTGCCTCCAGCGCTTCCAACGCAGTCTTTTCTATATCACCGGAGAACGCTTCTCCACGACAAGACTCCAGCCATTTTAATGGAGCAACTGACTCAGAAGCACCTATTAAAATAAAAAGAGGAAGCAGTTTATGAGCCATGGCGGCAATTCCGTCCACCTCCCTGCCAACCAATGCCTGCTGCATCCGTTCGGCATTCTTTCCGGTCTCTTCGACAAAAGTCCGGATAATGGAACGTGCTGCTTCCGGGTCATCTTCCGAGAAGGCGGTAAGTGCAGAGAAATTGAATGAAGGATGAGCACTTTCACGCTTTGAATCAATCTCTGTCGAGGGATTCTCTTCAGGTAGTGCATCTGCTGTCAGTTGCATATCGTGTGTTATATGTGCCTCATCAGCCGCCATCTGACCTTCATTCAAGGTCAGCAACAGTTCTTTTACTGTAAAAGGTTTGTGCAGGCATCCGGCAAAGCCATGTTCATGCAACGCCTTTTCATCCATTTCACTGCGTGCCGTGACAGCAATTACCGGAATATTACGGGCCTGAGGGATATTAGAGGCACGCAATAATTTTACCAGATCAAAACCGTTGATGGCAGGCATCTGTATATCAGTCAGCAGTACATCAAAAGTTGAAGAACGCAATTGTTCTGTCAGTTCCTCCAATTGCTCACAACAGACTGCATCAATGCCATGTTGCTTCAGCATGGCGGCAGTCAGGTTCAGCTGAATCTTATCATCATCAATCAGAAGCACACGGATAACCTTCATAGGTGGGATAACGTCTGTTTCTTCGTTCAATGTATTCTCTTCAGAAGAAGCATCCTCTCCGGGAACCTCTGCACCTGCCGGTATTTTTCTGATTCTGCTTCCAAAAGGCTTATTCTCCACAATCGACTTACCTACCGGAAAGAGTGGCAACACGACAGTGAAGCAACTTCCTTTTCCCAAGGTACTTTGCACATCGATGGTACCTTCAAGCAGAAGAACCAACTTATGTACGATAGACAATCCCAGCCCGAATCCTTCTTCTCCTTGCGCACCGGGAAGGCGGGTAAATTCCTGAAAAATACGTTCCCGATCTTCTGACGCCATGCCTTTTCCGGTATCCGAGACCGCAATGGTCAGCTTCGAAGCATCATAACTGACAGATAACGTTATCTCACCCTGCTGAGTGAATTTCACAGCATTGGACAAGAGATTATTCACGATCTGCTGAATGCGCAAAGGGTCACTGATATACTTCTCCGATAGCTCCGGAGCAATATGACATTGCAATACCAAGCCTTTTGCCGCCGTCAGCGGTTCAAAGCAAACACGGATTTCCTCAAATAGCTGGGACGGATTAAAAACAATCCGGTTCACTTCTGCCTTATTAAGATCGAGACGGTGAAAATCAAGCAAGTCGCTTACTAACTTCAGTAAATGTTCCGAAGAGCTCTTCATATTGTCCAGGTAGAATCGTTGCCGTTCATCTTCGGTCAGCCGGGACAGCAATTCCGTATATCCCATGATAGAGCCCAACGGTGCCTTGAAGTCATGGGTAATAGCAAGCATCAGCTTTTCACGGGCGACAAGCAAATCTTCCGCCCGCTTATTCGCTTCTTCAAGCTGGCTTCGATAACGATTGCTGCGAGTGATATCCCGCATGATCAGAATCAGAAAAAAAGCAGACAGGAATACAGCACCAATAGCGATGCCTGCAATGATGCTTGCCGAACGCATCCTCACCTCCTGCTGAAGTGCCGCATCCTGACGGGCACGTTCAGTCATTTTCTCCTCATACCCCTTAATCAGGCTATCCATTCTTGCGGTCAACTGTGTGTTCATCCGCTGATACCTCGTACTGGTACGCCGGATCGTTCTTCGCCGTTGCAAGCGTTTCTCTTCGGTAGCCATGCGAATCTTATGCTGAAGAGAATCCGCCGACTTAACAGGTTCCAGAATTGTATCGGTAGCCACTTCCAGAGAAGTGTTGACCAACACGGCAGTATCTTTTTTAGAAGGTGCGAACACTTCCCCCAAGCGTTTGAAAAAGCCTTTCTTTTTGGGGGTAGTTATCAAAGAATCGCGTTTGGTAATGACCCGATGCTGTACCCGTTGCTGGGTAATCACCGAATCCTGCTGTTCGGAGATGATTTCTTCAATTTCTGAAGCGGAAAGCAAGCTGTCATTCGCCTCGCTCAATACCCGCAGCATCTGAAGGGTATTCTGGTCCTTTTCGTGAAGAAGGGTCAGCAGACTGTCTGTTCTCAGATTCTGCTGATCGTCTGCAGCCGACAGTGTTTCCATTTCCTGATGCACAAACACCAGAGAAAAAAGAAGAATCGCCAACAGCAAAATATAGCCAATGGTTATTTTCAGTTTGGTGAAGCGGAAGGAAGCCATAGGCAAATAAAGATTTTGAATTATTTATTTTGAATCGGGGACGGAAGTTTCGTCTTCTGATGGAAACGCCACCATAACATCAGACCGGCACTGGTCAACCCAAAAGGAAATGCCATCCAGACACCTATTATCCCCCATTCCAGCACAAATCCGCAAAAGTAACCGACCGGAAGCGAAATGAGGAAATAAGCAATGAAGGCAATCAGCATCATTAATTTCACATCTGAGATTCCACGCAAAGCATTGGCAAAGGTAATCTGCAATCCATCGCCAAACTGATATACCAGGAATGGGAAAATCAGTGAAGTCACCATAGCCGCCACCTCGGTGCTGTCGGTAAACCAGCCTCCCAAATAATTGCGGCAAAGGAATACAATAGAAGAAAGCACAACACCCAACGCCATCATCAGATGAAAACCGGCATAAGCCGAACGACGTACATTGAGTATATCGCCCTGCCCGTTAAAGTTACTCACACGGACAGCTACAGCAGCTCCCATCCCATAATACATCATGAAAGTAAACTGAGAAATGGCCAGCATGACCTGATGAGAAGCCAGTGCAATCGTGCCCAACCAGCCAATCATCACCGCACTCAAACTGAACGAAGCTGTCTCCATCCCCATCTGAAAAGCAATCGGCCAGCCCAGAGAATTTAAACGTCCGAAGATAGCTTTAGACCATCCCAAACGATAAAAGCCGAGTTTAAAACGAAGAAAACGCGGACTCCGCATAAAGATAATAACAAACACGATCACCATCACGATACGCGAGAACAGCGTACTGATACCGGCACCTAGCAAACCCATTTCCGGCAAGCCCAGCTTTCCGTATATCAGGATATAATTACCAATGATATTCAGCACGTTTCCACCGAGCAATATCCACATGGCAGTTTTAGTGTCCGTAATTCCATCCGTAAACTGCTTGAAGCCATTGAAAAGCATCACAAAGACAAGTGAAGCCAGCAGAACCAGATAATAAGGTTTAATCAGAGGAATAAGTTCCTCCGGCTGCCCCAGATTCTCCACATTGAAGTAAAGGACAGTCATAGCAATTGTGAGTAAGAGTGCTACCAATAAATTTGCCAGCAAACTGTTGCGCAATGCCTGTCCTGCCGGAGCATACTGATGAGTTCCATACAAGCCTCCTACAATAGGAGTCAGCCCATACGAGAAACCTGTGCTGAAAATAATCACCAGATTGAATACATTATTAACGAAGGAGGCAGCACCCAGTTCTATCGTACTATGGTGTCCAATCATCAACGTATCGGCAAAACCAAGCACGATAACTCCTATTTGCCCGATTACAATGGGCAATCCGAGAGAGAGCAGTGCCTTGTAATGTTCCTTATATATACTATAGATATTTCTCATTTATTTTTCCGTAGTTAATCGCATATCCCGGCAACTTTGCATCCCGATGTTGCCTCTATTAAATGTCCCACTCCAAAGGAGAGAATCAGGACACTTGTTTTTTATAATAAAGTATCACTCCATTCTCTTTCCGGAAAGCAGACTGGGCAACTCTTTGCAACTGTCCGGCAGTAACAGCGCGATAACGGTCCACTTCCTTTTCCATGTCTTCCGCTCTGCCTAACAGTTCGAACCATGCCAGATTGGTAGCGACATTCAAATAATTGATATTGCCGAATATCTGTGTCGATTCGAATTTATTCTTTACTTTTTCCAGTTCCTGTTCGTCTACAGGTTCTTGTTGCAAACGCTCCAGTTCTTCACGCACAGCCGCTTCCGCCTGTTCCAGCGATACACCTGCCGAAGGTTTGCCGGAGATATGGAATAATCCGGCATCCACCACTATATTTTTCTTGGAGTACAACTGTACATATAGCTTTTGTTGCCTTTCTATCAAAACTCCCATACGCTGAAACAGTTGCTTTTGTTGCACCAGATGCTGATTCAAACGACTGGAACGACCGTTACTCAACAAATCCGACAATATATCAAAAGCATAATAATCCGGATGATCATGGCTGCACATATGATACGCCATGAATAAAGAATCAAGGGGTACGTTTCGCTCTACCGTCAACCGCCTTTCTTCCGTCTGCTCCGGTTCCTGCGGAAGATTCCGTTGAGGAACCTCCCTGCGAGGGATAGGCCCAAACCATTTCTCCGTCAATGCGACTGCTTCTTCAAAAGCAATATTCCCCGTTACAGCCAAGATTGCATTGTTCGGGGCATAGAAACGGAAGAAGAATGCTTTCACTTCTTCCAGTGTCGCATTGGCTATATGCGACAAATCTTTCCCAATGGTAGGCCACTGATAAGTATGTGTCCGGTATGCCAAAGGGCGCAAAAGATGACCAACATCTCCATAAGGCTGATTCAAGCAACGTTGCTTGAATTCTTCCATTACTACTCCACGCTGTACTTCCAGACTCCGCCCACTGAAATCGAGGCTCAGCATACGGTCAGATTCCAGCCAAAAACCGGTTTCTACATTTTGCCGGGGTACAGTGAGGTAGTAATTGGTGATGTCATTATTGGTCCAGGCATTATTCTCACCGCCTGCCAGTTGCAGCGGCATATCATAATCGGGGATATTCACCGAACCTCCGAACATCAAGTGTTCGAACAAATGGGCGAAGCCGGTATGTTCGGGATGTTCGTCGCGTGCTCCCACATTATATAATATATTAAGAGCTACCATCTGTGTACTTTCGTCCTGCGAGTGTACCAAACGCAACCCATTATCCAGAATATGCCTGTTAATCTTCATTCTACTTAATCTAGTACTTCTACTTTTACTATTTTCACGTCTTCTTCGGGGCGGTCGCTACGGTCGGTTTTCACCTGCTGGATTTTATCCACAATATCCATCCCTTCTACCACTTCGCCGAAGACCGTATATTCGCCGTCCAAATGCGGAGTACCTCCTACTGTCGTGTAAGCCTCGACCTGCTCCGGTGTGAAATGAAATTCCGGTTGCTTGGCAGCTTCTTCCTGAGCCTGCGCAAAAAGTTTTTCCTGCAATTCATAGAGACCGTTTTCATCGTTCTCTTTCCGCATCTTATAGATTTCCTTCATATGCTTCTGAGCCAATGTATTGAAAATAACATTGATCTTATTTTCATTCATCTGGCTTTCCATGCCCAGCAAAGTGGAATCATTGTAGACTTTACCTGTTACAATATAGAACTGGCAACCGGAAGATTCCTTCTTCGGATTCACATTGTCTCCCTGACGGGCAGCCGACAAAGCACCTTTTTTGTGAAAATACTTCGGATATACAAACTCAGCCGGAAGTGTGTAACCCACATCTCCTGCTCCCAGCATCTTTCCTTTCGGTGCATTCTTTGAAT
>ERZ773139.4171-NODE-4171-length-11884-cov-16.161806_pt1 | contig 11884 bp, 7 predicted proteins | sample MGYA00580854_ERZ773139 | MGnify/ENA primary metagenome ERZ773139 (study PRJEB29015, sample SAMEA2737809) | human gut metagenome | biome: human gut; feature: human-associated habitat; material: faeces | place: China | collected 2012 ...
AGGCGATGCTCCGGGCTATGACCACATACCTGCTCGAAAACGGCAAGATGGAGACGACCTTTACCCGCGCGAAGGAAGTCCAGCCTGTCGTCGAGAAGATGATTACCCTTGGCAAGAAGAAGGGTCTGGCCAACTACCGCAAGGCTCTGTCTTATATCACCAAGGAAGACGTCGCGCACAAGCTGTTTGAGGAGATCGCTCCGAAGTACGCTGAGCGCAACGGCGGCTACACCCGCGTGACCCGCATCGGGCCCCGCCGCGGCGACGCAGCCGAGATGGCCGTCATCGAATTGGTCTGATTCGGTCCCTGAAAAAAGAGTATCCCCTTCGGTCGAAAACCGAGGGGGTTCTTTTTTGCGCTGGAAAAGGGCTGATTTATGGTTTAGAATAGAGAAAAGAGATCGGAGGCACACGGTATGGCTGAAAACAGGAAAAAGAAAAATCAGCAGAAGCTCCCATGGTGGCTGACGCCCGTGCTCTTATTGGCGGTGCTGGCCATCTGGTTCGGCGGGGAGGCGCTGGGGCGAGGCTTCCAGTGGTTATCCGATTCACAGACCTCAGAATCGACCACCACAGCGCAGAAGGCGCCGTCTGATGAGACGCTGACGGTGCGTTTTCTCGACGTCGGACAGGGAGACAGTATCCTGCTCTCCTGCGGAGAGGACACGATGCTCATTGATGGCGGGCCGGTCGAGGAGGGGCAGTTTCTGGTGTCCCGTCTGAACCGGCTGGATGTGACGGAGCTGACCTATGTGGTCAATACGCACCCGGACGAGGATCACTGCGGGGGACTGGCTGCCGTGCTGGCAAAATACCCGGCGGAGCACGTCTATTCCAGTGTCACAGAGTATACGACGAAGGTTTTCTCCAACGTGGTCAAGTATACGGAAGAGCAGGGCAGGCAGATCGAGGTGCCGCAGACCGGCACGCACTGGAGTCTCGGCAGCGCAGCGGTGACAGTTATCGGGCCGGTGCAGGAATATTCCGACCCCAATAACGGCAGCCTTGTCCTGCGCGTCGATTACGGCGGGACGAGCTTCCTGTTTACCGGCGATATGGAGCAGAAGGCCGAGGGCGACCTGCTGGAATCCGGCGCGGATGTGCACGCTGACGTTCTGAAGGCCGGTCACCACGGCAGCCCGACCAGCTCATCCGAGGCGTTTCTGACAGCTGTGCAGCCCTCTGTGGCGGTAATCAGCGTCGGAGCGGACAACGACTACGGTCACCCCGGCGCGGATGTGCTGGCACGACTGGAGGCGCTGAACGCGGAAATTTACCGCACCGACACGCAGGGCGAGATCATCATCGTTTCCGACGGGGAAACGCTGTCCATCACAACAGACCCCACCAGCCGCGAACCGGCGGCCGGGAAGGACGCGCCGTTCGTCGGCAACCGCAATTCCATGATCGTCCACAGCGCAAGCTGCGCCAAGCTCCCCGGCGAGGAGAACCGCATTTACTTCAATTCCGCCGAAGAAGCGGAGGAATACGGCTACAAAAAGCACACGTGCATCAAATAACTGCCTTGTGTGCGGCAAAGCAGCTTTCTTGATTACAACTGAAAAAGGGGCGCTTCCCGGGTGGGAAGCGCCCCTTTTGTGCGGGAAATTATTTCAGCGTGATGTTGACGCGGTAGGATGCGTCGTACATCCGGACGAGGATCGCGGCAGCTTCGCTGCGGACGATGGTGCTGGCCGGATGGAACGTGCCGGCGGCATCGGAGCCGGTGAGGATGCCTGCACGATAGAACGTGTAGATCTCATCGCCGTAGCTGTCCGTCGTCTTCACGTCGGGGATGCTGTTGTCTGCGACAGAGTTGATCGTCTTGTAGCTGCCTACAGCCTTGAAGAAGATGTGGACAAACTCGCTGCGGGAAACAGGCTTGGTCATCTGCTCGTAGCTGAGCTTCTGGTAGCTCTCGTCAAGGATGCCCTCGCGGACGCCGTAGTTGACGTAGGTTTCGTACCAGTAGCCTCTGCCGTTGGTCAGCGTGACCTTGCCGTCCTTGATCATCTGATGCAGCGCGGAGGCCAGCTTGATGGCTTCAGCGACGGTCAGCGTGCCCTTCGGCTGATAGGTCGTGGCAGTCACGCCATTGATCAGACCGTTCTCCCAGGCGCCCTTGACTGCGTCATAGAACCAGTCGCCCGTGGTCACGTCGGTGAACGGGAATCTGCCGGTCGTCGGGGTCTTCGTGGCGGGGATCAGTGCCGGGAGGATGGGATCGATCGGCTCGTTGATGAGCTTCCACTTTGCGGTCAGCGTCAGGTCGGACAGAACGGGCTTGCTGAAATCATAGAGCGTGCCGTCCAGATACCAGCCTTTGAACGTGTACAGACTGCGCGTGGGCTCGCCGGGGTTGGAGGCAGTCTCACCGCGGATAACCAGCTGCGATTCGACCGGCGTGCCGCCGTCAGAATCGAAGGAAACGGTATAGATCGGATCAAAAACTGCCGTCAGCGTCACGTCGGAAACAGCCGTGAAGGTGTAGTTCGCATCCGTGGAGACGATCTTGCCGTTCTGCATCCATGCGTAGAACTCCTCGCCCTCGGCAGGCTGCGCCTGTGCGGTGACCTCTTCGCCGGACCAGACCTCAACGACGTCCTTGGCAGCGAAGTCATCGGTGTAGGCTTCCTTGACAAGACCCTTATCTGCATTGTAGGACTGCAGCGTCACGGTGCAGTTGGTGAGCTCGCCGTCGGAAGCAGCGTCCAGATCAACAACGTATGCGGTGTAGTTGGTCGCATAGTCGAACAGATAGAGAACTGCAATGCCGTTCGTGACGCTCGAAGCATCCAGCGTAACTGTGGACGCAGTGCCGGCAGCTTTCTCTGCAAAGATCGCGTCGTCTCTCGCAGTGAGATCGGGATAGGTGTCAAGCTCGACATAGGCCAGATACTGGTTGTCCTTGACCTTAACAGTCAGTTCCTTGGTATCCGGGTCATAGCTTGCCGTGAGTGCCTTCGGAGCCTCGGAGTCGACTGTGCAGACATAGTTCCACTCCAGATACTTCTTGCCCTGCGTCTTGAGCTTGCTGTAATCCGTGCCGCCGTTGGTCAGCACGCCGAGCTCGTCCGCGCCGTAGGCAATGTTGGCATAGTAGTTGACGTCGACCTTGGTGTCGTTCGGAACTGCGTTGCCGTCCAGATCGGTGCCGTCCCACAGGAACGAGCCGGTGGCTGACCAGCCGTTATCCGTGTCATAGATGGCCTTCGGCAGATATTCGGTGTTGTCCACATAGTAGACCTCGCCGGTTTCACGGTTGGAGACAACCATGATCAGGTGACGGGCATTGCGGAGCGTCATCGGCTGCATGAACAGCGTCCGCTCGAGCGCATATGCGGCATCCGGGCTGGAAACTGCGATTCTGTCCGCATCGAACGGAAGCCCCAGCTCCGAGTCGAACGGGTTCGTACCGGCCAGAGAGCTGCTGGTGATGGAGTTGCCTCTGATCGCAGCCAGATAGGCCAGATTCGGCCAGGTGTTGCAGGTGACGTCAGTGTTGTCGGTCATAACGTCGATCCAGTCAAGCTGTTCCATGACGGGAGCCTGTGCCCAGTCGCCATAGAAGCCCATGAACGTGCCATGGAAGCAGGCGGTCGGGTCATAGGTTGCAGCGGGACTCGTGAAGTTGATGTAGCCCTCGATGTACGCGCCGTTCGGATAGATGGCGTCGATATCGGCCATGAAATCATCCGTCAGCTGTACGTCAATCACGACTTCTGCCGTCTGGCCGGGGCCGATGACGAGAACGTCGTCTTTATAGTTAGTGGTAACAGTGACCTCGTCCTCTGTCAGACCGAGCGTCGTCAGTGCGTTGTAGTAGTTGCCTTCCTCATCTGCTGTGGGCGTATCGAAGCAGAACTTCCACGAAATGTTGAATTCCTTGCCGTCCTCTTCGAGATCCCAGCCCGGGAACTCGTTTCTCAGATCCTTGACGGTGTAGCGGATCTGGAAGTGGCCGTCCTTGGAGGGGTTGTCGCCGATGTTGGCGATCGGGTTGGTGATGTACGCCTTTGCACCACCGAGAACAAGCTGCTCGGCATGGAAAGCATCGACCAGACCAGCGCCCTGCTTTCTCGGACTGAAGGTGTAGTTGTTGGGAATAACCGTCTGCGCGGAGGACGCCAACAGAGCCTCTGCCATGTCAGCCAGTTCCTTCTTGCTCAGATCCTTGTACTTCGATTCGCTCTTCAGATAACTCAGGATGGTCGCAGTAACACCCGCGACATCCGGCGTCGCCATGGAGGTACCGGACATGACCTGATAACCGTCCGTCGTGCTGTTCTGTGCAGACAGAACGCTGCCGCCGACGCCGGAGATCTGCGGCTTGAGCGTCAGGGACGGGGTGGGGCCCCAGGAGCTGAAGGACGAAGACTGCCAGCCGGTGGGGTTGTCAACAGAGGCCATCTCCGCGAGGAATGTGACCTTCTGTTCCTTTGCGTTAAGCAGCTTGGATGCGTCCTCGCCGGAAACGGAAACAGCGGGAAGCTTCGTGCCGTCCAGCGCCATGTTGATGATGCCGGATTCGTTGTTGTAAACGATTGCAGCAGCTGCGCCGGCAGCGTCTGCGTTGTTGACCTTGTCAACGAAGGAAATGCTGCCGCGCTTGATGACTGCGACCTTGCCGGTAACGTCGATGCCCGCATAGTCGGACGTTTCGCCATTGCCGGGAACCAGGACAAAGTCATACGTCTTGCCAGCCAGCGTATTATAAGCGTTGACCGTATCGCTGTAGCCGATCTGTGCGCCGTCAACTTCAATCGCCGGAGAGGCGTACTTCGCGTTGTCAACAGACGCAACAGACAGGTTGCCGTCATAGGTGGACGGGGAACCGACAACGCCGTAGTCCGCATAGTCGGACGTGACATAGCCGGCAGGAACGCCGGTGATGCTCTCGCCGTCTGCCATGGAGCCTTCGTTGCCCGCTGCGATGCAGCAGATGACGCCCGCGTCGTCCAGCGTGGTGAAGATGCCGTTCAGGACTTTTTCCTCGCTGCCGTCATAGACGAAGCCGTTCTGTGCGCCGAGGGACATATTGATGACGTCCGCACCCAATGTGTAGGCGTCTTCAAGGGCTGCGAGATAAACGTCGCTGGAGGTGCCTCCCTTCGTTGCGTCGGAGGAGAAGACCTTCAGTGCAAGGATCTGTGCGCCGGGCGCGGAACCAGCAAATTCATAGCCGCCGTCATCCGACAGGACGCAGCCGGCTGCGATGCCGGAGACGTGCGTGCCGTGACCGCTGACGTCGTCGGTCGCGTCGTTGTCCTTGTCATAATAGTCATAGGAGAACGGAACCTTTGCCGACAGATATTTGCCGCGGCCAAGCTTTTCAATCGCGGCCTCGGCCTGTTCCTTGCTGATGGCAGCCTTGTTCAGCATACTGTCATACGCTGTGAACGCCTCGTGGCCCGGGGTGATGCCGGTATCGATGACCGCAATGACGGTGCCCTTGCCGGTGTCATAACCGCGAACCTTGGTGATGTTGGTCATGTCGTTGGCCGAATCCATGCTGGGCATGACGACGGGCTCGTCGTAATAGTTGGCCAGATAGACCTCCTTGACGCCTGCCGTGCTGGCCAGCTTCTCAAGGTCGCCGAACTTGACGTCTGCGGACATACCGTTGAGCAGGGTGGTATACTCGTACTTGACGTCATAGCTGACAGCCTTGGACTGGATCGCAGTCTTAATGCGGCTGTGCTGCGCCGTGAGGGTCTTCGACGCGGCTGCGACAGCGCGCTGCGTAGCGACGCCGGTGCTCTTCAGCGCTGCGGGGACAGCGCCTTCGCCCTCAAAAATAACGATCGCGCGGACGGTATCGTTGTCCGCGTAGGCCTCTTCACCATTCTGCAGCTTGAATTTGTTCTGCTGAATGGCGGTGCTCAGCTTGCTTGCATCCGGAGTCGTCGGGGTCAGCTTGACATTGTATGCCGAAGAGGCCGAAGCCATCGGAACCATGCCAAGAACCATGACGAGCGCCAGCAGCAGACTCAGCACGCGGCATCTTGTTTTCTTGCTCATGAAAGTTTCTCCTTCCTTGTCGTTCATTTGTGTCTGAAGTCCGGCGATCAGCCGCTCTCCACCACAATATGTTGTAGCCATTATAATCCGGAGCAACCGAATTTTCAATACTCTTCGCTTACAATTCAGCAATTTCTCCCAAAAATGTTTTTCCATAAACTGCCTTGCGGCAGCTTTACAGAAGCCTGCGCGCTGAACCGCGATCTGAAGCGCTTCTTCGATGAAACCGGTACGGAATACCCGGTGTGGAAGCAGCTTGAGCAGGACGCCGGGAAATACCTGATACCTTAAGACCGTTCCAGCCGTTGCCCGTTCAAAACGGCCTCTGTGAGCGTATCGCCCGCGTAGACCAGCTTCAGCGAGAAAAACGGCACGTGCTCGTCCATGAGCCGCAGGAAGATCCGGTCGCCCTCCCACTGCTGCAGGGCGGCGAGCTTCCGCTTGTCGATCCAGGCCAGCTCACCCTCGTCGCAGTCCTTCGGCGTGCCGGTGAAGCCCGTGGCGTGGAACAGGTGCATATACTCGGTCGGCCAGATATCGGAGACGAAGGTCACAAGCCCGCAGTAGCGGTACTGCGTGAGCGTCAGCCCCGTTTCCTCCAGCACCTCGCGGCAGACGCAGTCCTCCGGGCTTTCCCGGTCCTCAAATTTTCCGCCGACGCCGATCCATTTGTCGTGATTTTCGTCGTGCTCCTTTTTTACGCGGTGGAGCATCAGATACTGTCCATCGCGCTCAAGATAGCAGAGCGTCGTCTGCTTCATGCGCCATCCCTCCCATGTGTATGCTTTCTCTATTGTATCAGGGGCTGGGGAAAAAGTAAACGGGGGGAGCTGGTTTGTGCGTTCTGCCGTGTTTCTGCGTAAAATTTCAGCAAAAGCGACAAATGACTTTACCGGGGTGATCTGATATAATATCTGTATCTTAGTCGTGGTGTACCAATCCACACTTATGGTGCACTGCGGCAATAATAAGGAGGATTTTTTATCCGGGAGGCTCCCGGTGCGGCATTGTGGAGACATGCCGCAATGCGTCCGCCAAGCCCGGCGGTCGTGAGAATGCGGTGCGGAGGCAGCGCAGTCAGAGTCCAAACAGTATGGCAGAAGTAAAACTCGTAAACGTCAAGAAAATCTACCCGTTCGTCAGTGGCGAAGAAAAGAAGAGCAAGAAAAAGAAGAAGGGCGAAGAGCCTGCCGAGGAGAAGAAGGTCAACCTTCAGATCACCGACAAGGGCGTCGTTGCCGTGCAGGAGTTCAACCTCGACATCGCCGATAAGGAATTCATCGTTCTCGTCGGCCCGTCCGGCTGCGGCAAGTCCACGACGCTGCGCATGGTCGCAGGTCTGGAAGAGATCTCCGAGGGCGAGCTGTACATCGACGGCAAGCTCATGAACGACGTGGCCCCGAAGGACCGCGACATCGCCATGGTCTTCCAGAACTACGCTCTGTATCCCCACATGACCGTTTATGATAACATGGCCTTCTCCCTGAAGCTGAAGAAGACCCCGAAGGCGGAGATCGACCGCAAGGTTCGTGAGGCCGCCGAGATCCTTGATATCACCCAGTACCTCAACCGCAAGCCGAAGGCTCTGTCCGGCGGCCAGCGCCAGCGTGTCGCCATCGGCCGCGCCATCGTCCGTAATCCGAAGGTCTTCCTGATGGACGAGCCGCTGTCCAACCTCGACGCCAAGCTGCGTAACCAGATGCGCGCTGAGATCATCAAGCTGCGCGAGAAGATCGACACTACCTTCATCTACGTCACCCACGACCAGGTCGAGGCCATGACTCTGGGCGACCGCATCGTCATCATGCGCGACGGCTTCATCCAGCAGATCGGCACCCCGCAGGAGGTCTTCAACCATCCGGCAAACCTCTTCGTCGCCGGCTTCATCGGCACGCCGCAGATGAACTTCTTTGACGCAACGCTGTCCAAGAAGGGCGACAAGTACGTCGCGACCGTGCAGGGCAAGGATTTCGAGCTGCCCGCCGACAAGCAGGAAGCGCTCAAGAAGATGGACAAGGTGCCCGTCGACATCATCGCCGGTGTCCGCCCGGTCCATATCCACCTGTCTCAGGACGGCATCGACGCCATGGTCGACGTCTCCGAACTGATGGGCTCCGAGCTGCATCTGCACGTCAACTCCAACGGCAAGGACGTCGTCATCGTCGTCCCGACGACCGACATCGACCTCGACGCTGTCCACGGCAGCCACAAGCCCGTGAAGTACAGTTTCAAGCCCGAGCTGATGCACTTCTTCGACAAGGAAACCGAGAAGAACCTGTTCTGATTCCCAAAATACAAAACGCGCCCGCCGGAAAAACCGGCGGGCGTTTTTTCTGTCATGCACCGGCGCGTCAAAACAGCCGTACAAGCAGCTGCGAGACGAGAACGACGGCGATCAGGGCGATGGGGTAGGTCGCGGCGTAGGCGGAGGCGACGTTGCTCGTGCCTGCGACATGGATGAGCGTGCCGAGGGCGGGCGTGGAGGTCATGCCGCCGGTGATGGAGCCGAGAATGTTCAGCAGGTTCATCTTCAGCACGTGCTTTGCCACGATATAGCCCACGACCATCGGCAGAAGCGTCATGAAAATGCCGTAGACGAAATAGATGGGCTTGAAATACCGCACGAAGCTCATGCCGCCGGAAACGCCTGCGCCGATGAGGAAGACCATGAGGCCAAGCTCCCGGAACGTTTCGAGCACCTTCTTGCTCGGCATGAGATCGGCGCGGCCGATGTGGCCGAAGTGGCCGAACACCAGCGGGACGAGCAGCGCGCCGCCCGTTGTGGTGAGCGAGAAGAAGTTGAAGAACTTCACCGAGCCAAGCAGAATGCCAAACACGGCGGCGACGGCGAAGGGCGTGAAGCCGAAATCGTCAAATTCCAGCAGCTTGCCCTTGAATTTAGCGACATCGCCTGTCTCTACGTGTGTAATTTTTCTGCGCTCCTCGTCCAGATCCGCGTGGACGACGCGCGGCATCAGCTGCACGAACAGCACGACGCCGATGACGCCGAACAGATACGCAATGCCGTAGCCGACCGTGACCGCGTCCTGATACTGGGCTGCAACAGCCTCTTTGGTTGCCGAGAACGCCGGAGTCGAGGTCAGACTGCCCGCGAGCAGGCCGGAGATCATAGCCGTAAGCTGGTTCGGGTCGTAGCCCGGCTGCCCGGCTTCAATCGCACGGCCGACGAGCAGACACAAAACTGCCGTAATGCCGCCGGAAAGAATGATCACGACGCCGAGCAGCACATAGGACTTGAAGTTGTGCTTCATGTTCTTGAAGAAGTTCGGGCCCGCGATAAAGCCGACCGAGGTCACGAAGAACACAAGGCCCAGATTTTCGATGATCTTCAGCGCCTGCGAGGCGTAGTTGATCTCTTCAATGACAAATTTGGAATTGAAGTGCGTTCCGGAGAACGCGCCGTAAATCAGCGCGATCACGAAAACGCCTGCCGTGCCGAGGCTGATGCCCTTGATGGTGATGCGCCCGAGCAGATACCCGACTGCCGCGATTCCGAATACGGAAAGCATCAGAAAATTCGCGGCATTGATGGTTGCACTCATCTCATTTCTCCTCTATTTCTCCTTATTTTTCTGCGGGATGGATTTTTCTGGCGTAGTCCGGCAGCAGCTGTGGAGAAAGGCGGTGATCCGCCACACCGGCCTGATGCTTTTCGGCCTCAAATGCGGCCACGTGGTCCAGCGTCAGCGTGCCGACGGATACGGACTTCGCCTTCTCGGCGGCGTGCTGACCCGCGTTGCGGCCAAAAACGATGACGTCGAGCAGGCTGTTGCCCATCAGGCGGTTGCGCCCGTGGATGCCGCCCACGACCTCGCCAGCAGCAAACAGGTTTTCCACATCCGTCTGGCCGTCCGCCGTGATGTGCAGACCGCCGTTCTGATAGTGCAGCGTCGGATAAACCAAAATCGGCTCTTTCCGGATATCAATGCCGTGTTTTGCGAACATGCGCATCATGGCCGGGATGCGCTTTTCAATCGTCCCCGCGCCGTTTTTCAGCTCGATCATCGGCGTGTCGAGCCAGACGGCCTGCCCGGCGGGAGTCTTGACGCCCTTACCGCGCTCGGTGCACTCGCGGATGATGGAGGCCGCGGCCACGTCGCGCGTTTCGAGCGGGTTCATGAAGACCTCGCCGTCCGCGTTCACAAGCATTGCGCCGACAGAGCGCACCTTTTCCGTGACCAGCGCGCCGTAGATCTGCGCGGGATAGGCCGCGCCTGTGGGGTGGTACTGAAGTGTATCGGGATAAAGCAGCTTCGCGCCCGCGCGGTAGCCGAGCACAAGGCCGTCGGCGGTCGCGCCGTAGTGGTTCGAGGTGGGGAAGCCCTGATAGTGGAGCCGTCCTGCGCCGCCGGTGGCAAGAATGACGGTCTTTGCCTTCGCGACCAGCAGCTCCTTCGTCTCCATGTTCAGCAGGATCGCGCCTGCGCAATGGCCGTTTTCATCCTTGATGAGTTCGACGGCGGAGGTAAAGTCAACGACGGGAATGCTGCGGTTGAGGACTTCGTCGCGCAGCGTGCGCATGATCTCCGCGCCGGAATAGTCCTTGGCTGCGTGCATACGCTTGCGGGACGTGCCGCCGCCGTGGGTGGTGATCATGGTGCCGTCGGGCGCCTTGTCAAACTCCACGCCAAGTCCGGACAGCCACTGAATAGCCTCCGGCGCGTCCATGACGAGTTTATACAGAAGATCCTTCTGCGCAGCAAAATGGCCGCCGCCGTAGGCGTCAAGGAAGTGCTGGGCAGGGGAGTCGTTCGGCTTGTCGGCAGCCTGAATGCCGCCCTCGGCCATCATGGTGTTCGCGTCGCCCATGCGGAGCTTCGTGACGACCATGACCTTTACACCAGCCTTGTCGGCCTCAATGGCTGCGGAGCAACCTGCGCCGCCGCCGCCGATGATGAGAACGTCCGTCTCATAGTCGGGCTTCGTCAGATCAAATGTCTCGTGCAGGATACGCGATTCGCCCTCCAGCAGCTCCGCCAGCTCCAGCGGAACCTTCTGGCCCTTGTTGGGGCCGAAGCGCAGCTCGGTGAACTGCTCGGCGCGGTAGTCGGGATGGAATTTCTTCAGCAGCGTTTCCTTTTCCTCCGCCGTCATGCGGCGGGGGTCCAGCTTCGCGTTTTCTTCGCGGGCCGCTTCCACCTTGCGGATGGAGGCCAGCATGTTAGAGTCCTGATACATGATATGCGTCCTCCTTACTTTTCAATCTCGCGGTGGTTATACAGCTCTTTGATCGCGTCCAGCGGCTTTTCCATGAGACTTTCGATGAGCGCCTCAAATTTGCCGTCCTTAACCTCCTGCACGCGCGCGTCCAGATGCTCACAGTGCGGGGCGATGTACTTGCCGTTCAGACGGCGGGCCAGCATTGCCACCTGCGGGTGGGAGATGCCCGCCGGACAGCGGGACGAGCACACGCCGCACATGACGCAGTCGAAAGATTCCTCGGCGCACTTGTCAAATTCGCCGCGCTGGGCATAGGCAATGTACTGCATGACGTTCAGACCCTGCGTGCACGCCTTTGTGCAGGCGTTGCAGCCGACGCAGGCGTAGATCTCGGGGTACAGCTGCATCATGACCGTCTGTGTGGGCTTCAGCTTTTCCATGTCGTAGACTTCCTTGACCAGCGGGAAGAACGGAAGCGTCGCGACATACATATTGTTTTCCACACGCGTCGAGCAGGCCAGACAGGCCTTTAATTCGCGGTCGCCCGCGATGCGGTAGATCGTCGCGCACGCACCGCAGAAGCCATTGCGGCAGCCGCAGCCGCGTACGAGCTGATAGCCGGAATATTCCATCGCTTCCATGATGGTCAGACTGTCCGGCACCTCATATTTCTTGCCGAACA
>ERZ773139.4179-NODE-4179-length-11869-cov-4.856780_pt1 | contig 11869 bp, 8 predicted proteins | sample MGYA00580854_ERZ773139 | MGnify/ENA primary metagenome ERZ773139 (study PRJEB29015, sample SAMEA2737809) | human gut metagenome | biome: human gut; feature: human-associated habitat; material: faeces | place: China | collected 2012 ...
GCCATTGACGTTACGGACATTGAGGAAGCCTATCAGGCTGCCCGGGAGCTGGGCTGTCCCTTCTTTGAAGAGGGAATTTCCTTCCTGCCCTTCTGGGAGCGGGGCATCCGCTATTTCATCCTCCTGGGCCCCAACCAGGAGAAAATCGAATTCTGCCAGAAGCTTTCCACTTGATCCGTGAATCTCCAATTTCCCCGATGCGGCTTTTTGCATCGGGGAAATTTGCGCGCCGGGGCATTTTGCGGGAAATCAGAGCGGAAAATTGGCAAAACTGCCTGAATTTTCCGGGGTTCTATTGCAATTCAATCTCAAAAGTGCTATGCTGATAGAGAAGTTACAGGATGTGGGTATGCAAAAGCGCGGGGCAAGCTCATCAGCTGTGACCCCAATCTGCGGCTGCCCCTGTGGCACAATGAGGAAGCGGCAAAGGAGCAGATGCTCTGGAGTCTCCATCAGGCGGATGTAGTGAAGATCAGCGATAACGAGGTAGAGTTCCTCTGGAACTGCACCCCGGAGGAGGGAGCGGACAAGCTCGTCGTCGCGGGCGGAGTCGCTGCCAATTCGCGCATCCGCGCCGATTTCAAGGCTGCGGCGGAGAAGAACGGACTCAAGCTCTATATTCCGCCGCTCAAGCTCTGCGGGGATAACGGGGCGATGGTCGGCGCGCAGGCGTATTATGAGTATCTGGCCGGTGTGAGAGCCGGCAGCGATCTCAACGCGTATGCGACAATGGAGCTTTAAACGGCGATATTCAAAGAAAGCGGGGGAGGCATAATATGAGCGTTCACGACGGACATCGTGAGAGACTTAAAGCGAGATACCTTGAGCATGGGCTGGATAATTTCAACGATATAAACGTGCTTGAACTTCTGCTGTTCTATGCCATCCCTCGCGCCGACACGAATCTGATCGCGCATGAGCTGCTCAACCGTTTCGGTTCGCTGTCCGGCGTGCTCGAGGCCAGCATACAGGAGCTTCAGAATGTCAGCGGAATAGGGGAGAACTCCGCACTTCTGCTGAGCCTCATCCCGCAGGTCTCGCGCCGGTATATGATCGATAAGACGAAGCCGCAGAAGAAGATAAACAGCGCTTCGGCGGCGGGGAAGTATTTCATGCCGATATTCATGTATGAGCGGGACGAGGTGCTGTACATGCTCTGCCTCGATTCGCAGAAATGCGTTATCTGCTGCCAGCTGATCTCGCGCGGAGTTGTGAATTCGGTCGAGGCAAACGTCAGGAAAATGACGGAGCTTGCGCTGCGCTTCAAGGCATCGTCCGTTATAATATCCCATAACCATCCGCGCGGCACGGTCAAGCCCTCGCGCGAGGACGATATCATCACAACGAATCTTTCACGTGCGCTCAGCGCGGTCGGCATCACGCTCGACGACCATATCATCGTCTGCGGAGACAGCTTTTCATCATATAACGAATCCGGCCTGTTCCGCTCGACGTTTAGGTAAGTATACGGTTATGTAAACAAAAAGTTGTTTCTCTTTTGTAATAAAATCGCATTTGCGGTGTCGGAATGAATTGATGAAAATCCGGATTTTCGTTGATATCACAGGAAAAAACGAGTGTTGAAAAGACTGTTGAAAATGTTGATAACTATTTGAAAAATAATTTGCTGAAATAATTATGTAACTTTTAAACGCAGCTTTCGGCTCAGAATTTTTGGTGAACCGGTCTATTGACACGGGGAATATATGCGAAATCCGGACGGCATTTGTGTAGTTCCCCCAAAGATTTTTTTCGTCAGATTTGTCAGTATACGCCTTGTATTTATTTGCGCGCCGCGAATATTCATGATTGACTTTAGCCGCGGCTTATGGTAATATATCTCCTGTTGATGCTGGTATAGCTCAGTCGGTAGAGCACTTCACTCGTAATGAAGGGGTCGTGTGTTCGAGTCACATTACCAGCTCCAGAAAACCTCTTTTGCCGCTTGGCAGGAGAGGTTTTCCTGTTATATACTAAAAAATCTAGTCAAATACAGCAAAGTGTCTTAAAAAATCTTTACATCCTGCGTCATTGTATGTTATAATATAAAAAAATCGGGAGGTCAGCAACATGGCTTCAACAACAAAGGAATCCTTGGGCGCGGCGCTCAAACAGATGCTTACAGTAAAACCGATAGACAAGATCACCGTTAAGGATCTGGTCGAGATCTGCGGCGTGAACCGTCAGACGTTTTACTATCACTTTGACGATGTGTATGATCTGCTGGAGTGGGTCTTTGAAGAGGATGCCAACCGTGTGCTGCCCAGCGAGGTAGTGTATGAGCATTGGCGCGATGATGTCATGATGTTCTTCAAGTACCTTGCGGACAACAGTGTTTTTGCGCTCAATATCTATAATTCCAACAGCCGTATTTATATGCTGCGCTATTTCAAGCGCCGTCTTCAGGGATGTATCCGCAGCTTTGCGATAATCGTTTCCGAGGGGAAGAATATCGACCGTACGGATTTTGAATTTGTTGTTGAGTTTTACGCCAACGGTATCGTCGGCCTGATCTCACAGTGGCTGGATCTCGGCATGCAGCTGCCGAAGGAGATCACGCAGGATCGCTTCCTCAAGCTGCTGGATAACAGCGTTGAGAACATGCTGGCGAGATTCCAGATAGACTGATATTGATATGAACCAAAACCTCCGGTGACTACGGAGGTTTTGGTTTTGCGGCGGCAGATGATCCAAAATGCGCGGAATGAAGAATTTTTACTTGAATTTTCCGCCCGAATGATATATACTTTGAGCATCGTGCCGGTGTGTTGGAATTGGTAGACGAGGCGGACTCAAAATCCGTTGGGCTAATAACCCGTGCGGGTTCGACCCCCGCCACCGGCACCAGCGTCAGAGGGAGCAAACACCGTTCCGTTTCCACCTTGCGGCGAAAACTGCACTATGTTAGCTCTTTCTTCATTTTAAACTGCGACCCACTTTGCTGGGCTCGCAGTTTAGTTTTTATGTTTCGCTGCGGTGCGCGCGTCTACACCGAGCGTTTCTGCCGTTGCAGCATATGACATGCCCTGCACAAGGCAGCGCAGCTCCGTGGCGAGGTTCGCGCCCGAAACTGACGCAGCAAGCACGAAGTCCGGCTCCCTTTCAACATAAATAAACGCAGGCAGAACGTTTAAGCGTTCTGCCTGCGTTTTTATATACTTGCTTGGAACCAGCATGTTATGCCTGCTCGGATTCAAAATGCTCGGCGACGTCCTTGAGGTACTTGCGTATCGGGAGGTGCTGTGGACATACGCTCTCGCACTGGCCGCAGCCGATGCAGTCGCTGGCCTTTCCGAAGTTCTTGGTGAGATTATAGTAATACTCCCCGTGCGAGCTCCAGCCCTTCTCTGCGGACTCCTGCTTGTCGGCATTGTAGAGCGAGAAGTATTTGGGGATCGCGATATTCATCGGACATCCGTCGGTGCAGTAGGAGCAGCCGGTGCAGGGGACGGTTATAGTATCGTTTATGATGTCAACGGCGGACTTGATGATGGCGCGCTCCTCGTCGTCGAGCGGCTTGAAGTCCTGCATATACGAGGTGTTGTCGAGCATTTGCTGCATATCGCTCATGCCGCTGAGCACCATGAACACCTCTGGACAGCTCGCCGCAAAGCGGATCGCCCAGGACGCATTTGAGGCGGCGGGGGAGTGCTCATGGAACATGGTCTCAACGCGCTCCGGCAGCTTTGCCAGCGTACCGCCCTTGACCGGCTCCATGACGACGACCTTCTTGCCGTGCTTCACCGCGGTCTCGTAGCAGAGGCGCGACTGGATGCCAAGGCTGTCCCAGTCGAGATAGTTCAGTTGGAGCTGCACAAATTCGATCTCCGGCCACTCGGTCAGCACCTTGTCGAGAAAATCGGCGCTGTCATGGAAGGACATCGCAATATGGCGGGTCAGCCCCTTGGCCTTCTTCTCCTTGAGCCACTCATAGCAGTCATACTTCTTGTAGGTTTCGTAGCTGTGGACATTGACGTCGTGCAGAAGATAGTAGTCGAAGTACTCAACGCCGGTCTTGCGCAGCTGCTCGTTGAATATCTTGTCCCTGTCCTCAAAGCTGTGCACATACATGTTGTGCAGCTTTGTCGTCAGAGTGAAGCTGTCGCGCGGGTGCCGGTCAACGACGGCGGCCTTTACGGCGTTCTCGCTCTTGTAATCGCAGTACATCCACGCGGTATCAAAGTAGGTGAAGCCGCGCTCGATGAACACATCGACCATCTTCTTGGTCAGTTCAATATCAATGCTGCCGTCGTCGTCCTTGTTGAGCAGGGGCAGACGCATCATGCCAAAGCCAAGTTTTTTTACGCTCATAGTCATTCTCCTTATACCTTAATTATTTTTGCACTGAATTCGTCGGCAACGCCGCTGAGCCGCCCGAAGTCATATTCCTCGGGGCATTCCACGTCGAAGCACTGAGCCGCGCCGCGGTTTATCACGGCCAGAAATGCGCCGTTTTCCGCGCTCGCGCCGAAGTGATCGACCCCGCCGCGGACATAGCGAAGAACCAGCAGGATGTCGGCGTTATATGCCATGAACACCGCGTCGCCCGTGGAGAGCGCTGGATTCGCGCCGCGCATGTTGGCAAGCTGTGCGTAGAGATCATGCAGCTCCGTTTCGCCCTCGCGGAAGGGGAGCCGGTTGAACGGATCGCCCACGCCGCACATGCCCTGCTCATCGCCGTAGTAAATGCTAGGCACCCCGGGAATGGCGAACTGCAGCACGGCGCACAGCTTTTCGCGCCTGAGCGCGAGACGCAGAGACTCATCGTCGAAGCGGAGCCTCAGCTGATCCTCACGGCTCATGCCGCGGATGGTCGTGCTCGTAGCAAGCGCGGTTCGTATGCGGTCGGTGTCGTGCGTGCCGAGGAGGTTCATAAGCGAGTAGTACATCGGAGCGGGATAATTCATCTGCTGCGAGATCAGAAAATCGCGCAGAGCGAAGGCGTCGATGCGGCGGTGGATGAAATCCAGCGCCGCGGCGCGGAAGGGGTAATTCATAACGGAATCGAGTGAGTAGCCGAGGGCGTAATTCCTGCGCCCGCCGTAGCTCTCCTTTATCACCGCGTCCTCCCAGACTTCGCCGAGGACCGGCGCGTCGGGGTCAACGCTCTTTACCGCGGAGCGGATGAGCGCGAGCGTATCGTCCGGAAGCTCGTCGGCAACGTCTAGACGCCAGCCGGATGCACCGCGCCGCAGCCACGTTTTCACGACGCTGTCCTCTCCGCTGACGACAAAGTCCTGCCATGCGCCGTTGCGCTCGTTGACCTCCGGCAGATCCTTGAAGCCCCACCAGCAGCGGTAGTCGTCCGGAAAATGGCGGAAATCGTACCAGCTGTAATACGGCGATTGCGTGCCCTGGCACGCGCCCATGTCGGGGTATGCACCATAGCGGTTGAAGTACACGCTGTCCGCTCCGGTGTGCGAATACACGCCGTCGAGCATTATGCGTATCCCCATGCCGCGCGCCGTCACGCACAGATGCGTGAAGTCCTCATTCGTGCCGAGGATCGGATCGACCTTCAGATAATCAGAGCTGTCGTAGCGGTGGTTGGAGCGCGCCTCAACGATGGGGTTGAGGTACAGGCAGGTCACGCCGAGCTCTTTCAGGTACGGCAGTTTGCTCTCGATGCCGCGCAGCGTGCCGCCGTAGAAATCGTCCGGCGAATACGAGGTCTCAAATTCGCGCGGCCAGTAGCGTACAGGCTCGTCAAGACTCTTGTGCAGCTCCGGAGTCTGGCCAAGGCTTTTGTGATACTCTATGCCGCGGCTCGCGGTGTCGTCATCCGAGAACGCAAAGCGGTCGGGGAATATCTGATACATCACGCTGCGGCGGAACCAGGCCGGAGTCTCAAAGTCGCGGCAGAACACCGTCAGGCGGAAGCCGCTGCGGCGCTCGGAATAGAGCCTGCCGTAATATCCGCTCCCGTCCGGACAAAGCCAGCGCTCGCCCTCGTCTGTGTCGAGATGGAAGCAGTACCAGAGTGCGGCGGGGCTTTGCGGCGCGATGTACGCGGAGTACAGCTCTCCGGAGCTTTCCATCGCGTATTCAAGATCCAGATCGTCGCCGTACAGAACGAGTGCGGCACTGTTTATTTTTCCGGACGCTAGACGGAAGCTTAGCCGAAGCTCCTCGCCGCTCCTGACGGCGCCGACGGGGCAGCGGAACCGGATGCTCCGCGCGTCGTGCACTGCCGTGAGCTGCTTTGAGCTGACGTCGCGCAGCACCGAGACGATATGCGCCGTGCGCGGCTGGTACGGCAGCAGCTCCTTCTCGTCGGCATCCGCCATGCGGCAGTCTTCACAGCACTCCGCGCAAATCTCAAGCGCGGCTTCGAGCTTCATCCCGCAGTCATCCATCAGCAGCCGCATCAGCTCCGCCGCCGCGTATGCGCTCTTCTGCACCGGCAGACACTCGCGCAGACGCTCCAACGGCAGACCGCGCTCAACGCAGTCCCGCGCCGCAGCATATACCGTCGCCGCTGCGTTGAAATACTCGCGCATAGCCGCCGGACAGGATGCCGACTCAAGCTCCGCGCATAGCTCTGCGTCGCCGCCTATGGCGCGCCAGACTCCGTCTACCCGCCTTGCCGTAACGCTCCGGCGACTGCTGTAGCGGATGGCAAGGCTGTAATCCTCACTCCAGCATTCGGTGTATGTGCCGCCGAAGTATATCTCAAATGTTTTTTCGTTTTCTGTCTCTCTTACAGCATCCATATATAAAGCTTTGCGTACTCCTGTGCAGAAATTTCGAAGCCGAAATCGGCCTTCATTGCGTGGTCGATAAGCCCGCGCATAACGTCCTTGTCGTTCCAGCAGCTGAGAGCGAGACGTATCGCGTCACGCAGTTCCCATGCGTCGTAGTTTGCAAACGAGAAGCCGTTGCCCTCACCGGTGAAGCGATTATAGGGCGTCACGGTGTCGCGCAGGCCGCCGGTCTCGCGCACTATCGGCAGGGAGCCGTAGCGCATGGCTATCATCTGGCTCAGGCCGCACGGCTCAAAGCGCGAGGGCATGAGGAAAAAGTCGCTCGCCGCGTAGACAAGATGGCTCAGCTCCTCGCTGTACCCGATGTACGCGCACAGCCGCCCCTTGTAGCGGTATTCCGCCGCGCGCATGAAGTTTTCAAAACGCTCGTCGCCGCTGCCGAGGAGCATGAACTGAATGTCCTCATGCTGCATGATATCGTCAAGTATGCAGGCAACAAGATCGAAGCCTTTCTGCTCGGTCATGCGCGTGACCATCGCGACAAGCGGCATATCCGGGCGCTGCTCAAGTCCCATCCGTTCCTGCAATGCCGCCTTGCAGACGGCCTTGCCCTTCAGGTGCCCGCGGTCATATGTCGCGGGGAGGAGCTTGTCGGCGTGAGGGTTAAACACCTTCTTGTCGATACCGTTTATGATGCCCGAAAGCTCGTGACTGCGGGCGTTCAGGATGCCCTCAAGCCCCTCGGCGTAATACGGCATTTTTATCTCCGAGGCGTAGCTGGGGCTGACGGTGTTTATGCGGTCGGCAAAAACGCATCCGGCCTTGAGAAAGTCCGCACAGCCGTTGAGCTCCATGAATTCCGGCGTATAGTAGCGGCTGTCGATGTTCAGCAGATCCTGCACGTAGTCGAAGCCGAACTTGCCCTGAAATGCGATGTTATGTATCGTCAGCAGAAATTTCAGTCCCGCCTGCATACCGCCCTGATACTGCGTCTTTGCCAGCATCGGCAGCATCGCGGTGTGCCAGTCGTTGCAGTGCAGCACCTGCGGCGTAAAGTCGAGATTCGGGATGCAGTCGAGCGCGGCGCGGCAGAAAAATGCGTACTGCTCGCCCTCGGCCTGACCGCCGCGGTATATTTTATCGCCGAAGTACTGCTCGTTGTCGATGAGGTATATCGTCACGCCGTCAAGCACCAGCTTCTCGACGCCGACATATGCCTGCCGCCAGCCGAGTGTGCAGTAAAAGTCGAACATGTGCTCCACGCGGTCGGCGTATTTATCCTTGATGACGCGGTGATACGGCGTTATGACGCGCGCGTCGATGCCGAGCTTTGCAAGCGACTTCGGCAGCGTGCCGACGACGTCGGCAAGCCCGCCGGTCTTGCTCAGCGGCGCGCACTCTGCCGACGCCAGCAGCACATTCGGCAGCGCGGTGAGGTTCTTTTCACGCAGCATTTCACGAAATTCTTTTTTCATGGCGTACTTCCTTTCGCTGAAAATTATTTCTTCCTCGGTTTAAATTTATAGTATACACAGCTCATCGGCGGGAGAACTATACGCGCCGAATGCTGCATATCGAGAAACGGTTCTCTGCGCGTCCGCACAGCGCCGGGGTTCTTCACTCCGCTGCCGCCGAAGCGCTCGTCATCGCTGTTGAGTATCTCTTTAAGCGTACCGGCCATGGGCAGACCGATCTGAAAATCGTCGTACCGCACGGGGGTGAAGTTGCAGGCGCAGACAAGATACGCGCCCTTTTCGGCGTCCGGCTCCATGCGCATGAACGCAACGGAGCTGCGCTCGCGGTCGTCGACGTTCAGCCACTTGAAGCCGTCCCAGCCGTGATCGCGGCCATACATCGCGGGAGTGGCGGTGTATATCCTGTTGAGCGCACGGTAATACTGCCGCAGCTGCTCATGGCGCGGATAGTCAAGCAGCAGCCAGTCAAGCCCCTGCCGCCAGTTCCACTCGATGAACTGCCCGAACTCGCCGCCCATGAATATCAGCTTCTTGCCCGGATGGGCGAACTGATAGCCGTACAACGCGCGCAGCGAGCTGAACTTCTGGTCGTAGTCGCCGAACATCTTGTCTATCATCGACTTCTTGCAGTGCACTACCTCGTCGTGCGAGTAGGCGAGCACGTAGTTTTCGGAGAACGCATACATCATAGAGAAGGTGAGCTTGTCGTGATGATGACTGCGGTAGAGCGGGTCCATGGACATGTAGTCGAGCGTATCGTGCATGAAGCCCATGTCCCATTTGAAGCAGAAGCCCAGTCCGCCGTCCTCCGGAGGGGCGCTTATCTTCGGGAATGCGGTCGATTCCTCGGCTATCGTCACGGCGCCGGGGTAATTTACGAGCACCGTGGAATTCAGCTTCTGCAGGAATGCAACTGCGTCGAGGTTTATATTCCCGCCGTTTCGGTTCGGCGTAAACTCGCCGGGGCGGCGGCCGTAGTCGAGATACAGCATCGAGCTTACCGCGTCTACACGGATGCCGTCTATGTGATATTCCTCGAAGAATTTGCAGGCCGACGAAACGAGGAAGCTCTGCACCTGATCCGACGCATAGTCGAACACCAGAGTTCCCCATTCGGGGTGCTCCGCCATGCGGCGCTCCTTGCACTCAAAGAGGGGAGTGCCGTCAAAATTGGCAAGCCCGTGCTCGTCCTTCGGGAAATGCGCGGGCACCCAGTCCATGATGACGCCGATGCCGGTGTGGTGCAGCTTGTCCACAAGGTATTTGAAATCGTCCGGATTGCCGTAGCGCGAGGTCGGGGCGTAATACCCCGTGACCTGATAGCCCCAGCTCCCATCGTAGGGGTACTCCGTGATGGGCATAAGCTCCACGTGCGTAAAGCCCATGTGCTTGCAGTAGACGGCGAGAGAATCGGCAAGCTCGCGGTAGGCGGGCTTCTTGCCGCTCAGCTCCCGCCATGAGCCGGGGTGCAGCTCGTATATGCTCATCGGCTCGCGCATGAAATCGCGCGCGGCGCGGCGGCTCATATAGCTCTCGTCCGTCCATTTATAGCTCCCGCCTTTCCAGACCCTGGAGGCGGTGTTTTCTCCGTGCTCGCTCCACGCGGCAAAGGGGTCGGACTTCAGTATCTCATGCCCGTCGGCGCCGGTGACGCAGAATTTATAAAGAACTCCGTCGGAAAGCCCCTCGACAAAGCAGACCCATACTCCGCCGTCGATGTACTCCATCGGAGTCGCGGCGCGATCCCACGAGTTGAAATCGCCGACGAGACTGACCCGCTGCGCATTCGGCGCCCAGACGACAAAGCGGTGCGCCCCAAGCTCCGGAATATAGCGGCAGCCGAAACACAGCCACGCCTTGCGCGCGCAGCCGGTATTGAAAAGATACACGTCCTCATCAGGTATGAATTTTTTCTCTCTGTCGTTCATGTCAGCTCTCCTCCGTTGAAGGTCTCTTCCTATCTTTTTATTATAACTTGCTTTCGTCGTAATTCCAAGTAAAAATTGTCGGGTCGTGAAAACTGTTATAATGATACAACAGATTGTAAAATATGACGAATAAAATTTGAACGCAAAATCATCAAATCTTCCTGAAATTTGAACATGAAATGATTTTACTGCACAATTTTTGACATAACATAAAATATGTATAAAATCATGGCATGCAGAAATACGAAAAATTTGTTGATTATGCCTATATGCGGCGCTAATTATCTTAACATTTCAGCGTTTTAACTGAAATTCGTCAAAATGCAAAATTTTAATGCCGACCGACCTTGAAAAAAGATGATTTATAGGCTAAAATACACAAACACAAGGCAAAATATCCGGTACACATTTCATTACACAGGAGAGAACTCAAAATGGACAAGATGATATGGTTGACTCCGCTCTTCGCGGCGGTTGCACTTCTCTTCGCACTTTATAAGGCGCGCTATGTCAGCAAGTGCGATGCGGGAAACAGCCGGATGCAGGAGATCGCAGCCGCTATTGCCGAAGGCGCAAGTGCCTTCCTTCGCGCCGAATATAAAATACTTGCGATATTTATCGTAGTTTTGTTTGTGCTGATCACTATATTCATTGACTTCGGCACCGCCGTCTGCTTCGTCATCGGAGCATGCTTCTCGATACTTGCGGGCTTTTTCGGAATGCGCGTCGCCACCAAGGCGAACGTCCGCACCGCCAACGCCGCTCTCACCAGCGGCATGAACAAGGCGCTCAGCGTCGCGTTCTCCGGCGGCTCCGTCATGGGCATGTGCGTTGTCGGTCTCGGCCTGCTCGGATGCAGCCTTATCTACATAATCACCGGCAACTACAACATCCTCTTCGGCTTCTCCCTCGGCGCATCGTCCATCGCGCTGTTCGCCCGTGTCGGCGGCGGCATATACACCAAGGCTGCCGACGTCGGCGCCGACCTCGTCGGCAAGGTCGAAGCCGGTATCCCCGAGGACGACCCCCGCAACCCCGCCGTCATCGCCGATAACGTCGGTGACAACGTTGGTGACGTCGCCGGTATGGGCGCTGACCTCTTCGAGTCCTATGTCGGCGCGCTCGTCTCCGCGCTCACGCTGGGCGTCTCCGTTCAGGGACTGTTCACCGGAGCCGGTGCGATCTTTCCGCTGATAATCGCGGCTGTCGGCATTCTCGGTTCCGTTATCGCCACCTTCTTTGTCCGCGGCAAGGATGACTCCAACCCCCACAAGGCTCTCAAGATGGGCTCCTACGTTTCCGCCGTTATCGTCGCGGTGCTGTCCGTCGTACTCAGCTACAGCTTCTTCGACAAGATATACTACGCTCTTGCGATAATTGCCGGCCTCATCGTCGGCCTCGTCATCGGCTTCGTCACCGAGGTCTACACCTCCGACGATTATAAATCCGTCAAACGCATCGCTGCCCAGTCCGAGACCGGCTCCGCCACAACCATCATCTCCGGCGTCGCCGTCGGCATGATGAGCACCTGGGTCCCCATTGTTCTGATATCTGTCGGTATCTACGTCTCCTACGCCGTCACCGGCGACCTCTACGGCATCGCGCTCGCCGCCGTAGGTATGCTCGCCACCACCGGCATCACTGTCGCGGTCGATGCTTACGGCCCCATCGCAGACAACTCCGGCGGCATCGCCGAGATGAGCGGCCTTGATCCTCATGTCCGTGAGATAACCGACAAGCTCGACGCCGTCGGCAACACCAC
>ERZ773139.4185-NODE-4185-length-11849-cov-2.831948_pt1 | contig 11849 bp, 8 predicted proteins | sample MGYA00580854_ERZ773139 | MGnify/ENA primary metagenome ERZ773139 (study PRJEB29015, sample SAMEA2737809) | human gut metagenome | biome: human gut; feature: human-associated habitat; material: faeces | place: China | collected 2012 ...
AGCAGGGACATGGGCTCGCCCAGGCTTTCCCAGAACTGGGAAAAGTCCCCGTTGATGTGGTCCAGGACGGCCAGGGCCGTCTCGGCCGGGTCGAAGATGGCCAGACCAGCCTGGACAGGCTCAAAGAGAGGGTCGGGATCCAGGTTCACCACGGCATAGGAAGGCAGCGTGCCCGGCGTCAGGCCCCGCAACAGGGCCTCGGCACTGCCGCGGCTGCGCGGGGTGTTGTCCGCACGCACGAAGACCCGGGATTCGGTCTTTTGCGCCGGCAGCAGGCCCGCCTCAAGATACAGGGCACGCAGGGAGGCCCACTGGGCCGTCAGCAGCCCGGCGCCGCGCGGCGAGAGCTGGCCGGGCCCCACAGGCCATTGCGGCCAGGCTTTGCCGGTGATCCGGGGCAGCTGGTTATCGTCGGCCGGTGCCGCGACACCATGACGTGTCAGCATGACGACCTTGCTGAGGTGATACGCGGATGGGGCAGCAGACACCGGACAGGGTATCAGGCCCAGGAGCAGGGCGAGCAATCCGGCGAGGCATGTCCAGGTTCGCATGAGGATCTCCTTTCTTGGTGGAAGCATAAGCGTAAACGATGCCGGGGGCAATGTCTTGCGCAGATGTGCCCGCAACCCTTCTGCGCGCGGATGTGACGTTCATGTTACAGGCGTTCGGGCATGGACAAAGCGGCCCGGCGCTGCTAGATTCCTGCTTTCCACCTGTAGAGGAACACGGCCTGAGGACAGGCCGACAGCCGCCGGGCGGCGCAGGCGGAGAGAGTTTCAGTAACGACCCGAAAGGGTGGAGCATGGCATGAGCAGACTGACCAATCGAGATTTTTTGAAGGAAACGGACTTTACTTCCGAAGACCTGATCTACTTGCTGGATCTGGCCGCCGCACTGAAAAAAGCCAAGCAGGAAAAGCGCGAGCCCAAGTTCCTGCTGGACAAGAATATCGTGCTATTGTTTGAAAAGGATTCCACCCGGACCCGTTGCTCTTTTGAAGTGGCGGCCCATGACCAGGGTGCCCACACCACCTATCTGGGCCCCTCCGGTTCCCAGATCGGCAAAAAGGAATCCATGGCCGATACGGCCCGTGTGCTGTCCGGTTTCTATGACGGCATCGAATACCGCGGTTTTGGCCAGAGCATCGTGGAAGAGCTGGCCCGTTTTGCCAGCGTGCCGGTGTGGAACGGCCTGACCAACGAATGGCACCCCACCCAGATCCTGGCGGACTTTTTGACCATGCGCGAGCATTGCGACAAGCCCTACAAGGACCAGACCATGGCCTACATCGGCGATGCCCGCTACAATATGGGCAACTCCCTGATGATCGCCTCGGCCATGCTGGGCCTGGACTTCCGCAGCGTGGCGCCCCGGGCCCTGTGGACCTCCGACGAGATCTACGAACAGGCCTGCGCCATCGCCGAGCGGACCGGTGCCCGCATCACCCGTACGGAAGATGTGGACAGCGGCGTCAAGGGCTGCGATTCCCTGTATTCCGACGTCTGGGTCTCCATGGGCGAGCCGGAAGATGTCTGGCAGGAACGCATCAACCTGCTGACCCCCTACCGCATCGACAGCGAGATGATGCGCAAGACCGGCAATGAGCGCTGCGCTTTCCTGCACTGCCTGCCCAGCTTCCACAACCGTGACACCATCATCGGTGAAAAGATGTACCAGCGCTTTGGCCTGGAATGCATGGAAGTGAGCGATGAAGTCTTCGAATCGCCCAACAGCCTCGTGTTTGCCGAAGCCGCCAACCGCATGCACACCATCAAGGCCGTCATGGTGGCCACGCTGGCCGACGTGCCGGACGATTTCGTGAAGCAGGGCAGCCTGTAGGCCGCACCGCAGCGGCCCGAAGCCTTCCCGCCGTCATGTGAAAGCCCCTCTTTTCCGGGGGCGCAGGGCTGGCGGCCCGGCTAGGAGCCGGACAACGACCTTATGCACAAAAAGAGCGTGTATCCTGTCATGGATGCACGCTCTTTTATTTTTATGCGGCAACGGCTGTTCCGTCATCCTGCGGGAGGAGTGCCGGCTCCTGCGGACGCAGGCCCGCGGGGTCGCAGCGCTGTCCCATCCCGCGCACCGTCACTTTCCCGAAAACCATTTTGCCGGGTAGACCATGCCGTCCTTATGCTGTTTGCCCTGCACTCAGAGGCATCTGGCTGCCAGGCCGGGATTTGACGGGACCTTGCATCGTGCTCCCCTCATCCGCACCGGGGGACGGGAAGGCGGGGCTGTCCTGTGCGCGACATAAGTGTCACAGGGATCATGCAGCGGTTTTTGAAGGGTGAGGGGGAAAGGGGGAGAGGGGGACTTTTTTCCGCTGGAAAAAGTCCCCCTCTCCCCCTGAAAATATGGATCGAAACTTCTTCGGCTAGCGGTATTCGCGACCGGACCAGAGTACGCGGCCGATGACGCGGAACTGTTCGGCGCAGTCGCCGCTCAGGTCGAGGGTCACGGGAGGATAGGCAGGGTTGGTGCTGTGCAGGACGATCTGGCCGGGCAGCAGGTCGATGCGCTTGATGTAGATGGCATCCTCGAAGCCGATGGCGTAGAGGCGTCCGGAGACGATCTCGGTCTGGCCCTGATCCAGCAGGACGAGGTCGTTGTCCTGTATCTCGGGCACCATGCTGTCGCCCGAGACGCGCATCAGCACCATGCGGCGGGGATTGCCCTTGCGGTGCAAAAAGTCGCTGCGGAAGGCATAGCCGCCTTCCTGTTCGCTGCTGACTTCCAGACTGCCGGAACCGGCGGACAGGCGGGCCACCACCAGGGGCACGGTGATCATGTCCACATCGTCATCCACATCTTCCAGCATGAGGCAGGCGGGCATGGCACCGGACTCCACCAGCGGGAGGCGCATGGGGCCACGGCCGAAGAAGAGCCAGTCGGCATTGCAGCCTGTTTCCGCGGCGCAGATGCGGACCCACTCGTCCGGGACCTGGCCTTTGGCCAGCGTCTGTTCCACATCCGTCACGGGCAGGCCCAGGGCCCGGGCCAGTTCAACAGCGGTGTCCGCTTCCAGCGCCTGCATGAGGCGTTGCACGATTGTCGGATCGGAACGGGAATCGGTCATGGATGGTCTCCTCGGCACAGTATGGAAAACGCCATCATGCTAGCAGCAGGGCAGGGGGAAGGCAAGCAGCGGCAAGGCCGGCGGGCAGAAATGGCGGCACGGAAGGGGTGCCGACCTGAGCGAACGGGGAGGGATACGGGCAGGCTTTCGTGCAGACCGTGATCCTCGGCTGCAGGCATCGGCATACCGGAAAAGGGATAGGCCCGGTACGGAGGCCTGACGCAGGGCAAGAAAAAAGCCCCGCCGGAGCGGGGCTTGAAGACGATGTGCCGTATTAGGCAAGCAGTCCCTTGGAAGCCAGAACGTTCTTGAGGCGTTCCAGATGTTCGTCGGTCAGCGGGCAGAGCGGCAGGCGCATCTCGTCGGTCATGCGGCCCATGAGAGCCAGGGCGGTCTTGACCGGGATGGGGTTGCTTTCCATGAACATGGCCTGATGCAGGACGAAGAGGTCATGATGGATGCCCATGGCGGTGGAGATATCGCCCTTGGCAAAGGCATTGTACATGGCAGCCACCTTGCCGGGGACGATATTGGAGGTCACGGAGATGACGCCGCTGCCGCCGATGGACATGAGGGGCAGAGCGGTGAAGTCGTCACCGGAAAGCAGGCTGAAGCCCTTGGGGCACTGTTCCATGATCAGGCTGCACTGGCTCATGTCGCCGGTGGCTTCTTTCACGCCCACGATATTGGGGAACTCATGAGCCAGACGGCTGAGCGTGGCAGGCAGCAGGTTGGTGCCGGTACGGCCGGGAACGTTGTAGGGGACCAGAGGCATGTCGACGGCTTCGGCGATGGCCTTGAAGTGACGGTACAGACCTTCCTGGGTGGGCTTGTTGTAATAGGGGGTGATCAGCAGCGCACCGTCGGCCCCGGCTTTCTGGGCAAAGCGGGTCAGGCGGATGGCTTCGATGGTATTGTTGGAACCGGCACCGGCCAGGACGGGCACACGCCCCTTGACCTGGTCGATACAGATCTCGATGACACGTTCATGCTCTTCGTGGGAGAGCGTGGCCGATTCGCCGGTGGTGCCGCAAGGCACAAGGCCGTGGATTCCCTCACTGATCTGGAATTCAATGAATTCGCGATAGGCGGCTTCATCAACGGCGCCGTTTTTGAACGGCGTGACGAGGGCGGTCAGGGCACCGAAAAATTGCATGGTCCACTCCTTGGAACTGAGCTAAATGGGACTGCGGTTACTGGTTGATATATTCCTTGAGCTCCTTCCCGGCACGGAAGAAGGGCAGGCGTTTGGGCACGACGGAGACGCTTTCGCCGGTTTTGGGATTACGTCCGGCATAGCCGCTGTATTCCTTGATCTTGAAGCTCCCGAATCCCCTGATCTCGATACGGTCGCCAGCGATGAGCGAATCCTTCATCGCATCAATGAAAGTGTTCACCACCAAGGACGCATCATCGAACGGAAGATTGCTTTCTTCTGCCAGGGCCTTGATGAGTTCGCTCTTGTTCATCGTTCCTCCTCGTCGGTGAAAGGAGAGCGTTGGTAAAAAGGATGCCAGTCGTTATGATAAGGAATCCTATCCTTTTTACCGGACGAGGTAAAGTTGCAGGGCGGAAAATGGCAGGGAAATATGCCCGGAAAAGTGCGGGACATGCCTGTTTTGCGGGGCAGACGCACCTTTCCGGGCCATGAAGACGCTATCAGCGCTGCTGTTCGTGCCTGTAGAGCAGGTAGTCGTGCTGGAACTGGTCGATCTGGCCATCCAGGACGGCTTCCACGTCGCCGCATTCGCTGTTGGTCCGGTGGTCCTTGACCAGACGGTACGGCTGGAGGGTGTAGGTGCGGATCTGGCTGCCGAAGGCGATGGCGTCCTTGCCCGCATACTGGGCGGCGCGCTCGGCTTCGCGCTTTTGCAGCTCAAGGTTGTACAGACGGGCCTTGAGGATGCACAGGGCCGCTTCCTTGTTGTGGTGCTGGGACTTCTCGTTCTGGCACTGGGCCGAGATGCCCGTGGGGATGTGGGTCACGCGCACGGCCGAGCTGGTGGTGTTCACGCTCTGGCCGCCGGGGCCGCTGGAGCGGAAGGTGTCGAAGCGCAGGTCCGTTTCCTTGATGTCCAGCTGGATGTCGTCGCCCACGTCGGGCATGACGTCCACGGAGGCGAAGGAGGTGTGGCGGCGGCCGGAAGCATCGAAGGGCGAGATGCGGATCAGGCGGTGGATGCCGCGTTCGCTCTTCAGGAAACCGAAGGCGTGCGGGCCCGAGATGCGCAGGGTCACGCTCTTGATGCCGGCTTCATCACCGGGAAGATAGTCCAGCTCCTCCACGGTGAAATGGCGCCGGGCAGCCCAGCGGGTGTACATGCGCAGCAGCATCTCCGCCCAGTCCTGGGATTCGGTGCCGCCCGCACCGGGGTGGATCTCCAGGATGGCATCCTGGTTGTCCTCCTCGCCGGAGAGCAGCATGACCAGTTCCGTCTCGTCCAGCAGGGCGTCCAGGCTGTCCTGCTGTTTCGCCAGGGATTCCAGGGCCTCGTCCTCGCCGCTTTCCACAGCCAGTTCCAGCCACTCGTGCATGTCGTCATGGCAGGTCTTGAGGGCATTGAGGCGGGAGACCTCATCCTCCAGCTGGCGCTTTTCGCGCAGCAGGGGGGTCAGGGCCTCGGGATTGTCCCAGGCATTGGGGCGGGAAAGTTCCGTTTCGATGGCGGCAAGACGCTGTTCGCTGGCCGCGACGTCAAAGACGCCCCCAAAGGTTGTCGAAACGCTGGTCGAGGGGCTGGCAACGGGCACGAAGATCACTGAGTTGCAACATGAGAACTATCGAGGGGTTGAAGGTGAGGGGCGACGCGTGCCCCAGAAAATGCCGAGCCAGAGCAGTCCGGCGGCCAGCGGCAGCCAGAGCCCGAGCTTGTGATAGATGGTCGCCCCCTGTTGCAGGCGCACACGCCCCCAGAGGGTATTTTCTTCGAACTGGCCCCCGCGGACGGTCACGCGGCCGCGGGCGTCGATGATGGCGGAGATGCCGGTATTGGTGCCCCGCAGTAGCCAGCGCCCCTGTTCCACGGCGCGCAGGGAGGCGAGGTACAGATGCTGGAGCGCCGCCGGCGAGCGGCCGAACCAGCCGTCGTTGCTGATGTCCACCAGCACGTTGGCGCCTTGCTCCACGCGGGCCTGCGCCAGCCAGGGGAAGACGGCCTCGTAGCAGATGAGCATGCCCAGGCGAAGGTCTTCGTGCACCAGGGGCGCGGCGGAGCGGCCGGGGGTGTAGACGCCCACTTCCTGGAGCAGGTCGGCAAGGAAGTTCCAGTTGAGCCACTCCGGCACATATTCGCCGAAGGGCACGAGATGTTCCTTGTCATAATGGCCCGCCGTGTTGCCCGATGGATCGAGGAGCAGGGCACGGTTGAAGACCTGCATGTTGCCTGCCGCATCATACTGGAAGCCGGGCACGCCGGTCAGCAGGGGGCTCTGGGACTGGCGGGCCAGATTGCGCACCAGTGCGGACAGGATGCCGTTGTTGTCGAAATTGAAGGGCAGGGCCGTTTCGGGCCAGACGATAAGGGGCTTTTCGCCGGGATGGCGCGCCAGCTCCGCCTGTGTCAGGCGCAGATAGGTCTCCACCGTGCGGCGCTGGTAGGCCGGCACCCACTTCTGGTTCTGGTCGATGTTGCCTTCGGCAAAGAGGACGGCCACGCTGTCCTCGCCGCGGGGATCGTCCTCCAGCGGCGTGGTGTGCAGGCGCCAGGCACCGTAGCCCAGCAGCAGGGCGGCCAGCAGCAGCCCGGTGCACACGCAGGCAGGCCGGCGCCAGTGCCGCAGGCTAAGGATCACCGTGACCCACAGGCCGGCCAGCAGATAGGCGCCCGTCACGTCGGCGGCCTGTATCCACAGGGGCCAGGCCGCCAGGGCGCCGCCCAGGGGCAGCCAGGGAAAGCCCGCCACCAGCGCGTAGACGTATTCCAGAAAATACCAGGCAAGACCCAGCAGCCAGGCCTGTGCCAGCGGGCCGCGTCCGCGCAGGGCATGGGCCAGCAGGCTGAACAGGCCGCCGGCGCTGGCCAGGCAGGTGGCCACCAGCACGGCGCAGACCGCCGCCAGGGCCATGGGCAGGTTGCCCACTGTGGCCATGGGGATGGTCAGCCAGTAGAGCACGGCCGCCATGCCCACGATGGAGCTCAGCCAGCCGCGACGCAGGGCCGCGCCCGCCGAGGGCGCCGAGCTGCCCAGCAGGGCCAGGCACAGGGGCAGCAGCAGGGCCAGCGGCGGCAGGGAGATCCAGCCGTTGGGGAACGCAAGCCACAACGCGACAGCCCCCGCCAGGCCGAGGCCCAGAGGGGAGGAACGCAACCAGGCGTCACGCATCTCAGTCTTCCGTTTCAGAGGCGTCGGGCGTGTTTTCCCGGGCCGGTTCCATGCGCAGGTGGCGGATGAGCTTCTTGTCCGCATCCAGCACTTCGAAGCGCCAGCCGCGCAGGATGAAGACCTCGCCGGGGGCGGGCACATGGCTTCCATGCTCAGGTAGCCGCCGATGGTGTCCACTTCGTCGGAGCTGAGGTCCACGCCCAGTTCTTCAAGATCTTCCAGCAGGGCACGGCCCGTGAGTTCATAGACATGGGCCCCCAGGGGACGGATGTCTTCCTCGCGGGGAGCGTCGTGTTCGTCCTCGATGTCGCCCACGATCTCTTCCAGCAGGTCTTCGATGGTGATCAGGCCCGAGGTGCCGCCGTATTCGTCCAGCGCGATGGCGATGTGCTGCTTGCTGGCGCGGAATTCCTGCAGGAGGTTGCGGATGGGCTTGGTCTCGGGCACGAAGAACGGTTCGCGCATGATGGCACTGGCGGGCTGGTCAGCCATCTTGGGGCAGCTCAGGATATCCTTGGCGTGGAGCATGCCGACCATGTTGTCCCGGGTGTCGCGGAAGACAGGGATGCGGGAATGGCCCGACTCCACGATGACCCTGGCCACTTCGGGCAGGAGCATGTCTTCGGGGACACAGTCGATGTCGGTGCGGGGCGTCATGGTGTCCTGCACCTGCAGGTCGTTGAAGCGCAGGATGCCCAGGAGCATGGACTCCTCGTCGGGCTCCACTTCGCCGTCGGCGCGGGCCTCGATGATGGCTTTTTCCAGGGATTCATCGTCTTCGCGTCCGAAAAAGCGGGTCAGACGCGACCAGATGGTGCCATTGCTACTATGACAGTCGGAACCACCGTCCAAAACAGCCTCCTAGAAGGGCTTTGCCTGCGCGCCGCACCGGCGCCGGGCAAAGGCATGTCGCCGTGCCGGGGCACGGGCTGGGGTGAGGGGGACGCCGCCGGGAACGCAGCCCACGAAGGCGGCGGGATGCGCAGCCTTGTCGTGGAGGCGTCCGGGCGGACGCAGGAGCGGATGCCGCGTCCGGGGCAGGAAAACGCGGTCTGCCGCCGTGTGTACGGCGTGGCCCTGAGCACACGCCTACAAAAGGCACCCGTCCTCTCAGGATAACGGGGAACATTCCCCAACGTCAACAGCGCATCCTTCTTTTGTCAGGCGAAGATGCGCGGCACAAAAAGGGGACCCGCGGCTGGGCCGCAGGTCCCGGAAAAGGCATCAGAGGGACTGCCGCTTGCCGCGTAGCAGGCCCAGCTTGTGCAGGTGGATCTCCAGACAGCCCACGGCCGCCGGGGTCACGCCGGAGATGCGCCCGGCCTGGCCGAGGTTGCGGGGCCGCACGCGGTCCAGCTTTTCCTCCACCTCGCGGGAAAGGCCCGCCACCTGCCGGTAATCCAGATCGGCGGGCAGCTCCACGGATTCCAGACGCGCGGCACGGGCGATGAGCTCGCGCTGGCGCTCCAGATAGCCCGCGTATTTGACGTCCACCTGGACGGTCTCCAGATCGCGCAGGTCGCGATCGGCCAGGGCCTCGGCCAGCGGGGCCGAGATGCGGGCCAGACGCTCCAGATCCATGTCGGGACGGCGCAGGGCCTCTTCCAGCGTCCGGCCGCGCAGCGCGGTACGCAGTTCCGTCTCTTCGGGCGTTGCCGGAGCGGTCTGCGCCGCTTCGTCGCCGTCGGCCAGCTGGACGCGCACCTGCTGCAGCAGGCGGCGCACCGCATGGCCGTGTTCCATCTTGTCGTTGAAGAGGCGCCACTGTTCTTCGCCCACCAGACCGATCTTGCGGCCCAGCGGGGTCAGGCGCACGTCGGCATTGTCCTCGCGCAGCAGCAGGCGGTGCTCCGCCCGCGAGGTGAACATGCGGTAGGGCTCCTCGGTGCCGGAGGTGACCAGGTCGTCCACCAGCACGGCCATGTACGAGGAGTCGCGTCCGGGCACGAAGGGATCGAGCTCCTTCTCCCGGCAGGCGATGTTCAGGGCCGCCCACAGCCCCTGGGCCGCGGCCTCTTCGTAACCGGAGGTGCCGTTGATCTGGCCCGCCAGCCACAGACCGGGCAGGGCCTTGGTCTCCAGCGTGCCGTGCAGCTGCACCGGGTTGGCATAGTCATATTCGATGGCATAGCCGGGACGCACCATGACGGCATGCTCCAGACCGGGGATGGCGTGGATCATGGCCTGCTGCACGTCCAGCGGCAGGCTGGTGGAGATACCGTTGGCATAGACCTCCGGGCTGTCCAGGCCTTCGGGCTCCAGGAAGATCTGGTGCCGTTCGCGCTCGGGGAAGCGCGCCACCTTGTCCTCGATGGAGGGGCAGTAGCGGGCGCCCGTGCCCTGGATGACCCCGGTGAACAGGGGCGAGCGGTCGAAGCCGGAACGGATGGCCGCATGGGCGGCCTCGTTGGTCCAGGTGATGTGGCAGGGCACCTGCGGCAGCACCGGGCCGGGACCACGGAAGCTGAAGCGCGGCGGCGGAGTATCGCCGGGCTGTTCCTCCAGTTTGGAAAAATCGATGGACGCCCGCAGCAGGCGCGGCGTGGTGCCGGTCTTGAGACGGCCCAGCGTGAGGCCCAGACGGCGCAGGCTGTCGGAAAGGCCCGTGGCCGGGGCATCACCCAGACGGCCGCCGGGCAGATGCGTGAGGCCGATGTGGATGAGGCCGGCCAGGAACGTGCCGGTGGTGAGCAGTACATGCCGGGCATGGAAGGTCAGGCCCTGGGCCGTGCGCACGCCGGCGGCATGGCCGTTCTCTTCCAGCACCTCGGTCACGGAGTCCTGCCAGATGCGCAGGCCGGGCGTGGAGAACAGGGTCTTCTTGAGGACCTTCTGATAGGCCTCGCGGTCGATCTGGGCGCGCGTGGCGCGCACGGCCGGGCCCTTGCTCATGTTGAGGGTGCGGAACTGGATGCCCCCGGCATCGGCCCACAGGCCCATCATGCCGCCCAGGGCGTCGATCTCGCGCACCATGTGGCCCTTGGCCAGGCCGCCGATGGCAGGGGTGCAGGACAGATAGCCCAGACGGTCCACATTGCCGGAGATCAGCAGCACGCTCAGGCCAAGACGGGCCAGGGCCACGGCGGCCTCGGAACCGGCATGGCCGCCGCCTGTCACGATACAGTCAAAACGGTTCTCAGCGCTGCATGAGCACATGGGCAAACACCTGGGCGTCCTTGAGGGTGGCGGTGATGGAAGAATGTTCGTCGGGCTGGTGGCAGGTGCTGTCGATGCAGCTCCACACGGCGGCGGGCAGGCCCTGCTGGCGCAGCAGGGCGGCCACGGTGGCGCCGCCGATGCCCACGGGACGGGCCTCCACCTGATAGATGTCCGTGACGGCACGGCGCAGGGCCGCGACCACGGGGCTGTCCGCAGCCGTTTCCGAGGCGCGCTGGCAGTGCTCGATGGCCACGTCGATGCGCACGCCGTGATGTTCGGCAACGGCCGTCAGGCGACGGCGGGCGGCGTCCAGCACATGCTCGGGTTCCACGCCGGGCAGCAGACGGCAGTCCACGTAAAAAGTGTCATGTCCGGGCAGGATGTTGACGCTGGGCACGTTGGCATCGTGGCGGCTGGGCACGAAGGTGGAGCAGGCCGGGTCGAACAGGGCGTCGCGGCGGGGGAAATCCTTGTGCAGCTCCATGCAGGCCAGCACGGCGGCGGCCCCGGCCACGAAGGCGTTGCGGCCCTTGTGGGGCGTGGAGGCATGGCACTGCACGCCGCTGACGTCGACCTTGAGCCAGCACAGGCACTTTTCGGCCACCTCGATGTCCGCGCCCGTGGGGGAACCGGAGTCCGGCACGATGTAGAAATCGTCAGCACGCAGGAAACGCTCTCCTTCGGGGAGAGCGGCGTGGCGCTCCAGCACATGGGCCAGGCCGTAGTTGTTGCCGCATTCCTCATCGGCCATGAACACCAGGCCCAGGCTGAGTTCGGGGGTGATGTCGCAGGCATGCAGGGCTTCGGCCAGCAGCAGCATGCTCACCAGGCCCTGCTGGTTGTCCTCCACACCGCGTCCGACGAGCATGTCGCCCTGCCGGACCACCTGCCAGGGATCGGAATGCCACAGGGCCGGATCACCGGGCGGCACCACGTCCATGTGGGCAAAAAGCCAGAGCGTCCGGGAGGAACGGCCGGGGATGCGGGCCACCACGTTGGGGCGCAGCCCGGAGGGCACGCGCGGATCGGCGGCATCCAGACGGCGGATGTCGCTCACCCCGCAGGCGCGCAGGCAGTCTTCGATATACAGGGCCTTGGCCAGCTCGCCCTCGCCGCCGTTTTCCGGGCCCAGGGCACGGAAGGCGGTCAGGTCGCCCTGAAGGGCCGCCACACGGTCCTGACGCTGATCCAGCCAGCGCAGGAGGGGGGACAGGGCGCTGTCCTGCGAACTTGTGTTCATGCTGTTTTTCCTTGAAGCCGCCCGGGCCTGGAGGCCCCTGCGGACAAA
>ERZ773139.4193-NODE-4193-length-11834-cov-2.953646_pt1 | contig 11834 bp, 19 predicted proteins | sample MGYA00580854_ERZ773139 | MGnify/ENA primary metagenome ERZ773139 (study PRJEB29015, sample SAMEA2737809) | human gut metagenome | biome: human gut; feature: human-associated habitat; material: faeces | place: China | collected 2012 ...
GGGTAAGCCTGTTTAATTAAAGCTAGTAATTCACCGCGCGCCGGGTCTGATGGTTTCTGCTCCCGCTTCGGTTCTTCTGGTACGTAGTCATACTTGGTTCTATCTTCGCCCCAGTAAACATCGGCGCCAATTCCGAGCATCTTACATGCTACCGATATAGCGTCAGTTTCGGCTTTCTTAAAGGCTTCATCGTCAACATACATGCCGTTTCTTTCTTTTACAACATACATTGCGCCGCCTGTGCCGGGGATGGCTTCGCTCCATTCGCCGTCAACCTTGATATAGAGATTGATATTGCAGAATGCAGCAGTTTCACCAGTCGAATAGGGTTCTAACCATTGCTTGGTCAATTCGACTTTCCATCCGATGCCGCAGATGCCGAATTGCTCCGTCATTGTCTTGATTCGCCACATCGGGTTGATGTTGGTGTAACCCTTCAATCGTCCCGCAGGGATCGGCTTCTTTGCTTCTGCCGGAACTTTGCGCGTGGCTTCATAGATCCGCATGCTATCGTTCATCGCTTTTCCTCCTCCGCCGTGCGTTCGTCATAGTTCGTTAGCTCATACGGCTCCGTTTCCGATGTTTTCATAAGTAGATAGAATTCCATTTATTTCACCCACATCGACTTTCTTTCAACAATCTGCGCGTTCGGCACAACCATTCCGCCGTTGATCGCGTCCGTGATTGCTTCCTTATCAGGCTCACGCTTGATACGGAGCAAGCTGGGCGCATACAACTCTGCCCATGCTGTAAATACTTCCGGGTCGCTGATCTCAAGTGCCTTGGATGACCGATAGGAAACTGACACGCGCGGAGTGCTGAATTTTTCCCCGGCAAGCGTTTTCGCCAGAAACTCGCGCAAACTCTTTGCCTTGTTCTCGATGACCTTGCGCCGCTCGGCTAGCGCTTCTTCCTCCGCCTTGATTGCAGCCGCATCGGACGTAAGGTTTTTTATCCAGCACGCGATGCCCTCAATCTTTTCAGTCCTGCTAATCTGCAACGCATCAAATGCTTCCGGGTTCGTGATTTCCCCATCCTCGTTGATTAATGCCATAATGTTCTGGTCGATTTCGTAAAGCGTCATTTTGATTCCTCCAAATACTTGCCGATGATGTATTTAACGCCGTCCTGCATGGTGTCAAATCCTTGCGCCTTAAACCGCCGTTGCAACCGTTCATATTCCAGCTCTGTCATCCTGCATTGGATTCTAGCTTTCAATCGTCTGTTGTCCTTCCTGCGGCATTGTGGTACGGTTGATGCGAACGCAGATTCCCACGCGGATTCTAATGCCAATACCGGGCGTATGCCGTAGTCATTGGGGCGTTCTACCTTGCTGTGCAGATACTTGTCATATTTGGGGAACTGCTCTCGCGCCACTTCTACCATCTCTTTGGATGTTATTCCGCGCGATTCCTTGAATTGCCTGACATCCAACATTGACAAACTCCTCCATTTCTGTTACGATTCAGTTAGATATTTTCTACATGTGCTCGTTCGGGTTGGTCGTCCCGGCGGGCATTTCGTTTGTTAATAAGGTTCGCAGGATTTCAAGTTCGTGCCACAATGCGGCAGCCCCTGCGGCATCACTTGCGGCAGCCCTTGCGGCATCCCATGCGGCATCCCATGCGGCATCCCATGCGGCAGCCCTTGCGGCAGCCCTTGCGGCATACCATGCGGCAGCCCTTGCGGCATACCATGCGGCATCCAATGCGGCATCCCTTGCGGCACGCAATTCCTTATCCTTGATTTCGCCACGCAACCACTTGCGTTTTGCTTCAATCGCCGCTATGCTTCGCGGGTCAGGGTTATCCGCAAAAGACAACGCGTATTCCGCACAACGGCACGCAAATTCGTGTAATATAGGCGCGTCAATAAATTCCTCGCGCAGCACAGACCATAATTTATCGGCAGCAGACACATTCGGCAGATTCAGAACATCAAGTGCTGTCCATTCATCGCGGATTGCTGCTATGCGCGCAAACCTTTTGCGGCCTGCCGCATATTCCAGCCAGCAGGGGCCGAAGCCCTTGAATTGTTCGGGTGTTACAGTTTTCATTTGGCATCCCCCTTCAGATCTTCGATGTATAACCGCCTGCGCGGTTGCTGCCGCTTTTCCGTCCTGCGTTGTACGCCCTGCGCAACCGCAACGGCGATCATGATCCCGATGATGATCCCAGGCAGCGTAAAGCTGAAAAATAATCCGAAGTAGTTCATACCTTAATTCCTTTCGGCCTGTTCGCCCTGAACGTCCCATTTCGCTGCTGTCTGTGAATGCTTTTGCGGTAGGTGATATAGTCCGCTGCGGCTAAACTTTTCCGTTCCCGCTCCCGCCGCAAATACGCCTTGCGCGCTGCTGCGTACCCATCAATGAATGCTTGCTTGTCCATCATGTCAACCACCTGTAGGCCGTCCGTACTCCAAGAAGTACAGGAACGCCATTCTAGGAATGATTACCCTTGCGCCAAGACAGATGACAGGGAAGCCAAGTTTAATAGGGTCTGCCTGCGCTTGGTTTCGGATGGTCTGCGGATTCGTTCCTAGTGCCTCCGCAACATCCACAACTGAAAGTGTTTCTTTGGTCGATTCTCTGATTTGGCCTAGTGTCATGATTCCTCCTTAACTTGCTTCTGTGGTATAATTTGCGTACAATCAAAAATCGGTGGGGGTAATCAACATGACGGTAAGTGACCTTCTAAACCAATGCGCTGGCTATAGTCAGGAATTTCTTGATAGCCACATCGACGAAATGCACGCCGCCATATTTGGCAATCTTGATGATACGGAAGATTACCGTGATCTCATGTGGAAATCGATAGTCAATTGCTTCCAGTTTTCTTGCAAAACATCAGTAATGCTGACACTAACTTTTTTAATTCAGCATGATCTGATTCGTGTCGATCCAGAAGATAAGCCTCCACTTCGTCTTTTGTAGGGAATCGTGACGCCGTTTTATTTTTATACCGCATATCGTTCCTCCTTAGCTCGCTTGGACCGTGGCCTACTCCCACAGCATTTCGGCCGCATCGTCATAGTCAATGTCCAGCATGATTGCAAAGGCTTCTTGCATGGCGCACGACCGGATGGCTGCCCTTTGCAATGCCGCTTTGGAGTGTTTCTCATCCTTCTTTAAACAGTCAAACGTCTTGATTGCTTCAATGGCAGCCTCCTTCAGGCTTGCCAGCCGGCTGTTTTCGCGGAAGCTGGCACATTCCGTTTGATGTGCATTTCCGTACCCCTTGCATGGGCAGTCGACAAGCCCTAGCCCGCTGTTCTTCTGCGGCACTGCGTACTGACAAAATGGGCATAAATTCTTCTTGTTCATGCCATCCTCCTTAGCTCGCTTTCATCTTGATGAAGCGGTTAGCTCGCTTTCATCTTGAACTGGATGAACCGGTGCCCTTGAATAGTTCGTTTGGCGTAACGTTCAAGGCTGCGCAAATGTTTGGGATATGTTCCGCCCTGATGATTTTCCTGCCGCATAACATGTGGTTGAACTCTCCCGGTGTAAGGGATGCCATTTCAGCAACACGGCATTGTTTTAATCCTTTTTGATTGATGAGTTCATTAATCCGCTCAGATACTTTCATACTTATCACCCCCTAACTCTCAAATCTTGAGCGCATTTATATGATATCACTAAAATATTGAGATGTCAACAATAAAAACTCAAATTTTTAGAATTTTTCCATTGATAAGTATTGAGTGATTGTTTATAATAGGAATATAAAGAAATATAGAGAAGTGCAGAGAAACACATAAAGGAGTGAAAACATGAATAAAGCAGAAGTTGCCGAAAAGCTGAAAAGGGCAAGAGCGACAAGCGGCATGACGCAAAAGGAATTAGCGGAAAAGATTGGGAGATCGCCAAAGCTAATAGGACATTGGGAAACGGGATACTCTCAGCCCGATGCAGATACGATCTCCACGCTTCTACAGATTTACGGACTAGATGCAAATGATTTCTTTGATGTGCATAATGATGGTTTGCAAATCACAACCGCAGACGAAACGCGCCTAATCAGGGCTTATCGGGCTTTGCCAGAGCAGGACAGGAGAGCGCTGATTCGCTTTGCCGAGTACGCAGACAAAGCAACCAATTCACAGCATGTTCAGTCATTGGAGGGAGAGGCATTAGCTGCATCGAAGTACATTGAACAGATTTCGTGTTCACAATCAGAAAGCCGGGAAGTTGATTCGAAATGAAGTATTTGATATTGGGCGAACAAGGAATATCTACATAGATTTTCTCCATAGTTTCCTCCAAAAACTAGAACGTTTGTTCCTGCGCCGTGTGTCTATTCTACGCTATGCCGCGCCGGATTGCAACGGCAAAATTTTCTGATGTGGGTGTTACCGTGGTTTCGGTTGCACTAATGCATGAAAAAAACTAATGGTGTCATGAATTGATTATATTGTAACGCACGCTGGCATGCGTATCCAGTGGTAAATATTTCCATAGAAGTACTATTGCCTATATTTTACTTGAAAGGCATTACAATACATAAAACATTAAAACAAAGGGGGAATTTTACATGAAAAAGTTCGGGAAAACATTGATCTGGTTTGCAATTATAGCCCTTCCAGCAAAGTGGATAGGTGGAAGCATGGGCGCGTCATCGGTGGGCGGCAAATACACAATGCCGACAAGCGAATTATTTTCAACGATAGTGATTTGTATTTTTCTCGGTGTTATTGGTTGGCTGATTGTAAGAAGCGCGAACAAGCGAGAACAAAAGGTTGAAAGGGAGCAGGATCAGGGAAACGAGTGAAACTAGGTTCATAAGGAGGATTCGACAGTGAACGAAAACAGCCAAAATGCGCAAGTGAAAGATGATAAGGAAGCTGCATGGAATCGGGCTTATGAAACGATAAAGGGCTATGATTATTTTTTGCCCGAAAAGATTAGGGAGCGTGATGTAATAGGAATCGCAAAAATCCTAAAAGAAAAAGAAGGTAAACACATAGCTGGGGTGATCGCGCTATCAGCAGTTATCGCAGTACTGCTCGCTTTCAAACAAAACAGCGATGTACCAAAAACGATATGGAGTGCCGTAAAAATCGGATTGTTATCGATAATTTATATGCCTGCGCCATTACTTGTATATTATTTAATAACACATACAATTGGTAGAAATGAATACTATGGCGATGATATTGATGTAAAACCTAAAACTAGGCTTAAGGGCTTATTGTTGTTGTTAGCTGCCTGTATTGGACTTTCTGTGATTTTTGTATTTGGTAGTAAGTGATGATATGTCGAAAGTGTAAACAGGAGGTCACAGACGGCGCATATTGTCTTATGTGCGGCGCGAAGCAGGAAATAACGCATGGGAAGAAACGGCGCGGAAATGGGCAGGGGTATGCCCGGAAGCGCGGGAACACGTGGCAAGCAGAACTAGGGATATACAAAAACGGAACACGGATAACGCTAACTAAGGGCGGTTTTAAGACGAAAAAGGAAGCGTTGGAATATGTTCCGCAGTTGGCAAAAAAGCGCAGGAAGGATGTTCCGACCCTGCGCAATCTGTATGATCCGTGGTCAGAATCGGCAATGTTGAAACTATCGCAATCCAAACAAACGTCATATAAAATTGCGTGGGAGAAGCTGAAAAGGATAGCGGATATAGAAATAACTGAATTGACTATAGCCGACTTGCAAAGTGTTATAGACAAGGAAACACCAACGCATTACACAGCGCGGGATGCAAAAACGCTGTTGTCACACCTGTACAAGCGCGCATGCGCACAAGGCGATGTGCCATCAAACCTAGCCCAATATATCGAATTGCCGAAACTGGAAGAAAAGGAACGGCAGCCATTTACGCGGGAAGAAATCAATAATATATGGCGTGCATTCGATTCTGGGGACATGTTCGCCGGGTATGTATTGGTTATGATTTATTCAGGCATGATGCCGGGGGAATTGCTGAAACTGGAAAAAGACATGATTCATTGGGACGATCGGGAAATTGTCGGATGTGGGATAAAAACGAAGGAACGGAAAACAAAACCAATAGTAATTGCAGATGTGATTGTACCTGTCCTTGAATCGTTGTGCGAAGCTGCAAAAGGGGAAAGATTAGTGTGCATCAAGCGCAATGATTTCTATGATGAATTTGATGCAGCAATGAAGCGTTTTGGGTGCAGGGATTTAACGCCGTATTCGTGCCGCCATACGACTGGCACGGAGCTTGCAGCAGACGCTACAATACCGCCGTCAATCATTCAACGCGTCATGCGGCATACTAAATTTTCAACAACACAGCGGTATATACACCCGGATAGCGGCGCTGCACTGGATGCGGTGAACAAGATTGAATGACGTACAAATAACGTACAGATATCATTATTTAGTAGTTATTTAGCCATTTTTTGTTCCACTGCTAAGGGAGTAGGCTGGGGTGACTGGCGCGAGGGTTCAAATCCCTCCTTCTCCGCCAAAGTGCCTATTTTGCTAGACAATTAGGCACTTTTTTGTTTTGTGAATCAACGGTTTTGGGAATGTTCAGGCTAGCACAGAATAGCACAATTTAAATCTATAACGTACATTGCAACGAACAAAAAACACTGGAAAAGTGACCGAACATGGTGTATAATAATAACAGTGGACTATGATGGTTTTGTTTGTTGGTACATTACTGAACACCTCCTTTACAAAACGAAGAAGGCCGCCACAAAAAGGCGGCTTTTCTTCGCTATCATTTTTTGATTCACTCCGGCGTCAGTGTTTGGGTGGTATATTTTTGTAATAGCTTTTTCGCAACGCTGAAACGCATTCCGGCTTTCCGCATGTTACCGCATTTGTTCCGGGCGGACACGGGCCGCCACATATCACGCACCGTTTCAATGATACGCGTTTTTCCGATCTGATTTCCGCTATTTTATCGCGGTTTGCGGTGTAGTACGCAGCGCCCTGACTGCGGTCAGCCGCCATAACGGCTTCACGCCTGCAATCCGGGCAATATCGCTGCCTGCCGTTGCTGACGATGTATTCACGCCCGCAATGTTCGCATGTGTCCGTGCTGCCAAGCTTCCGCGCGTATCCGTTTTTTCTATACCTCGCAGCGCGTTCACTTTCTGCCTTTGCCCTGCACGCTGGACATCGCTTTGCGCGTGGGCCGCCCTGAAATTCTGCGCCACAGTCCTGACATACGCGCATTCGGATGGAACTGTTTTTCTTGCCCGCTGCGGAACATGCATCGCATTGGAATTGCCTTGCGTGGCCTGTGAACTCCGCGCCGCAGGATGTACATATACGAATTACAGAACGCCGCGCCATGGTATCACCGTTCCTGCATCAAACAGAATGCCGCCCAAGAAATCAGAAACCTGACATACGGCGGCGGTGCGCTGGAACCCGTTTCCCAGTTTCCGCATGTCCGTGCCGGGATTCCTAACATTGCAATCATGCCAGCCTGGCTTACGCCGATCGCGTCGCGTATATCACGAAACGAACCGTTTGCAAACGTGTGAATTGTCGCAAGAATCAAATACGCATCTTCATCCGATACTGGACCTAGGTATTCCGGGAAACCAACGGAACCGATGAACATATCAATATCGGGTTCATTCATCGCTTCGCGGTACAACGTTGAAAACACTGAAAAAGTCATCTGAAATCCATTCTGCCGGGTTTAGCCGCCCGGCTCGGCGCAGCTGTTTGTCAGCAATCGCCTTCGCGGTAAATGTATTCCGCGTTGCAATAGCCCTGCTCGTGCTCATCGTCAGTAAATTCGTCGATGTCGCAGATGCGGATTTCCTGCCCATCATATTCGGGATTGTTCGCAAATTCTTCCGCAGCCGCTTCGGCCTCCTCGTAGCTGTGGCCGCTCCAAAACATATCATCTGACGGGTATTCAGCGCCAATCTGCACAACATAGTATTTCTTCATTTTCTTGTCCTCCCGTGCTTTATCTTATGGTCTTATTGTATCACCAAATTAGTGAGTAGTCAATAGGGAAAATAATAAAAAATAAGATTATTTTTTACAATTGAATCACCGCTTTAGCGGCGCAACGCTGTATTCATACTTTATACACTCCATTCCTTAATACAGCCTGGCAACTTTCTGGCAACTTTGTATTACATAATATTTTGTCCATAACAGTCTGCTTGTGCCTCGAAAATGCCTAAATATCTTTAGTTTTGCTTTTTCACGCACGACAACCAAAGTCAAAAAAGATAGGTAGCTGCCGGATCCCAAAAGAAAGAGAACACCACAGGGTGTTCTCTTTCTTTTGCGGTCTGATACTCCTCTTTCCGGGCCTTGAGCCGGCAAGACGCGCAGCGTTCTTGGCTGAAGACGGGTCGAGGCCGGTGCGCAGCAGAAAACGTACAGTGTATCGTTTTCAGGCCGAGACGGGCGGACGCTTGCGGCTGCCCCGGGTTGTGATGCCCTAAGTAAACCGCTGCCATTTGAGCGGGGTTCCCCCTACATGATAGGTAGCTGCCGGTTCCCCCAAAAAATGAAACACCCTAATCGCGGAGGCAAGCTGGGATTTTGAAATTCTTAAAGCTCAACACTATCTCCAACCGAGGATAAGCGAGCAATCCCTCCATTTTCTATCAAATAGGCTTCTCCGCGCAATTCCTCTTTTCCATCATCAATCAAAAGATAACTGCCATCCACTAAAGCGTAGAATTTTGATTCTATACTATCCGGATAGGCAATATCTTCAAGGACACGCAAGCCATCCAAAGTCTCATTTTTTATCATCTGATAATGTGGTAGTATCATAGTCTTCGTTAGATTAAGCCCAATCAGGAACTTCTGATAGTTAGCATCAATGGCTTCTCCAACTAATTCGGGATGAGCATAGACGATATCTGCACTATTCATCGTCCCGGCACTGATCCCCATGACAACGCCAGCATAACCACACATTAAAGTTCTTAAGTCGATTTCTGTAAAGAATTTATTCTGTGTCGGCACATGTCCTCCTGCAAGTATAATAAAATCTGCGCTTTCGACTAAAGCTTTTGCATTAAACTGGTTTCGATGATCCAAAATGTTGTATTCAATAAAAAGAAATCCAGCCGCTTCAAAGCTTGCTTTTATAGATCGTGCAAACTTATCGGTACGTTCAAATTCGTCGGGGGCGGAACAGACAAAAAGTGCATTGCAGGGCTTGGGGATAGCTTTTTTCAGCTCATCTATGAATCCATTTATCGGGTTCAAATCAGCAGAGCTTTCAATTATTGGGTTACTGGTAAGAAAGCATTTCATCATGATGACCTCCTATAACTGAGATTTTTAATAAAATAACAAAATCAGTGAAAGAAGTCAACGCTGCGACAAACAGCATTATATAGTCTGTTTTCTTTTTCGTCCTGCAGTTTGTCCCTGACAGCGGTATACAAGCGCACCGCTGTATGCTATGATACCATAAGTGAAAAAGACGGTATGTCTCTGATGGTATTAGCGGAATTAGAATCAAGTAAATCTGGGTTTGGAGGGAAAGTATGAAAAAATGGTATGCCGAAGAATATGAATGGGAGATTAAGGTAATCGGATTTCTCCGCGGTGACCACACAGAGCGGTATTGCAGAAATGGTGAGGAAATCGGCGATATTTATACCTGCACGTATGGTTGCCCGGTGAATGCTGCTGGGCAGGGGATTTGCTCCAAAACAATGATGCTGATGTTCCCGATCATGGAGGCCGTAAGAAGTGGCGGAGATTTGGAAAACATTGGCGGAACCAGCAAATACAGCAAGGACATTGTATGCCCGGATGGCAATGTGATTTTTCGGCTGACCGCAAAGAAGCTCGGAAACGAGAATTTCTACAAAGGGAAATTCTTCGATTAAATTCCACTGCAAAATGAACGGATCCCACCCAGTCAAATGCCGGGTGGGATCCGTTTTCATTTCGTGGCCGCTTGGCTGCGGTTATTTGTTCAGCTGTGCAGCATAATAGTTCATCAGACAGCCGTCGAGCAGGATCTGCTTTTCGTCGGCAGTGAGGCCTTTGATGTAAAGGGTGATATCCTCCACGCAGCCACACTTGCGGATGACCTTCGCAGGAATGGTTTCGGTGCCGGTTTCAACTGCCTTGCGGATGCCGGGTACGAACACCATATCGCCGTCTTCATAATCGAACTTGGTGCCTTCCGCAAGGGTGAAGGGAAGGATGCCCCAGTTGATGCAGTTGCTGCGGTAGCGCTTGGTGGCGTACTCATAGCAGAAGTTGGCATAGCCGCCGAGCACCTTCTGGCAGGAAGCGGCCTGCTCACGTGCGGAGCCATCGCCTGGCTTGTTGGCAAAGATGGCGGAGCCGGTGCTCGTGGTGCTGATGAGTTCTTCCGCATTGCCGACCTTGGCGAGTGCATCCATCAGTTCCGCGGGCTTTTCGCCTGCGATGCGCGCATTCTCAAGCGCCTGTGCAGCTTTGCTGCGGCCGACGTATTCCGGCACGCGGCGGGAAAGCGCAAACTCGGAGAGGCGCAGCGGGTTGGAGCGGTAGGAGCTTGTTTCGCCGGAGGGAATCAGCTCGTCCGTGGTGGTCACAGGATCATTGATGACAGCCGCAAGCTTTACGAGCAGGTTCTCATTCAGGGCATACATCTTCGGCCAATCCGTGATGTTGGGCCCAAGGCGCAGTTCAACGGAGGGATCTGCTTTGCCGTAGCCGTTATAGCAGCGGCAATCAATGCCCTACGCTCTATGCCTGCCACACTGATGCGTCCCAGAGCTCCTAAACCTGGCAAAAGAGTATTTTTAGAGTACATCAAGCCGTTATGGTCTAAGTTATCCTAGTCCACATCCGTTGCCGCGGTAATCACACCGTGGTTGCGCGCAGTAGCCGCAATGGAACGGGCGTCCATAAGCGCAACGGTTGCGATCTGGCCTTCGCCGGGCTTGGAACCTTCGCGGTTCGGGAAGTTACGGGTGGTGTGGCGGAGGGAAAGACCGTTGTTGGAGGGCACATCGCCTGCGCCGAAGCACGGGCCGCAGAAGCTGGGCTTGATGATAGCGCCCGCCTCAAGAAGCTCGGCGGAAGCGCCTACGCGGGTGAGTTCCAGGCTCACGGGGACGCTCATCGGGTACACGGAAAGGCCGAAATAGCCGTCGCCCACGTCGCCGCCCTTGAGGATGGCCGCAGCTTCCATGATATTATCATAGGTGCCGCCCGCACAGCCGGCGATGACGCCCTGATCTGCAAGTACGGAGCCATCCGGCTGCACTTTGCTGGCGAGGTCGGTCTTGGCTTTCGGGAACTTCTTTGCGGCTTCAGCTTCGACTTCCGCAAGAAGTGCTTTCGCGTTCTTTTGGAACTCGTGGATCGTGTGCGCTTTGGAGGGATGGAACGGCAGCGCGATCATGGATTCCATCTTGTCAAGCTCGATGTGGATCATGCTGTCATAGTAAGCGACGTTGCCGGGCTTGAGGGCCTTAAACGCCTCAGGCCGGCCGTATACGTCATAATAATGCTTGACCTGATCGTCCGTCTCCCAGATGGAGGAGAGGCAGGTGGTCTCGGTGGTCATAACGTCGATGCCGTTGCGGAATTCGACGGGCAGGTTCGCAACGCCGGGGCCCACAAACTCAAGCACTTTGTTCTTCACAAAGCCGCTGTCAAATGTCGCTGCAACAAGCGCGAGCGCGACATCGTGCGGGCCGATGCCCTTCTTCGGTGCGCCGGTGAGGTACACGAGCACAACTTCAGGGGCAGGCACATCGTAGGTGTTCTTGAGAAGCTGCTTCACAAGCTCCGGGCCGCCTTCGCCAACGCCCATGGTGCCAAGCGCGCCATAGCGGGTGTGGCTGTCGGAGCCAAGGATCATGTTGCCGCAGGCAGTGAGCGCCTCGCGAGCATAGCTGTGGATGACGCT
>ERZ773139.4199-NODE-4199-length-11822-cov-3.708677_pt1 | contig 11822 bp, 8 predicted proteins | sample MGYA00580854_ERZ773139 | MGnify/ENA primary metagenome ERZ773139 (study PRJEB29015, sample SAMEA2737809) | human gut metagenome | biome: human gut; feature: human-associated habitat; material: faeces | place: China | collected 2012 ...
CGTCGCACACCACCAGCAGAGGCGGCTCCCCCTTGGCGGCGGCGGCATCCAGGATGCTCTGGACGCTGACGTATTCCCGGACGGCGGCCAGGGCGATGACCCCCTGGTGGGAGTGGGTGCGGCTCATGGCGTCCAGCTTCCGCCGGTCCGCCTCCACCACCACCACACCGGCCTCCCGGGCCCGGGAGGCAATATGGCCCAGGGTCTTGTCCGTCTCGCCCTTGGCCAGATAGATCTTGTCAATGGCCGTTCCGGCCCGCAGGGCCTCGATCACAGCGTTGCGGCCCTCGATGAGGCCGTCGGCCTCCGCCTGGGGGGCGGGCCATCTGGTTTCGTTGTCTCTCATGGTGCGATGTCCTCGTTTTTTCGATATTTTATCCAGTATACCATATTCCATGGACAAGATAAAGCGCCCGGGACACAAATTTTTCGCCATTTTTCCCGGCGGGCTTTCTTGTATCAGGCCGGAAAATGTGGTATGATGAATTATTAAATTAGGGAAGTGCCGCCTTTTTCACGACACGGGGCGGCTGGGAGGTTTCCATTGGACAGAAAGCAAGTTCTTCTCGACGACGGGCAGATGGCCCGCCAGCGGGAATTTACCGAAAAAATCCACGCCATGCACCAGGCCCGGGGCCGGACGCCTCTGGCCCTGGTGGACACCTTCGGGTGCCAGCAGAACGTGGCCGACAGCCAGCACATCCTGGGGATGCTGCGGGACATGGGGTGCGAATTCACCGACGATGCCGCCCGGGCGGACATCGTGGTGATGAACACCTGCGCCATCCGGGACCATGCGGAAAAGCGGGTATACGGCACCCTGGGCGCCCTGACCCACACCAAGAAGCAGAACCCGGAGCAGATCATCTGCCTGTGCGGCTGCATGGCCCAGCGGCCGGAGGTGGCGGAGAAGGTCCGGACCAGCTATCGCCATGTGGACCTGGTGTTCGGGCCCCAGGCCCTGTGGAAGTTCCCGGAGCTTCTGTATCAGGTGTATACCCGCCGGGGCCGGGTGTTCTCCGTGGAGAACGAGCACGGCTCCATTGCCGAGGGGATGCCCGTGGTCCGGGAGGGCCGGGTCCGGGCGTGGGTCTCCATCATGTACGGGTGCAACAACTTCTGCTCCTACTGCATCGTCCCCTATGTCCGGGGCCGGGAGCGCAGCCGCGACATGGATAAGATCGTGGCCGAGGTGAAGGAGCTGGCCGCCCAGGGCTATAAGGAGATCACCCTCCTGGGCCAGAACGTAAACTCCTACGGCAAGGACTTAGAGCCCCGGCGCGACTTCGCCGACCTGCTGCAGGAGCTGGACAAGATCGACGGGGACTTTCTCCTGCGGTTTATGTCCTCCCAGCCGAAGGACGCCTCCTTCAAGCTCTTTGATGTCATGGCCGGCAGCCGCCATGTGGCCCATCAGCTGCACCTGCCGGTGCAGTCTGGCTGCGACCGGGTGCTCCGGGCCATGAACCGGCCCTACGACCGGGCCCGGTATCTGGAGCTCATCACCTATGCCCGCAAGGTCATGCCCGACCTGGTGCTCACCTCCGACGTCATCATCGGTTTTCCCGGCGAGACGGAGGCGGAGGCTATGGAGACGGTGGACCTGGTGCGTCAGGTAGAGTTTGACGCTCTGTTTACCTTTATTTTCTCTCCCCGTCCCGGCACTCCGGCGGCCAAGATGGACGACCCCGTGCCCCGGGCGGAGAAGCAGAAGTGGTTTGATACCCTCTGCGCCGTCCAAAATGAAATTTCCGCTCGCCTCCACGCCTGCTATGTGGGCAAGACTCTCCGATGCCTGGTGGACGGCGAAACGGACGATGCCCGCTGGCCCTTGTCTGCCCGCACCGCCGGAGGCCGCCTGGTGCATCTTGTAGGCAATAAATCCGCCCTGGGCCAGTACCGCGACATAAAAATCACCGACAGCAATACCTGGGCCCTGTTCGGCGAGATGGTGTAACGGATATTTTGGTGTTTTGATATGTCATTGCGAGGGCGCTTTGCGCCCGTGGCAATCCGTAATACCCTGCGTCATGCCTCCGGCGGCTCCCTTTCTTTCTGCGGCGAAAGAAAGGGAGAAAAGAACGCCGCCAAAACCAAGGTTTTGGGATCCTTTCCGCGGCTGAGGTGCTGATTGTGTCGGTCCCCTCTTGCCCCGCGAATCGGTCTGTGCAAAATTCATGCCGTGCTTTCGTATCGCCTCTGCGCCTACCTCCGCGACGCACTCTGTGCTTGTGCTGGCTGTCCAAACGGGGGTACATTCTGCATCTACCGCGCGTGGCGATGTGGGCATCGCCCCCTACGAAATTCTATCGGTAAACGGAGCGTAGGGGCCGGCGTCCCCGACGGCCCGCGCCCGGCCTTGCACCTCACCTCTTGTGAACAACAATGTCATTACGAGACCAGCGCACATGCTGGTCGTGGCAATCCGTAATCCCCACATTCCTCAAAAAAGGAGGCCGTCTCCATGCCCATCATTCAATGCTTAGACTCTCACGTAGCCGATCTCATTGCCGCCGGCGAGGTGGTGGAGCGCCCGGCCAGCGTGGCCAAGGAGCTGCTGGAAAACGCCCTGGACGCCGGGGCCTCCGCCATTTCTGTGGAGGTACAGCACGGGGGTCTTACCTATCTGCGCATCACCGATAACGGCTGCGGCATCGCGCCATCGCAGCTTCCCACGGCCTTTCTGCGCCATGCCACCAGCAAGCTCCGCCGGGCGGAGGATCTGGCCGCCATTGGCACCCTTGGCTTCCGGGGCGAGGCCCTGGCTGCCATTGCCGCCGTGTCCCGGGTGGACATCTTCTCCCGGGAACGGGGGGCGGATCAGGGCGCATCTCTCCACTTGGAGGGCGGCGTGCCCGGGGAAGTCACCGAGACCGGCTGCCCCGAGGGAACTACCCTTTGCGTCCGGGATTTATTTTATAACACCCCCGCCCGCATGAAGTTTATGAAGAAGGATACCGCCGAGGCTGCCGCCGTCACCGGCGTTGTCACCCACCTGGCCCTGAGCCATCCGGAGGTGTCCGTGAAGCTGATCCGGGACGGGGCTGAGGTGCTCCACACCCCCGGCGACGGCCAGCTGCGCTCTGCTGTCTACGCCGCCCTGGGCCGGGATTTTGCCCTGGGCCTGCTGCCTATCAACGGCTGCGGCGGCGATATTTCCGTGGAAGGTTTTGTCACCAAGCCCCTAAACGGCGGCGGCACCCGTGGCCGGCAGCTGTTTTTCGTTAACGGCCGGTTTGTGAAGAGCCAGCTCCTCACTGCCGCCCTGGAGGAGGCATACCGCAACCGGCTGCTCAAGGGCAAGTTCCCCGGCTGTGTGCTGCACATCACCCTGCCGAAAAATACCGTGGACGTGAATGTCCACCCGGCTAAGACCGTGGTGAAATTTCAAAATGAGCGGGCCGTCTTTGACGCGGTACACTACACCGTCAAGGACCTGCTCACCGCAGGAGAAACCCCTAAGCCCGCCCAGCAGACCTTTTACCAATCCATGACCGTCCGGGAGTACAGGGAGCGGCAGACTCCGCCCCCGGCGGAAAAGCGTCCCCTGGGCAGCTACTCTGCCCGCCCGGCGGTAGACCCCGATGCCAAGCTTCCCATCCGGGACAGCGTCCATCGGCCCGCCCCGCTCCCGACCCGGGACCCCCAGCCTGCAGAGGTGCGTCCGGCCCCGGTGAAAGCCCCCGTTCCGGCGGAAACGATTGCCCGGACGGAGCCATCCGCCCCGGCCCTTGTCCCGGCGGAGGAAAGGCCCGCTCCTGCGGAGATTCCCGCCTCTGCCCCCCGGCGCAATACCATTGACCTGCCCATCCAGCAGACTCTCACGGAAAAGCCCGCCCCCTGGCGGATGGTGGGTGAGGCACTGGACACCTATATCATATGCCAGGATGAAAGCGAGAATCTCTGGCTCATTGATAAGCACGCCGCCCATGAGCGCCTGCGCTTTAACGCCCTGAAGGAGCGGCAGGAGCCGCCCATGAGCCAGCTGCTGCTCCAGCCCCTGGCGGTGGATTTAGAGGCGGATGCCTACGCCGCCTCCCTGGCAAGCCTGTCCCTTTTGGAGGAGCTTGGCTTCTCCTGTGAGGATTTCGGCGCCGGGACGCTGCTGGTGCGTGAAATTCCGGCAGATATCTGCCCGGAGGACGCCGCCGCCACCATAGAGGAGCTGGCTGAGGGCCTGCGTCTGGGCCGGGCCGACCCCGCCGCTGCCCGGGACCACCTCCTGCAGACCATGGCCTGCAAGTCCGCTATCAAGGCGGGGATGCACACCTCCCCTGCGGAGCTGCGGGCTCTGGTGGACCGGGTGCAATCCGGCGAAATTCAGTACTGCCCCCATGGCCGCCCCGTGGCGGTGAAGCTCACCCGCTACGAGATCGAGAAGATGTTCAAGCGGGCTTAGAACGGCTTTTTTTGCTCCTAAATAAGATAATTTTGCACTTTTCCACAAAGTTTTCCACCTTTTCCCAGCGAGACCCGCCGCCCCGGCGGCAGAAAGATGTGACCGATTATGGCTGAACTGACCCCTATGATGAAGCAATACCTGGAAATCAAGGAGCAGAACAAGGACTCCATCCTGTTCTTCCGCTTGGGCGATTTCTACGAGATGTTCGGCGCCGACGCCCGGACGGCTTCCCGGGAGCTGGACCTGACCCTCACCACCCGAGACAAGGATAAGAATAAATCCTTTGACGAGAAGGTGCCTATGTGCGGCGTCCCCTACCACTCCTCTGACGGGTACATTGCCCGGCTCATTGCCAAGGGCTATAAGGTGGCCATCTGCGAGCAGACCGAGGACCCGGCTACGGCCAAGGGCCTTGTAAAGCGGGACATTATCCGGGTGGTTACCCCCGGCACCGTTCTGGACGACACCTCCCTGGAGGCCGGCCGCAGCAACTTCTGCGCCGCCGCCTGGCTGGGGGAGGATAAGGCCGGCTTTGCCGCCTGTGATATCTCCACCGGCCAGACCCATGCCACGGCCTTTTCCGGCCCCGACGCCGGTGTCCACCTGCTCAATGAGGTGGCCCGGTTTTCCCCGGCGGAGATCATCCTCAATGATGCCGCTGCCCGGGATGCCGCCCTGCAGGTGCTCACGGAGGATAAGCTCTCCTGCCACCGGGAGATTCGCGAGACCGATGGCCCCTCCGCCCGGACCCGCATCGCTGCCCAATTCGGGGAACAGGCCCTTTCGGACCTCCCTGCCGATAATTACGCTCCTCTCCTGGCCCTGGGCAATCTTCTGAATTATCTCCACGAGACCCAAAGGGGAGATCTACACCACATTGACACCCTGGACTTTTACCGTCAGGGCCAGTTCATGGAGCTGGACATCTCTGCCCGGCGGAACTTAGAGCTGATGGAGACCCTCCGCAGCAAGGAAAAAAAGGGCAGCCTCCTGTGGGTGCTGGATAAGACCAAGACCGCCATGGGCGCGCGGATGCTGCGCAGCTGGCTGGAAAGGCCGCTTCTCAGCGTCCGGGATATTGACCGCCGTGCGGATTGCGTGGAGCGCCTGGTAAATGACACCGTCACCCGGGAGGAGCTGGTTCTGGCACTCTCCGGTATCAGTGATATGGAGCGGCTCATGAGCCGCATCGTCTACGGCAGCGCCGGGGGCCGGGATGTGGTGGCCCTGCGGACCGCCATGGAAAAGCTTCCCGCTATCAAGGCACTGCTGGCGGCCTTTCCCAAGGGCCGTCTCCACGAGCTCTACAGCACCCTGGACACCCTGGATGACCTGGCAAAGCGCATTGCCGATACCCTCCGGGACGAGCCCCCCTTCTCCGTCCGGGAGGGCGAGTTCATCCGGGACGGCTTCCACCCGGAGGTGGACCGGCTCCGGGGCATCCTCCACGGGGGCAAGGGCCTCATGACCTCTATGGAGGCCCAGGAGAAAGAGAAAACCGGTATCCGCACCCTGAAAATCGGCTATAACAAGGTGTTCGGCTATTATATCGAGGTGTCCAACTCCTTCAAGGATCAGGTCCCCGACACCTATATCAGAAAGCAGACCCTGGTAAACGGCGAGCGCTATATCACCCAGGAGCTGAAAAACCTGGAGAGCGATATTCTCACCGCCAGCGACCGGGTCTCCGCCCTGGAATATGAGCTGTTCACCGACCTGCGCACGGAGCTTGCCGGCCAGGTGTCCCGGATCCAGGCCAGCGCCTCGGCGGTGGCGGAGCTGGATAGCCTCTGTTCCTTGGCTGCTGTGGCCGTCAGCAACGGCTACTGCCGCCCCACGGTGGACGACTCCGGCGTCCTGGAGATTCACGACGGCCGCCACCCGGTGGTGGAAAAAATGCGGCCGGATGCCCTGTTTGTCCCCAATGACACCTACATGGGCGAAAAAGAGGGCCGGGCCGCCATCATCACCGGCCCCAATATGGCCGGTAAATCCACCTATATGCGCCAGGTGGCCCTCATCGTGCTTCTGGCCCAGATCGGCTCCTTCGTCCCGGCCAAAAGCGCCCGTCTGGGCGTGGTGGACCGTATCTTCACCCGCATCGGAGCCTCCGACGATCTCTCCGCCGGCCAATCCACCTTCATGGTGGAGATGACCGAGGTCAGCGATATTCTCCGCTCTGCCACCAAAAGCAGCCTGCTGATCCTGGATGAGATTGGCCGGGGTACCAGCACCTTTGACGGCATGAGCATTGCCCGGGCGGTGCTGGAATACTGTGCTGACCCCAAAAAGCTGGGGGCCAAGACCCTGTTTGCCACCCATTACCACGAGCTCACCGACATGGAGCACAGCCTCCCCGGTGTGCAGAATTACAACATCGCCGTCCGGGCCCGGGGGGAGGAGATCATCTTCCTGCGCAAGATCGTCCCCGGCGGCGCCGACCGCAGCTACGGTATCGAGGTGGCCCGCTTGGCGGGCCTGCCGGAGGGGGTCATCGCCCGGGCTAAGACCATTCTTCGGGAGTTGGAGACTGAGGCCGGCAAATCTCCGTCCCCTACTCGGGAGGAGACAGACCAGGTTTCCCTCTCCAATTTGGCTGAGAGCGAGGTAATTGACCGCCTCCGCCGGGAGCAGGTGGACACCCTCTCCCCCCTGGAGGCACTGAATTTGCTCTACGAATTAAAGCAAAAGCTGCAATGACCGTACTGCCGCAGGGGCGACCCTGGCGGTCACCTGCCCGCTGCACTTCTTATTACGCATCTGTAGGGGGCGGCGGTTGCCCACCGTCGTGCCAACCGATTCCCGGCCACTGTTGTGGCCGCCAATCGGGGCACTTCCTCGAAACCGGCTCGCTTCATCTGCCACTGGCAGTGCTTCGCCGATTTCCCCGACGCCCCGCTTACTGCACTCCTTGAAACGTTTCCGTAGGGCGAGGTGCCCTCACCCCGCCGCCCGCTGCCCACTGTGCCCCTTGCAAAAAACCATGTCATTGCGAAGCCAGTGCGCACACTGGCTGTGGCAATCCGTAATACCCCTGCGTCCGCCTATGCCTCCGGCGGCTCCCTTTCTTTCTGCGGCGAAAGAAAGGGAGGAAAGAACGCCGTCAAAACCAAGGTTTTGAAATCCTTTCCGCGGCTGAGGTGCCGTTCAAGTCGGCCCTTTCTGCCACGCGAATTGGAATAAGCAAATTTCGCGTCTTGCTTTCGTATCGTCTCTGCGTCTAATTCCGCGACGCGCTCCGCGCTTGTGCTGGCTTGGCCTGGCAGGGGTAAAGCCAGCGTTTACCGTGGGCATCGCCCCATACAAGCTGTTTTGTAGGGCGGGACCTATGTGTCCCGCCGCCCACCGCACTCGCTGCAAGACCCGTCATTGCGAGCCGGTGACCGACGTCACCGGTGCGGCAATCCGCACCCCACCCCCACTTCCCACGAAAGGAGCTTCCCCATGGACAACCGTGTTATCTGCGTCGTCGGCCCCACCGCCACCGGTAAAACCAAAATGGGCGTGGCCCTGGCAAAGCGCTTCGGCGGCGAGGTGGTGTCCGTGGACTCCATGCAGATCTACCGGGGCATGACCATCGGCACCGCTGCTCCCACGGCGGAGGAAACAGAGGGCATCCCTCACCACATGGTGGCTGTGGCCGACCCGGCCGAGAGCTGGTCTGTGGCCCGATTCACGGAGCAGGCCGACCGCTGCATCCAGGATATCCTCTGCCGGGGAAGGCGCCCTGTCTTAGTGGGCGGCACGGGCCTTTATCTGGACTCCATCCTCTCCGGCCGGACCTTTGCCGCCGGGCACAGCGGCGGCGAGGTGCGAAGGGCCCTCCAAACGGAGCTGGCACAGGGCGGCATCGAGCCTCTTTACCGCCAATTACAGGCCATTGACCCCACAGCTGCCGCCCGCCTGCACCTGAGCGATGAAAAGCGCATCCTCCGGGCCCTGGAGGTCTTTCGGGAGACCGGCGAGACCATCACCGCCCACGATGCGCGCACCCGCCTCCGTCCCCCCAAGTACCGGGCCTATACCATCGGCCTTACCTTCCGGGACCGGGCCGATCTCTATGAGCGCATCGACTGCCGGGTGGATACCATGGTGGGGCAGGGACTTTTGCAGGAGGTGGAAGCCCTGCTTAAAAGTGGCCTGCCTGAAACCACCACAGCCCTCCAAGCCATCGGCTATAAGCAGTTTTTGTCCGTCTACCGGGGCGACACCCCGGCCCGGGATGCCGTGGCAGAGGTGAAGCTCCGCTCCCGGCAGTACGCCAAGCGTCAGCTCACCTGGCTGCGCCGCAAGGAGGACATCCACTGGATTCTTTGGGAGAAAACCCCCGATTTCCCGGCGGGCCTCCAAAATGCGACAGAATATCTCCTCGCCCAGGGCTTAGGATAGACCCGGGCGGACAAGCATAAAAGCCTACCATGAATGGTATCGTCCGCACCAAAACATAGAAAAAGGAGCAGACGATATGCAAAAGGCGAATTTACAGGACATTTTTCTCACCAAGGTGCGCAAGCAGGCCCTTTCCGTCACGGTATTTCTGATGAACGGCTTCCAGCTGCGGGGCACCATCACCGGCTTCGACAGCTTTTCCCTGGTGCTGGACAGCGACGGACGCCAGCAGTTCATCTACAAGCATGCCATCTCCACTATTGTCCCCCTGCGCCCCATCTCTCTGCAGGAGGAGGCCGGGGACAATGAACAGCGGGACTGCCGAAAAGGTGAAAATACAACACCAACGGTAAAGTATCAAAAACTTAGGCAGGATGCTGAAACGGCCCTTTCCGCACCCTGAGCAAAGGAGCAGCCATGAGATCCACCCCCATTTTCAAAATATTATCCGCTGCAGTGCTGGCCGCCGTGGTGGTGCTGCTGGGTGTTCAGACGTACCGGTATTTCCACCGGCCCCTGTCCGTGTCCGCGGCCTATACCAGCCAGGTGTCGGATTCCATCTCCGTCACAGGTTGGGTGGTCCGGCAGGAGACGGCTCTGCCGGAGGTTTCCGGCACGCTGCTGCGCCAGGTGCAGGAGGGGGAAAAGGTCCATGCGGGCCAAACCGTGGCTGTGTCCTACGCCAGTAAGAGCGCCTTGGAGACCGTGAAGGAGCTGGAGGATGCGGAGCTGAAGCTGCAGCAGCTTCAGTTTGCCCGCAGCTCCTTTTTGGATAGTGACGCCGCCCTGAGGGTGGACAGCGATGTGTCCGACAGCATTCTGGGGCTGCGCACCGTTGTGGCCGGGGGAGATTACTCTGTGGCTGCCGAGGCCATGGCCGGGGTAAAGACTGCCGTGTTAAAGCGCAGCTACAGCTATGAATCCCTGGATCAGATCGACGCGGAGATCGAGAGCACCCGCTCCTCCATCTCCTCGCTCCAGGACAGGCTCTCCGGCGCAACGGCGGTGCAGACCGCCGCTGCGGGCTATTTCAGCGGCTCCACCGATGGCTGCGAGGGAACGCTGACCCCTGCGTTTTTAGAGGGGGTCACCCCATCTCAGCTGAATGGCCTCTCCGCCTCTGCCGCCGTGAAGAGTGCGGGCAAGATCATCACCAGCAGCACCTGGTACTATGCCGCCGTCCTGCCTGCGGCGGAGGCCGGGGAGCTGGAGGTGGGCCAGGAGGTCACCCTGCGCCTGAGCAAGGGCCTCAAGCAGGACGCCCCGGCCTATGTTCAATCCATCAGCAACCAGGAGGACGGCCAGGTGGCCGTTGTGTTTGCCTGCACCCGTTATATCTCTCAGGTAACGCTTCTGCGCCGCCAGCAGGCGGAGATCATTCTGCGGGAGTATAGCGGCATCCGGATCCCCACCGCCGCCCTGCGCATGGATGAATCAGGGCAGCTGGGCGTCTACTGTCAGATCGGTGCCTATGTATACTTAAAGCCCGTGGACCTGATTTATAAGGGCAGCGGCTTCTGCCTGGTGCGGCGCGCCGAAGGCGCATCGGGAGAGCGGGCCCTGCGGCAGGGGGATCTGGTGATCTCCACGGCCCAGCAGCTTACGGACGGAATGATATTGCCGGACAGCTGACCCAAGCGCAGACAGAGAAAAACAGGGCGGCCCTGTGCTGCCTAAGGTGGTTAATTTTCTGCCGGAGGATCCCACGGGGGACCTTCTACAGCTGAATAAAGGAGGAGTTTCCATGTCTATTTCCGAAAATATTGCCGCCATCCGGCGGGAGATTCACCTGGCTGCCGCCAAGACCGGCCGCACCGGGGCGGATATAACCCTGGTGGGTGCCAGCAAAATGAATGACGCCGCTGCCTGCCAAGAGGCCATCGCTGCCGGCATCGACGTGCTGGGGGAAAATCGTGTCCAGGAGATGACCCAAAAGCTGGCTGAAAACGCTTATGACGGCGTGCCGCTGCACTTCATCGGCCATCTCCAGCGCAACAAGGTCAAGCAGGTGGTGGGTAAGGCAGCGCTGATCCAATCCGTCAGCTCCACGGCTCTGCTGGACGAGATCGAAAAGAACGCTGAAAAGCTTGGCATCGTCCAGGACATTCTGCTGGAGGTGAATATCGGCGGCGAGGAGGCCAAGAGCGGCTTTGCCCCCGGCGCCCTGAATGAGGCCGCCTGTTATGCAAAAACGCTCCCCCATGTGCGGGTGCTGGGCCTCATGACCATTCCCCCGGTGGAGACGGAGCCCCATGGAAATATGCCCCTTTTTGCACGGATGAAGGCACTTTATGTTGACATAAACCAAAATATATACGATAATAAATTAAAGTATCTTTCCATGGGCATGAGCGGGGATTATGCCGAGGCCATTGAGGCCGGCAGCAATATGGTCCGTGTGGGAACGGCCATTTTCGGCGCCAGAAATTACAGCAAATAAATGCGGGAGGTTATATAGCCATGAGCTTGATGGACGAATTTAAGAAGATTATTCACCCTTATGATGATGAGGATTATGATTACGAGGAGGAACAGCAGTTTCCCACTCAGCGGCCCGGTAAGGACTCCTATTTTGATGACCGGAAGGAGGACCGCCGGGGCGACGATCGCCGCAACAAGGTGGTAAACATCCACGCCACCACCCAGCTGAAGGTAGTGCTGGTGAAGCCGGAGCGCTTTGAAAATGCCTCCGAGATTGCAGACCATCTGCGGGAAAAGCGCACAGTGGTGCTGAATTTGGAGTCCACTAATAAGGATATCGCCCGCCGCCTCATTGACTTTCTCTCCGGTGTGGCCTATGCCGGGGACGGCAAGATCAAAAAGGTCTCTGCCAACACCTACATCATCACGCCCTACTCTGTGGACCTCATGGGAGACCTCATCGATGAGCTGGAGAGCAGCGGCCTGTACCTGTAAGGACACGCAGCGTTTCAAAAAGCCTCGCAGAGTTTGCCGCCCGCAGGCGGAAAAAAATTCAAATCATTTTCTCTCGCGACATGTGCGTGAGAGAAAATACCGCTCAGGCTGCCAG
>ERZ773139.4203-NODE-4203-length-11813-cov-3.555452_pt1 | contig 11813 bp, 10 predicted proteins | sample MGYA00580854_ERZ773139 | MGnify/ENA primary metagenome ERZ773139 (study PRJEB29015, sample SAMEA2737809) | human gut metagenome | biome: human gut; feature: human-associated habitat; material: faeces | place: China | collected 2012 ...
GGTTGGAGCCGAAGCAGTCAAAGGCACCGGCTTTGATCAGGCTTTCCACCGCGCGTCGGTTCAGCTCGCTGCCGTGCATCCGCTTGCAGAAATCATAAAGGCTTGTGTAGGGCTTTTCCTTACGCTCGGTGACTGCGTTCTCGATGAGGTTGCGGCCTACGTTTTTCACGGCGTTCAGCCCAAAACGGATCTGACCGTTATCATCGGCGGTAAAGCCGCCGTTGGAGATGTTCACATCCGGCGGCAGGACTTTAATGCCCAGACGGGCGCACTCGCCGGAATACTCAATGACCTTATCCGTATTATCCAGCACACTGGTCAGCAAAGCCGCCATGAACTCACTGGGATAATGGCACTTGAGGTAGGCCGTCTGGTAGGCAACCACGGCATAGCACACCGCGTGCGCCTTATTGAAGGCGTAGTTGGCGAAATCTACAATTTCGTCGTAAATCGACTGCGCCACCGCCTCGGGTACGCCCCGGGCGATACAGCCGTCAATCTTCTGCTCCCGGTCGCCGTAAACGAAGGTCTTCCGCTCGGCGTCGATGATCTTCTGCTTTTTCTTGGAAATTGCCCGGCGGATGTTGTCCGCCTGACCCATGGAGTAGCCGCCCAGAGTCCTAAAAATCTCGATGACCTGCTCCTGATAGACGATGCAGCCGTAGGTCACCTTCAGGATCGGCTCCAAAAGGGGCGTTTTGTAGGTCACTTTTCCGGGGTTGAACTTATTTTCAACGAACTTGGGAATGGATTCCATAGGACCGGGGCGGTACAGTGCCACAATGGCCGTCAGATCTTCGATGGAGGTGGGCTTCATGCTGACGCACACCCCGGTCATGCCGGTGGATTCCATCTGAAAAACGCCCTGAGTCTTGCCCTCGGCCAGCATGGCGAAGGTCTCCGGGTCGTTATCCGGTGCTTTTGCAATCTGAAAGTCAGGGTCTTCCTGCTGCGCCAGCGCTTCCGCATCCTGGATCACAGACAGGTTCCGCAGACCCAAAAAGTCCATTTTCAGCAGACCCAGCTCTTCGATGGTGGTCATGGTATACTGGGTGACCACGGTATCGTCGTTCCGGGACAGGGGGACGTAGGTATTGACCGGCTGCGCCGTTATCACCACGCCCGCGGCGTGGGTAGACGTGTTCCGGGGCATTCCCTCCAAACGCATTGCAGTGTCAATCAGCGTTTTTACCCGCTGGTCGCCGTCGTACATCTCCTTGAGCTTGGGAGAAATCTTCATAGCCTCCGCCAGCGTCAGATGCAGCGGCATGGTGGGTACCAGCTTGGCCACCACATCCGTCTCCGCGTAGGAGAAGTTCAGCGCCCGGCCAACGTCCCGGATGGCGCCCCGGGCGGCCATGGTGCCGAAGGTGACGATCTGGGCGACATGATCCGCGCCGTATTTCTCCATGACGTATTCCATGACCTCACCCCGGCGTTCCGGGCTGAAATCCGTATCGAAATCCGGCATACTCACCCGTTCCGGGTTGAGGAACCGCTCGAAAATGAGGTTATATTTCATGGGGTCGATTTCCGTGATGTGCATACAATATGCCACAATGGAAGCCGCGCCGGAGCCGCGCCCCGGCCCCACGGGAATGCCGTTGACCTTGGCATAGTGGATGAAGTCCCAGACGATGAGATAGTAGTTTACATAACCCATCCGACTGATGACGCCGACCTCATATTCCAGCCGCTTCCGGTAAGCTTCCGGCGCGTCGGGATACCGCTCTGCAAAGCCCTCAGCGCACAGCTTGCGGAAATATTCCTCGTCCATATATCCCTCCGGCACCGGATAGGAGGGCAGATGGTATTCGTGGAAGGTAAAGTCCAGATTGCACCGCTCGGCAATGCAGACGGTGTTTTCAAAGGCTTCCTCGCAGCCGGGGAACAGCCCTTTCAGCTCGTCCTCGCTTTTGAGGTAAAATTCCTGGGTCTGGAATTTCATCCGGTTGGTGTCGTCCACGGTCTTGCCGGTCTGGATGCACAGCAGGACGTCCTGCATTTCTGCGTCCTCTTTGCGCAGGTAGTGGGCGTCGTTGGTCACCACCAACGGCAGTCCCAGCTCCCGGGCAAGGCGCTGGACGCCCTGATTCACCGGCCGCTGCTCCGGAATGCCGTGATCCTGCATTTCCAGGAAGAAATTCCCCTCCCCGAAAATGCCGGACATTTTTTTTGCGTATTCCTTCGCGGAATCGTAATCTTCTTCCATCAGATACTGGGGGATGGCACCGGCAAGGCACGCGGACAGGGCGATCAGCCCCTCGTGGTGCTGCTGGAGCAGCTGAAGGTCGATTCTGGGCTTGCCATAAAAGCCGTGGATAAAGGCTTCCGACACCAGATAGCAGAGGTTCTCGTACCCCGTTCGGTTTTCACACAGCAGTACCAGATGGTAGGGGTCATTGTCGATCCCGTGAACCCGGTCGGCCATGCCCCGGCGGGCGACGTAGACCTCGCAGCCGATAATGGGCTTGATTCCCGCCGCCTTGGCAGCCTTATAAAAATCAATACAGCCGTACATCACGCCGTGATCGGTGATGGCAATGGCGGTCTGCCCCAGCTCCTTGACCCGATCCATGATGCCGTCAACGCGGCACGCGCCGTCAAGCAGGCTGTATTCCGTATGGACATGCAAATGTACAAAGCTCATGCCTTCCCCTCTTCCGCCAGCTCCAGCAGCCGCCGCATCCGGCTGCCCATGGCGGGCTTCGTAATGGGCGGCTCCATCATCCCCGCCAGCTCGGACAATGATGCGGAGGGGTTTTCCTCTCTGGCAACGGCTGCCCGCCGGAGCTTTTCGGGCAGTTTATCCATTGCGCCCGTCTCTCTTATGATCCGAATTGCCGCAAGCTGCTCCTGCGCGGCCTCCACCACCTTGGAGGTGTTGGCGTCGTCGCAGTTGCAGCGGCGGTTGACCTTGTTGTTCAGTTCCTTTTCCAGCCGGGCTTCCATGATGCCCATGGCGGCCACCGGCGCGCCAAGGAACGTGAGAAAATCGGAAATTAACTCACTGTGCTTCAGATACAGCACCTGCCCGCCGCTTCGGCCGGCCATTTTGGGGGAAAAGCCCATGACCTCCCGCATCAGGGAATCCGTCTCCCGGGCAACGCTCCGGTGGGTGGTCGCCAGCTCCATATGATAGCCCTTCCCGGGGTCGGTAACGCTTCCCCCGGCGAGGAACGCCCCCCGGAGGAACGACGCTTTGCAGCAGTCCTCCTCCACCACCGGCAGATTCACGTGGAGCGCCAGGGTATCCTGGGCGTCGAAGCCGAAGGCTTCCATGATCGTCCCGATTTTATCGCCGTCCCATATCTGGAACACCAGCTTCCCCGGTGACGCAAGGCTGGGGTAGCTGTCAAAGGATAAATCGAAAGCTTTTTTGAACAGCTTCGGGAGAATATAGGCAAACTCCCGGCTCTCTGTAATGATTTTAATACCGTCTGCGGAAAAATGATTGGCAAACAGCAAAACGCCGAAGCACTCCGCCAACGCGCAGCAATGCTTCTGGGGCAAAATCCGGCAGACCTCCGCCTTGGCGGCAGAGGAAAAAGAGCTTGCCATGGGGAGACCACCCTTCTAATGATTCTTTCTTGCCATCACCAGACGCGAACCTCCGGCTCTAAGCGGATGCCGCTTTTCCGATAGACCTGATCGGACACCTGAGACAGCAGAGCCTTCACGTCCGCCGCCGTCGCGCCGCCCAGATTGACGGCAAATCCGGCGTGCTTTGCGGAGATTGCCGCGCCGCCCACCTGATAGCCCTTCAGCCCCGCTTCTTCGATCAGCGCCGCCGCATACCCGCCCGTCGGGCGCTTGAACGCGGAACCGGCGGAGGGAACATCCAATGGCTGAGAAGCGGTGCGGCGGGCAATCAGCTCTTTCATTTTCCCCCAGATTTCCTCGGGATTTCCCTTTTGAAGGGCAAAATCCGCGCTGACCACGATTCCCGGCCGGTTTTCCAGTACGCTGTGGCGATAGGAGAAGGCCATCTCCGTATTGGGCAGGCGGAAAAGCCTGCCGTCTAAATCCATAACCTCGACGCTTTCGCAAATCTGGCAGATCTCGCCGCCGTAAGCTCCGGCGTTCATATACACGCCGCCGCCTACGGTTCCCGGAATGCCGTGGGCGAACTCCATGCCGGCGAGACCCAGGTTCGCGGCATTTGCCGCCGCCCGCGCCATGGTCATGCCCGCCATCACCCGGATACGGGTCTCGTCCAGCCGCTCCATGCCGCCAAGGCAGTCCTTCAGGCAGACCACCAGTCCCCGGACGCCCTCGTCCGGCGCCAGCACGTTGGTTCCCGCGCCCAGAATGGCGCACTTGTGGTTCAGCTCAGCGCAGGCTTTCAGGATATCCGCCAATTCCTCTTTGGTTTTGGGAAACGCCATCACCTCGGCATTTCCGCCGATCCGAAAGGAGGTATGCTTCGCCAGAGCTTCCTCAAACCGAAGCTCCACATCGGGCAGTAATGCGGAGAGTTTCCGCTGGAATTCAGTCAACTCAGTCATAAACGCCTCCGGGTGTAAACTATGGTACAGTATATCATATTCCCCGGCGGTTTGCAATTATGACAAACATGAAATTTATGTAACAAAAGCCCATGCAGAAAGAAATTGCGGGAAAGCACTGCTTTCCCGCAATCTTTTCACATCAATCCTGAATCGGCACCGTCTCGGGAATCTCGCCCTCACCCTCGGTGATTGCCCGCATGTAGGCCACATTCTTATCCTGGTCGAACCGCATGACACTGTGGATCATACCGTCTCCGTAAATGTCCACCATGTCTCCCCAGGAGTAGCCCTTGGCACGCACCGGGCAGGTACCACTGGTCTTGATCTCCAGACCGGACAGCATGGGCAGCATTTTCATGAGCAGATCTGTGATCTCGGAATTGGTCATACTCACGGTGACCAGCGGCAGAACCTCGTTAGCAAGATTCTGTAAATCGGAAATGCTCAGCTTTTTGACCTTGTCCAGCAGCGCCTCCATAAATATCCGCTGGCGCGAAGTACGCTTGATGTCGCTTTCGCCGTCGCCCTCCGCCTTGCGCATACGGACATAGGCAAGGGCGGTGGAGCCGTCCAGCCAGTTTTTGCCTTCCTTCATTTCGTAGTAATAACGGTCATGGAAGTCGTTCAGATATTTGGCCTCCGCTGCGGTCAACTCCACATCGAGACCGTTGATCAGGTTAATTGCCTTGATAAATGCATCGAAATCAATCTCCACATCGTAATCCACTTCGATGCCGAAGTTCTTATACAGCGTCAGGTTCATCAGGCCCATGGCGTCCGCCGTGCTGTTGGTGCAGATGTAGCCATTATGGTAAATGCTGGTGAGCTTGATCTTGCCGCCGCTGTGGCTCTTTCCGTTGGTGTCCGTATAGTTGGGATACTGTACCAGCGTGTCCCGAAGCAGCGAGGTCAGGGTTAAGGTCTTTTCGTATGTATTCACCGTACACAGGATCATGGTGTCCGCAAACCGCTCAGCCTCGCCTTCCCGGGAAGCCTGACCGACCAGAAGGATGTTGATATAGTCCGCGCTGGACGCAACATGCGGCTCCGTTGTGGCAACCGTGGTTTCCTCTGTGGCAGCCGTCGTTTCCGTGACGGCTTCCGTCGTCTCCTCCGGCTCCGTTTCCAAATTGGAATAGTCGATGGGCGGCACCTGCACTCTGTTCAGCTTGTTGAGCATGGAGTTGTAATATACCACAGCCGCAACTACCAGCGCGGCAATCAAAATCACAACAATCAGAACCGCAATCAGCACCGGCTTCTTCCAGCCGCCTGCCTTTTGCGGCTTTTTTCTTTCATAGCGTCCGCTCATGTCGTTCCTCCTAGGGATGAATGTTTCTAAACATACTGATACTAGTTTTCAATAAAACGGTTAAAAACCGTTTTATTCGGCTGCTGTTTCAGCAGCCAGCGGCGTAGCCGCAAAAAACGTAAGTCCATACATTTCTCGCCGCTACCGGCGGCCTGCGAAGAATTCGCAGGATAAAATGGTGTTAACCATTTTATCGAGAAATAGTATGATTTGCATTATACCATGATGCCGACGGGATTACAAGTCTATTTTTCATTTTTCGCCTTTTCTTAAAAACAGAACGATGGGCAGCCAAAGGCTGCCCATCCGATGTATCCGATTATTTCTCCACGATCTCCAGCACTTCCATGGGGCAGGCCTTGACGCAGATGCCGCAGGCGATGCACTTGGAGGCGGGGCTGCCTTCCTGGAACACGATCACGTGCATGGGGCAGACCTCGGCGCACTTGCCGCAGCTGACGCACTTTTTCTTGTTGATCATGTACACGCCGGTCTTGGGGTTCTGGGTGATGGCCTCGTGCTCACAGGTGCGCATACACTTGCCGCACTGAATGCAGGTATTGGGCTTTGCGCCGGTACCCTTGGCAACGATGCGGACACAGCTCTTATCCTCGTCAAATTCCTTATAAAAAGCCTCGGAGCAGGCAGCGACGCATTGCAGACATGCCATGCACTCCACATTTTTCTTAGCAACGAGCTTCTTCATAGCACAGAATTCTCCTTCGTTTTTTGATTGTCTTTCATTATACATGTCTACGCAAGAAAAAGCAACAAAAACTTTCAGAAAATCCGATTTCTTGAGTTATCATATGCTAACTCAAATCAAAAAAATAGCAAATATTTCCGTTTTGCAAGTAACGATAGAAAAGCCGTTTTGCTTATAAAGTTGCAGGAAATTGGGTATTATTACCAGCGTAAACCCCGGCGTACGGGAAATAATAGGATTGAAGCAAGATTCATTTGGAGGTTAAAACATGAAAAAATATGCCACTTTCGTACTGGTTCTTGTCCTTACCGCGGTTCTGTTCACCGGCTGCGGCTGCACCAACCAGGAACCCAGCAGAAACACCACCGTTCCCACCACAACGCCGACCGCCGCGACCACCGAAACGACCCGTGCTACCACCGCGCCCACCACGATGCCCCGCGTGGAGCCTTCCACCAACGCTACCATCGACAACGGCAACGGCCCTCTGGACGAAATGACCGACGCAACGGAAAACGCCGCCCGTCAGGGTACGGCTGGTGTCCGATAATCCCCCGGGGCGGTTCGCCCCGGTACATATCATCCCATGTGCCGCCGTTTCGCCGTTCGCGCCTGCACCCGCAGACGAAGCACACGGGTTTTGGGGATCGCGGCGGTGCTGTACGGAAAGTCCTCGCCCCGGTACTGCTTCATAATCAAATCCAGCGCCCGGCGCTTTTCCTCCGGCTCGGTCACGTCCTCCAGATATCCCCACCCGATGACGCTTTCGTAGTTGATGGAACACGTCCCGTTTTCCAGAACCAGGCCGTGGGTACAGTCCAGCTCGAAACTGGCGCGGTTGTCCTTCTCTATCAGGGCATACTTCGTCCCCTCCCGCGCGCCATGGATGTAAAGGGTCATTCCGTCCGGCTCCATTCCGAAGTTTACGGGGAGAATGTAGGGAACGGTGTCTGTGTTCAGCGCAAGATGCAGCACCTCACAGCGGGTCATCATCTCCGTGATCTCGGCGGGTTTGGCCACTTCCCTGTCAGTTCGGCGCATTGCCATTCCTCCCTAAAGAATCGTTACATATCTCGTCAGTTTTTTCTTCATTCGTTCTGCGGCGGCAACGGCCTGCTCCAGAAAATCCCCGCCGTCGGACTGTGCCTGCTTCCAGGCACAGGTAATCGTCTCCCCTGCGCATACCACCGCGCCGTGCCCCAGCCTGTCAAAGGCGTAAGAGCAGTTTTTGGCGTTGGCGCTGGGGGAATCGTAGCCGTCCACCAGAAAAAACACCCGGGGATATTTGCCCCGAAGGCTGCGGAGGCTTTCGGCGGAGCTGGCCGCCGTCAGAGCGCCTATTCGGGAATAGCCCAGCTTTCCCATCGCCTCCGGCGCGAACCGGTTTATCAAATCCACCGCCACCGTATGCACCAGCCGGGAACCGCAGAGCAAGTCCTGCAATTCCGGTGCGGATTTGTTGCCGGTGCGCGCTGCCACGAACAAGTCCTTCTTCCCCTCCCGGCAGCCGGGCAGGAAGGGCTTGATGATATCGCTGCCCAAGTATCCGGAAACAACCAATCCGTCACAGGGATAATCGCTTTCTCCGCCGAAAAACGCTTCCGCCGTTATTTGAGCAGCAGTCGGGCTGAGCAGCTCCGGCGCGTCCAGCACCGTGTAATAGCCCATATTGCGGGCGGCGTTCAGCGTCTGCGCCAGCTCCTGCAAGCCATCGCCGCCCAAAAGGGCAAACGCGCCGAAGCTCAGCCGAACCGCCGGGACGATCCCCTTCAATCCGCCGAGCAAATCCCGGCAGAATTCTCCGTAACCTACAGCGTCGTGAGCATACCGGGGAGGCAGAGCAGCCAAGGGCAGCATCAGCTCCACCATGGAAGGATTCTTCAGCTTCCGAATCTTTTCCTGTAACATATCAATAGACATACTCCCGCCTCCAGCATGTTTTTTGTTTATTGTATCACAACTTTTTCCATCTGCAAAGATAAAAACCTTCCAGTCCTGATTTTTTTCGTTCTGGGTATACTACCTGTGAAGGGAGGGAGAATTTATGAACGCAAAAGGATGGATGCTTTCCGCCGGTCTCGGCGCTGCTGCGGGCGCGGTGGCAGTTCTGATGATGCCCAGGCAGAATCCCGTGCGGCGCGTGGCGGCAAAGGCTGCCAATAAGGCCGAAGACCTTGCCTGGAAGGTCGAGGACAAAATGAACGAGGTTCTTTGACAAGCAAACGCAGAACATCCCGGAAGGCTGTCCTTCCGGGATGTTTCCTCATAAACCCTTATCCTGCGCTTTCAGCTTTTGCAGACGGATGGCGCACACCGCCGTAAGGAACATCGGTATCAGCAAAATGCAGGCGTTGCTCACATGCGCCGTGTAGTCGCCGTAAAACTCCACAAACTGCCCGCCGGAAACGACCAGAAGCGACACACACCCGCACCCGGCAAGAGCGGCGCCATGGGTCAGCCATGGGGCGCCCCGGTGCTTTCTGAAACGGTACGCCAGAATCGCCAAAATAATTTCCATGACCGCGAGAACGACGCAGGAGATCGCCCCGTTGTGACTGACCGTCAGAAGCGGCTCCTCAGGGGCTTCCACGTCCCCCTCCCCTTTCAGCAGAAGCACCTCCGCCCTGCCATTCTTGGGGCTGATATACCAATAATTGTTCCGCGCGGCATCCAGTTCCTGCAATTCTTCCGGCAGACTGGGGTCACCGTAGCAGCTGTAGGCTGTGGTTCCCCCCGCGTCATCCGGCGTAACATAAGGGTCAGGGGGCATTTGCTCCCCGAAGTGTACCCTGCCCCATGTGCTGAAGCAAAGAGTGCCCCTGTTTCCAGCCATGTCGTCCTCACTGCTGATTCCCTGAATAATGTCCGTATAGTAGATACGGATGCTGCCGTCCTCCATCTTCATGACTTCCTTCACCGCCTGATCTGCGTCCAGCCAGACCGGCGCTTCCCAGAGGAACGTCGCGCCCAGCACGAGCGTGATCACCAGCATCACAGCCATGGTCACCGCTAAAACCCGGCGGCGCACAATGGCCTTTCTGATCTTTTTCAGTCCCGGCGCGTCTGTTTCCACCGGAATCGCCTGGGCTTTTTTCAGTATCCCCAGCTGCTTCGCGCATTCGTCGCACCCGCACAGATGCTCGTCCACGAGGGCGTTGCTCTCTTCGCTGGTCAGATTTTCCGCATACAGCGGGAGCAGATCCCGGATCACATTACAGGATAGTTTCATACATATTCCCCCATTTCATCCCGTATTTTCTGCCTTGCCCGGTGGTAGGTCACACAGGCCCAGTTTGCCGTGCGTCCGAACAGGCTTCCGATGTCACCAAAGGAAAGCTGCCCGAAGACCCTCAGGGAGAAAACCTCCTTATAGGGTTCCGGCAGATCGTGAAGCACCCGGTGAACGGCCATGGCCTGCTGAGCGTCCATGATCTGTTCCTCCACCGCCTGCTTCGGGTCGCTGATTTCCAGCTCGTCGATAGGCTGGGACGGGCGCTCCTTGCGCAGATGGCTGAGGTAGGCGTTTCTCGCCATGGAGCATAACCAGGTGCGGACGTCGCAGTCGCCCCGAAATTTCGGCAGAGCATTCAACGCCTGAAAGAATACCTGTTCCGTCAGCTCCTCCGCAAGACTTTCGTTATGACTAATCGCCCGCAGGTACAGCTCCACATCCTGAAAATACGCCCGGTATATCCGTTCAAACTCCGTCACGGCCTCACCTCCTACACCCATTAGACGCGGGAATGGGGAAAATCTTACAGCATTCGTGAAAAAATGGGAGGGGATTTTTCCCCTCCCATATGTCAGGTAATGTCCAGCTTGACGGTCTCTCCCTCCACCCGGATGCGGATGGCGGAAATGGGATGCTGGAAGCTATCAATGATCGCCTCGGAAATCGGGTCTTCCAACTCCTTCTGGATGGTGCGGCGGAGATTTCTCGCGCCGTAGGTCACGGAATAGGCTTTCTTCACCAGCAGCTGGCGCAGATCGTCGTCCCAGGAAAGGGTCAGGCCGCGACTAAGCAGGCTCTCTTGCAGCTCCTTGAGCATGATGTCCGCGATGCCAAGGAAGTTTTCTTCCGTCAGGTGATTGAAGGTGATGATCTCGTCCACACGGTTGAGAAATTCCGGCCGCAGGAAGCCCTGCAATGCCTTCATGGTCTTCTCCTTCACCTTGTCGCCGTCGCTGCGGCCAAAGCCCATGCCGCCCACGCTGCCCTCGGAACCGGCGTTGGAGGTCATGACGATGATGGTGTTCTCGAAGTTCACCACCCTGCCCTGGGCGTCCGTAATGCGTCCGTCGTCCAGCACCTGAAGCAAAACGTTCAGCACATCCGGGTGCGCCTTTTCGATTTCGTCAAACAGCACCACGCTGTAGGGACGGCGGCGAATCTTCTCCGTCAGCTGTCCGGCCTCATCATAGCCCACATAGCCGGGAGGCGAACCGATGAGCTTGGAGACGGTGTGCTTCTCCATATATTCCGACATGTCCAGCCGAATCAGGCTGTCCACATTGTCAAACAGGTCGCTTGCCAGCTGCTTGACCAGCTCCGTCTTGCCCACGCCGGTGGGGCCGACGAAAATAAAGGACACCGGCCGCTTCTTGGGGGAAATGCCCACCCGGTTGCGGCGGATGGCACGGGACACGGCGTCCACCGCCTCGTCCTGACCGACGATATGGGTTTTCAGGCGGTCGCTCAGCCCCTTGAGCTGCTCATATTCTTGCGCCTTGATTTTGGATGCGGGAATTTTCGTCCACAGCTCGATGATACGCGCCAGATTCTCCATGGTCACGGCGGGCTTTGGCAGCTTTTCCAGCTCCTCAATTTTCGCCGCCAGCTGCATCAGCTTGCTGCGGATCAGCGCCAGACGCTCATAGTCCTGATTCTCCGTATTTTCGTTGAGCATCCGCAGTTCCAGCTCGTAGTCGTCCCGCGCCTTTTTCAGCTCGGCAAGCCGGGAAATCTCCTTGCACTGCAGGTTGACGTCGGAACAGGCTTCGTCCAGCAGGTCGATTGCCTTGTCAGGCAAAAACCGGTCGGTGATGTAGCGCTCGGAGAGGACGACGCACTGGTGGGCGATTTCCGGGGAAATCTCCACCCCGTGGAACTCGGCATAGGATTTGGCAATGCCCTGCATGATAAGGCTTGCCTCGGCGATGGTGGGTTCCGCCACGGTGACGGGCTGGAAACGGCGCTCCAGAGCGGCGTCCTTTTCAATATACTTACGGTACTCGGCGAAGGTCGTCGCGCCGATGACCTGAATTTCCCCCCGGGACAGAGCGG